>ENA-OUQL01000103-OUQL01000103.1-human-gut-metagenome-genome-assembly--contig:-NODE-103-length-54229-cov-5.534_pt1 | contig 54229 bp, 41 predicted proteins | sample MGYA00237945_ERZ548829 | MGnify/ENA primary metagenome ERZ548829 (study PRJEB26490, sample SAMN05194708) | human gut metagenome | biome: terrestrial biome; feature: human-associated habitat; material... | reverse complement strand
GGAAACGGCTTGTGAAAATAGGTAGTCGCCGACTTGATCAAAACGCTCTAAGAGAAATCTTGGAGCGTTTTCTTTTTGCTTTTTTCGTCCAAAGCTCTTGCATCTGGTCGGCGGGTGCGGTATGCTTAACCAATAGGACGCTTGGGAGAGGGAGGGCAGAGACATGGACAGAGAAGAGATTCGCTATCTGCTGGGCAGCACGATTTATGCACGGGCCAAGGCATACGAGAACAGGGTGCAGGATCTGGAATGTGAGACGGCGGAGAACGGCGTGCGCCATCTGAGCGCCGATGTGCGGGGCAGCGGCCGGAACCTCTACCGGACCCAGGCGTGGCTGCGCCAGAACGGCAGTTTCGTCAGCGCCAGCTGTACCTGCCCTTTCAATGAAAACGGCGAAGGTCCCTGCTGCAAGCACATCGGTGCGCTGCTGCTGCATGAGGTGGATGAGCCGGAAGAAAAGATGGAGTCAAAACCGGAAAAGAAGGCACTGCTGGACATCCCGGGCGTGCAGCGCGGGACAGAATTTGCTAAAGAAGCCGCAGCCCGGAAGGATAGCTACGTCTCCGGTCTTGAGATGCTGTTCGGCAGGAAATGGCGAGGCGATGAACCCGTCTCGGATGTGCAGGCGCAGGAACTTCTTCGAGCTTATCAGGAGGACGCGCTGGCCGAGGTGGAGAGTCTGACGGCCTCGGACGGCCAGCAGCGAGGCTTCGCGGAACTGGAACCGGAGCTCATCCTGGACTACTCCGGACAGCCGCCGCTGCTGCGCCTCCGCATTTCGGACGGCGGGCGGCAGTATGTCGTCAAAAGCATCCCGGAACTGCTGACGGCTATCGAGAAAGAGCGGAGCGTCAGCTACGGCAAAACGCTGGCCTTTGTCCACCGCTGGGACGCCTTTACCTCCGAGGCACAGAAAATTCTGACGCTGCTCCGCCGCCAGCAGGACACGGTAAAGAGCGTGGAAGCCGCCACAGGCCGCCCGACCCGCAGCATCGCAAATGGCCCCGCTGGAAGTGTGCCGCTGTCGGGTGAGCTGCTGGATGAACTGGTGGCTTTATATGAGCCGAGGGGCGAGGTGGGCGATTACGCTTTGCGAAAGGGTCTGCCCGCGCTGACGCTGCGGGTCGAGAAGAAGAGGGGCGGCGTACACATCGTGGTGGAGCCCAGTCTGTACACATTGCAGGGCCTTGACTACAGCTACCTTTATAATGAAGACACCATCTGGAAACTGGAACGAGCCGAAGCGGCCCGTCTGCTGCCCGCGTTGAACGCCCTCTGTGGCAGCGGACTCTTTTTCACCAGCAAGGATGCCGTGTCGTTTTGCAGCTTTGTGCTGCCGGAGCTGGGCCGGAAGATCACCATCGACGACCCTGACCGGCTGCTTTTGAATCAGATACCGCTGGAGCCGGTGGTGCAGTTTTATCTGGATGCGCCCCACATGGGGGCCGTCCGCGCCCACCCGGAATTTTTGTATGGGGAAGACCGGGTGACGCCTTTTGCGGCCCCGACCGATTTATTGAGGGACGCCCGCGCAGAGCGTCGGGCCGGGCGGCTGCTCCAAACTTATCTGACCCAGCAGACCGACACCAGCCCCGCCGAATATGGCACAGACGACGAGGATACCCTTGTTACTTTCCTTGAAGAGGGTGTGCCTGCCCTGCTGGCGGAGGGCGAAGTCTACCTCAGCGATGCATTCCGCGACTTGCAGGCTGCGCCGCCGAAGATCTCGGTGGGTGTGTCGGTACAGGGCAGCGTGCTTGATTTGGAGGTGGACACCGGCGAATTCCCGGTGAGCGAGTTGAAAGCTCTGCTCAAGTCGCTCCACCAGAAAAAGCGCTACCACCGCCTGCGGGATGGCCGATTGCTGCGGCTGGATGACTCGCTGGAAGTGCTGGACGAACTGAACGAAACGCTGGAACTCTCCGGCGCAAAGCTGGGCCAGAATCATGCGCAGCTTCCGCTTTACCGTGCGCCCAGCCTCGACTGGGCGCTGTCGGGCCAGACCGGTGTGCGCTTCAACCGGGATGACGCCTTCCGGCGCATCAGCCGGAGCTTCCACGCCGTCAAGGACAGCGAGTATGCCCCGCCTGTCTCCCTGCAAAAGACCCTGCGCAAATATCAGCGGGACGGCTACCGCTGGCTGCGGACGCTGGACGGTTACGGCATGGGCGGCATCCTCGCCGACGATATGGGCCTGGGCAAGACGGTGCAGGTGCTGAGCTACCTGCTGGCCATGAAGCAGAACGGCCAGACTCTGCCCAGCCTTATCGTCTGCCCGGCCTCGCTGGTGCTGAACTGGGCCGAGGAGTGTCAGAAATTCACGCCCGAACTCTCCTGCGTGGTGGTGGATGGCGACGCCGCCCACCGCGCCGAGCTGGCTGAGAGCTGGCCCGCCGCCGACCTCGTGGTGACCAGCTACGATTTGCTGCGGCGTGACGAGGCGCTTTACGAGGGGCAGGAGTTTTATGCCTGCATCCTCGACGAGGCGCAGGCCATCAAGAACCACACCACTCAGAAATACAAGGCCGTCTGCAAAGTGCGCAGCCGGGTGCGGTTCGCCCTCACCGGTACGCCGGTGGAGAACCGGCTGGGCGAGCTGTGGAGCATCTTCTCCTTCCTGATGCCGGGCTATCTGCCGCCCTACAAGAGCTTTTGCAGCCGGTTCGAGAAGCCCATCGTGCAGGAGGAAGACCAGACCGCCGTGCGGCGTCTCAATCAGCTGACCGGCCCCTTCATCCTCCGCCGCATGAAGTCGGATGTGCTCAAGGAGCTGCCGCCCAAGACCGAGAATGTCTACCGCATCGAGCTGGAAGAGGAGCAGCGCAAGCTCTATCTGGCCGCTGTGGTGGACGCCCGGGAGAAGCTGCAGGCCGCAAAGCCCGAGGACAAGATGGCGGTGTTCGCCGTCCTCATGCGGCTGCGGGAGATCTGCTGCGACCCGCGCCTTATCGCAGACAACTGGGAGGGCGGCAGCGCCAAGCTGGACGCCTGCGTGGAGCTTGTCTCCAGCGCCGTGGAGGGCGGCCACCGCATCCTGCTGTTCAGCCAGTTCACCTCGATGCTCGAGCTGCTGGCAAAGCGTCTGGACGCCGAGGGCATCAGCCACTTTACGCTGCAGGGCTCGACGCCGAAGCCCGTCCGGGCGGAGCTGGTCCGGCGGTTCAACGGGGGAGAGGTGAGCGTTTTCCTCATCTCGCTGCGGGCCGGCGGCACCGGCCTTAACCTGACGGCGGCGGACATCGTCATCCACTACGACCCGTGGTGGAACGTCGCCGCCCAGAATCAGGCCACCGACCGCGTCTACCGCATCGGCCAACAGAACCCGGTGCAGGTGTATAAGCTCATTGCACAGGATACCATTGAAGAAAAAATCGTGGAATTGCAGCAGGCCAAGCAGTCGCTGGCCGACACCGTGACCGGCACCGCCGATGGTGCCATCCTCTCGATGCGGCCGGATGAGCTGCTGCAGCTGCTGGAAGGGAGCGAACCATGAAATACGCATTATTTTCGGTGCCGGTAGGCACCATTTACGACCTGCCCCAGACCATCAAAGAGGGCGAGGCGGGTCTTGTCTCCACCATCGGAGATGAGGGCCTGTATGGGCAGGCCTGTCAGGTGCGGACTGCACCCGGCGGCGTGACCGCTGCGGGCGTCCAGCTTCCGCCCGATGTGGCCGAAGTGGTCAGCTTTTACGGTTACCATGGCTATGTGAATCAGCGGGAATTGCAGTTTGTCCGCGAGGAGGAGCTGTGGGAGTATCTGGGGGCAGACCTCGTTCTCGTGGGCCGCGCTACGGATGTCCTCAGCCTGCCCAAGGTGCAGGGCGTCCGGATGATGGAATTGGAGCGGGGAGGCGTTCTCCGCCGCCAGCCTGAGACCGCCGAAGAGGCCGAGGCCCACAAGGGCTGGGCGAAAGTTCTGCTGACGGATGGCCGGACGGGCTATGTCCGGGATGTGGCGCTGGAGCCGGTGAAATATGAGATGACGGCGGTCTTCTCCCAGAGAGAGGGCCTTGCCTTCAATGACGCGCTGGCCGAGACGCTGGACACGACGGCAGACAAGCTCGTGCCAGAAGCTGTGGCACGCTGGTACGGCGGCAGTGAAGATGCCTTCCGCGCCGCTGTCTGTGAGCAGGCAAAGAAGTATATGGGTACCGAGTACCGCTGGGGCGGCAAGTCGGGCCGGGGCATCGACTGCTCGGGCCTTGTCAGCAGCGCCTATATGCAGTGTGGTGTGCTCATCTACCGTGACGCAAAGATCATCGAGGGCTGGCCGATGCATGAGGTGGCTTTCGAGAACAAAAAGCCCGGCGATGCGCTCTTCTTCCCCGGCCATGTGGCGCTTTATCTGGGCGAAGGGCGGTATATCCACTCCACCGGTGCCGCCGCCAGCGGCGGTGTGGTCATCAACAGCCTTGAGCCGAGCGACCCGCTGTATCGGGAGGATCTGGTGAAGTGTTTGTATGCGGTGGGGAGTATTTTCTAAAAGGAGATAACCATGAAAGTCTTTGATCTACATTGTGACACCCTGAGTGAGCTGCGCTACGCCGAAAAGGCGGGTACGCCCAAGAGCTTTGCGCAGAATGATCTGCATATCGACTTGCAGAAACTGAAAAAGGGCGACTATATGCTGCAGTGCTTCGCCGCCTTTGTCAATCTGGGCGACAAGACCCCCGGTGCCGACCCGCTGGTGACGGCGCTGGAAGAAATCGACGTCTTCAAACGCATCATGGAAAAATACCCGGAGGATATTGCACCGGTATATCAACCCTCTGACATCCGAAAAAACGCCGCCGAGGGCAAGATCAGCGGAATGCTCACCATTGAGGAGGGCGGCTGCTGCAAGGGCAGCATCGGCGTGCTGCGCCGGATGTACGAGCTGGGCGTCCGCATGATGACCCTGACCTGGAACCACGAGAACGAGCTTGCCAGCCCCAACGTCGTCCCCGGCGGGGGCCACAACATCTGGCCCTGCGCCCCCAACACCGAGACGGGCTTGAAAGAGAAGGGCTTCGAGTTCCTGGCTGAGATGGAGCGTCTGCACATCATCGCAGACGTGAGCCACCTGTCCGACAAGGGCTTCTGGGACATTGTGGAGCACTCCACCCGCCCCTTTGCGGCCAGCCACTCCAACTGCCGCGCCCTCGCGCCCCACTGCCGCAACCTCACCGACGAGATGATCCGCGCCCTCGCCAACAAGGGCGGCCTCGTGGGTCTGAACTACTGCAGCGGCTTCCTCGACAACCAGCCCGAAGAAAAGCTCTGCCGCAGCACCACGGCCCTGATGGCAAAGCACGCGGCCCACTTCAAGCAGGTGGGCGGCATTGAGATCATCGGTCTGGGCAGTGACTTCGACGGCATCGGCGGCAAGCTGGAAATGGACGACTGTTCCAAGCTCCCGCTGCTGGCCGACGCACTCCGCCGCGAGGGCTTCACCGAGGACGAGGTAGAGGCCATTTTCTACCGCAACGCCCGGCGGTTCTTCGAAGAAAACCTCTAAATAATGTATAAAACGACAGGGAGATTCCAAAATGGATAAAAACATGACGCTGGAAAAGCGTATTGCCGCCGAGCTGTATTCCTATCAGGGCAAGATGAGCGTCTTTGTGGACGACCTGCACGGCCACACGGTCGAAATCGGCGCTGACGAGGAATTTGAGACGGCTTCCACCATCAAGGCATATATCCTCGCAGCCCTGTATCTGCAGGCCAGCCGGGGCAAAGCCAGCCTCGAGGAAAAAATCACTTACAAGCCCGAGCACTTTGTGGACGGTTCCGGTATGCTCCGGGCGCTGGGCGTGGGCGCAAGTCTGAAAGTTAAAGACGCCGCCACCATGATGATCATCTGCTCCGACAACATCGCCACCAACATGGTCATCGACTATCTGGGGCTGGACACCATCAACGCCTGCATCCGGGAGATGGGCTTTGCCCACACCGTCCTGCACAACCCGCTCCACTTTGATATTTACAACGACCTCGGCACCACGACGCCCCGGGACTACGCCTCGCTGTTTGCGCAGGTGGCAAAGGGAACGCTCGTCAGCGCTGAGGCCAGCGCTGAGATGTTGGCCATCTTCCGTCAGCAGCATTACAATACCATGCTGACCCACGACTTTCCGCAGTTCTATCTCGACTGTGAGGAGACCGGCGAGCCGGAACTCATCTGGGTGGCCAGCAAGAGCGGCAGCATGAACGCCTGCCGCAACGACGGCGGCATCGTCCACACCCCCTACGGCGAGTATGTCATCGTCCTGATGAACAAGGACTTCCACGACATCATCGAGTACAATGACCATCCCTCCATGGTCTACGGCGCCCGGGTGTCCCGGATGATACTCGACCAGATTTTGGCCTGCGAGGGTGAGCTGTACAAGTAAAATCGTGGAAAAAATAGGAATATTAAGGGGAATCATAACAATGGGTATTCAAATCAGCCTGCCGATGATGGCATTTCTGGTGTTCATGACCGGCTTTGCGGGCTTTGTCGATTCGGCAGCGGGCGGCGGCGGACTCATCAGTCTGCCGGCCTATCTCTTCGCGGGCCTGCCGCCTCACTATACTTACGCCACCAACAAATTCAGCGCCGCCTGCGGCACGACGTTCGCCACGGCCAGCTTCTTCAAGAACGGCGCGATGAACCTCAAGGTGGGCATCCTTGCCGCCATCGGCAGCTTTGCGGGCAGTGCCTTGGGCGCACACATCGTCCTGATGCTCAGCGATGAGGTGCTGCAGATGATGATGTTCATCATCCTGCCCATCGCGGCAGTCGTCATCCTGTGGCGTCGCAATCTCCCGGACGAGAACCGGGACGACGGAACCCTGAATTTGAAAAAGGCCCTGCTGGCCCTGGGCATCGGCCTCGGCATCGGTCTGTACGACGGCATGGTGGGGCCTGGCACCGGGACCTTTGCCATCATCGCTTTCACCAGCCTGATGGGCTTTGACCTGCGCACCGCCAACGGCAACGCCAAGGTGCTCAACCTCGCCAGCAACTACGCCAGCCTCTTCACCTATCTGAGCAGCGGGCTGGTGGTCTTTCCGGTGGGCATCCCCTGCGCCATCAGCAACATCGTCGGCAACATCATCGGCTCCCACTTCGCCCTGAGAAAGGGCGCAAAGTTCATCCGCCCCATGATGCTCGTGGTGCTGGTGCTTTTGCTGGGCAAGCTCATCACGGATATGCTGTAAGTAAAAACGAAAAGAGGCTGCCGTGCAGATGCACAGCAGCCTCTTCCTATATACTCTTAGTCGATGACCAGCCCGTTATCGAAGAAGGCCAGACCAAACGCACCGGGACCGGCGTGGGTGCCGATGACGCAGCCGATCTGGCGCACCAGCGGCTCGGGAAGGCCGAGATTGTCCACCAGATAGGTCTGGATGGGGTTCACCTCGCGGGTGCTGATGGTGTAACCGGCCAGAGAGGGAAAACGGGGATTGACGCCGCCCAGCTCCTCTATCTTCTTGAAGAGGGCGACGTATGCGCCGGGCAGACCCCGGGCCTTGCCGGCCATGGCGACTTTGCCCTCCTTGATGGTGATGAGGGGCTTGATGCCCAGCATCCCGCCGGCCACGGCGACGGCGGCGGGCAGACGGCCGCCCTTGCGCAGATACTTCAGGTCGTCGATGGCGGCAACGAGGTGCAGGTGCTCCTTGGCGTGCTCGAGGGTGGCGGCGATCTGGACGGCAGACTTGCCTTCATCCCGCAGGTGTGCGGCCAGACGCACCAGCAGACCCTCGCCGAGGCAGACATTGGTGCTGTCCACGAAGAGGACGTTGTCCACGTTGGCCAGGTCTGCGGCCAGCTTCGCACACTGATAGGTGCCGGACAGCTCATGGGACAGGAAGATGCCCACGACCTCGTCTCCGGCGGCAGCAGCCTCGGCGTAGAACTTTTCGAACAGCTCAGGGCTGGGCTGGCTGGTGGTGGGCAGCTTTTTGCAGCCGGCCATGTGCTCGTAGTACTCGCTGGGAGTCAGGTCCACGCCGTCCCGGATGACGGTGCCGTCCTCGAGGGTGACGTTGAGGGGGATGACGTCCACACCCAGCTGCGCGGCCTCGGCGGGCAGGATGTCGGATGCGGAATCAGTAAGAATGCGTATCATATAGTTCGTACCTCCATGGGTGCGTTCATCGTGTGTCTTTGGTAAAACGACAAATCTATAAAAAAGTCGTACAAAGTATACCAGAACGCCGGGCGGAATGTCAATCTTTTGAGTGAAATTTCTTCGAATGAACGAAGAACTGCTTGCAAAACGGGGCGGCAGTATGGTACAATGTCCGCCGACAGGAGGGTGCGCCGTGAAAAGACTGATAAGGGAAACGGAAAAGCCGTCTTTTCCGGCGCAGTGCCGGGTCCTGGCCGAGGCGGCAGTGCTCTGGGCGCTGCTGGCGGCGGGAGCACAGCTGCTGCTCCCGGCGGAAAAGACGGCTCTGCCCGAGGGCGCGGCCCTCGCGTGGGCTGCGCTGCGCATCTGCCTTGTGACCCCTCTGGCGGAAGAGCTTGCCTTTCGGGGCGGGGCGCTCTATCTTTTGCAGCCGCTGGGCGGCGCGGGGGCTGTGGTGGTGCAGGCGGTGATTTTTGCGGCTCTGCACGGCAGCTGGACGGCCCAGGCCTATGCGCTGGGCATGGGACTCATCTTCGGCTGGGCGGCCCAGAAAGCGAAGAGCGTATGGCCCGGCAGCGCGTTACATATTATAAATAACTGCCTCGTGTTTGCCGCACGGCTGGCAGAAAGGGGAATGGGATGACCGATTTTGAGCTGATGGGTGCGGCGCTGGAAGAGGCCCGGAAGGCCGCTGCACTGGGCGAAGTGCCGGTGGGTGCGGTAGTGGCGAAGGATGGAGAGATCATCTCTGCCGCCCACAACACCCGCGAGACGGAGAAAAACGCCCTCCACCACGCTGAGCTGCTGGCCATCGACACGGCCTGCAAAAAGCTGGGCGGCTGGCGGCTGTGGCAGTGTGAGCTGTTCGTGACGCTGGAACCCTGCCCCATGTGCAGCGGCGCCATCATCAACAGCCGCATCAAGCGGGTGGTGTACGGTGCCGCCGACGTCAAGGCGGGCTGCTGCGGCTCGGTGACAGACCTCTTCGCCCAGCCCTTCAACCATCACCCCGTCATCGAGAAGGGACTGCGGGCCGATGAGGCACAGCAGCTTTTGCAGGAATTTTTCGTTTCACTGCGGGCCAGGCGGGCCGCAAAGCCCCGCTGGAAGCCGCTCGTGAACCCCTGAATCTGTGAAAAAAGTGGGAACTGCGTGAAAAAATCACCGGTGACCACTTTATTTTTTCGCCCGATTGTGCTATATTATTCAATGGAAACTTGTCGAAACCACACAAATGCCGCCGGGCGCGCCGCAGAGCCGGCCTAGACCGGAAAAAGTGAGCAGAGCGCAGCTCCGGCGGGGTGGGGGAAGCTGTTTCCTTTCCCGCCGCAGAGGCTTTGACACGAAGAGGCGCTGCGGCCGAAAATAGTGGACAGGAGGGTTTGACTCTTGTACAACGACGAATTTGAGCTGACATTTGACCTTGCAGACGCCGGGCCGAAGAAAGAACAGCGCAGGCCGACCCTGCCCGAGCCGGAAGAAGCGGCTGTGGCCGCACTGCCGGTGCAGGAAACGAGGGAAATGCCGGTCAGCGCTGCGCCGGAGAACACGCCGGCATCGGAGCCGGAACGCGAGCCGAAATCTGCGGCAGAGCCCCAGAGCACTGCCCCGGCGGCGAAGGGCCGCACCGTCCTCATCTCGGGCGGTGACCGGGGCATCGGCGCAGCAGCAGCCCGCGCATTCTATGCGGCGGGCTACCGGGTGGCAGTGTTCTACCACACCAACGCCGAGGCCGCCGCAGCCCTGCAAAAAGAGCTGCCGGGCGTACTGGCCGTCCAGTGTGACGTGGCCAGCCGGGCCAGCTGTGAGCTGGCCTTCCGCGCCGCCGAGCAGGCGCTGGGCCGGGTGGATGTGCTGGTGAGCAACGCGGGTATCGCCCAGCAGAAGCTGTTCACCGACATCACGCCGGAAGAGTGGCAGCGGATGCTGGACGTCAACCTGACCGGTGCGTTCAACCTCTGCCAGCTGGCCCTGCCCGGGATGATACGCCGCAAAGCGGGCCGTATCCTCACCGTGAGCAGCATGTGGGGCCAGACCGGCGGCAGCTGCGAGGTACACTATTCCGCCGCCAAAGCGGGCCTCATCGGCCTGACCAAGGCACTGGCAAAAGAAGAAGGTCCCAGCGGCATCACCGTGAACTGCGTGGCCCCCGGCGTCATCGACACCGATATGATGGCTTCGTTCACTGCTGAGGACAAAGCGGCATTGGCCGAAGAGACCCCTGTGGGCCGTCTCGGCACCGCCGAAGAGGTGGCAAAGCTTCTGCTGTACCTCGCCGGAGAAGACGCCGGCTACATCACCGGCCAGGTGTTCGGCGTCAACGGAGGTCTTGTGATTTAAGAAGCAAGACCGAAACTATGAGACAAGTTCACTTGCGGGGCGCTTCCCCCGCAGTGAGAAGGAGAGAGCGAAATGGGCATGACTTTGAAGGAACTGTTGACGAAAGGCGAAGGCACCCTGTCGGCACAGGAGGCCAAAACTTTGGCTGCACAGTGCAGGATGGATGTGGAAACGCTCTATACGCTCCTTGAAGAGCGCGGCATCAAGATCATCGAGGATGAGGCCGACGCCGATGTGAATCTGGACGTGGACAGCATCATCGCCGAGGTGGAGAACGCCGAGAACAACAGCGACGAGCTGGGTCTGGGCGGCGACGACGAGGAAGAGGCCGCCGAGGAGAACCCAGCCGACCTGAAGGCTGCAATGGATGAGCTGCTGGACGACCCCGTCAAGAACTACCTCAAGCAGATCGGCCAGATCCCTCTGCTGAGCGCGGAACAGGAAGTTGATCTGAGCAAGCGCATCCACGCCGGTGCCGAGGCTGCCCACATCCTGCAGGCCGACCGCCAGAAGTACGGTGCGACCGAGTACATCAAGAAGAACAGCGCCCGCTTCTCGTTCGAGGAGGATGAGAACAGCCGCAGCTACACCGAGGACATCGACGAAGAGGGCAGTGAGAAGCCCAGCGAGGACGCCGAGGAAAAGGCCGCTGAGGAAGAGGCCATGGAGGCTGTGGAGAACGGTCCCCTGACCGAGGAGCGCCGTCAGGAGCTGCTGAAGATCCGCCGCGACGGCCTGAACGCCCGCCGCAGCCTGAGCGAAGCGAACCTCCGTCTGGTGGTCTCCATCGCCAAGAAGCATGTGGGCCACAATCTGGCCTTCCTCGACCTCATCCAGGAGGGCAACATCGGCCTCATCAAGGCGGCTGAGAAGTTCGACTGCGACCGCGGCTTCCGCTTCTCCACCTATGCGACCTGGTGGATCCGTCAGGCCATCACCCGCGCCATCGCCGACCAGGCCCGTACCATCCGCATCCCGGTGCATATGGTCGAGACCATCAACCGGATGCGTCAGGCCACCAACCAGCTGGTCTACCAGAACGGCCACGAGCCCACCCCGGAAGAGCTGGCAAAGGCCATGGACATGAGCGTCGAGCGTGTGCGTGAGATCCAGCGCATGGCACAGGAGCCCGCCAGCCTTGAGAGCCCCGTGGGCGAGGAAGAGGATTCCTCTCTGGGCGATTTCGTCGCCGACGAGAATGCCGAGGCTCCCGGCAAGGCTGCTGACCGCGCTATGGTGGCCCAGCAGATCAATCAGGCTCTCAAGAGCCTGACTCCCCGTGAAGAGAAGGTCATCCGTCTCCGCTTTGGTCTGGACGATGGCCGTCCCCGCACGCTGGAAGAGGTGGGCCGCGACTTCGGCGTCACCCGTGAGCGCGTCCGCCAGATCGAGGCAAAGGCCATCCGCAAGCTGCACAGCCGCAAGTGCCTGGCTCTGCTGAACGGCCTTATCGAGTGATATTTTCAACAATGCAGACGGCTGCCGTGGAAAACGGCGGCCGTTTTTCTGTATCTGGGCAGAAAAAACGCAAAATGCCAGATTTTTTTGCAAAAAACTCTTGCAATGCGGCAGAGTTTATGGTATTATAATTGAGCTGTGATTGTGCTGCTATAGCTCAGTTGGTAGAGCGCATCCTTGGTAAGGATGAGGTCTCCAGTTCGAATCTGGATAGCAGCTCCAGCTCAGAACACCTTGAGGTTGAAAAACTTCAAGGTGTTCTTTTGTTGTAATTTGTGATTTTGCCTGCCTGGGTTGATTTTTTGCGCTGAATGAAGTATACTATCTCTATAATCCAGACGGGATTTAACCGATTGCTATTTACGAGAACTATTTCCTCCAATAGATAAACCGCGCCGCAGGTTCGAACATTACCTGCGGCGCGGTTTTTGTTTTTGGCAGAGCGCTCTGCCGGGAAGAACCTCTCAGTCAAAGCCTGTCGGCTTTGCCAGCTCCCCTGATAGGGGAGCCCTTGGCAGGCTGGGTCACTTTGAGCTGACTGCCAAAAGTCCAATATGGCGCAAAAGTGCGGGCTCCGCTGCAAAGGTCAGCTGCTTCTGGACAGCGCACCTTGTCAAGCTGCCGCGGCTCTCTGTAGCGGAGCACTACAGTCCACGAAATAAATAAGCTTTACTCGTTCAGGGGAAACTTGGCCGACATGCCAAAGCCTCCCCTCGTTAGGAGCAACGGCGACGACCGCCGCCAGCGGCGGAAACAGGGAGGAGCTGTTGGGGCCGCGGCCAGCAGGATGCGAGCGACAGCGAAGCAGACGCTGGGAGCCGCAACCCGGGCAGTGGCACGCCGCAGGCGTGACGGAGAGGTTCTATCATGGGCCGGTGCTCGACAGTTACAACTGTCGATGCAAACAAAAAACCACCTGAATCTCAAGGATCCAAGTGGTTTTCTCTTAATGGAGCTGCTATCCAGATTCGAACTGGAGACCTCATCCTTACCAAGGATGCGCTCTACCAACTGAGCTATAGCAGCAAATGGCGACCCGGATCGGGCTCGAACCGACGACCCCCAGCGTGACAGGCTGGTGCTCTAACCAACTGAGCTACCGGGCCATGATCGCTCAAGTGCATCGTTTCTGGCGGTTGACCGCCGGAACGTGTGTTATTATACCTGAGAAACGCGCTGTTGTCAAGCATGAATTTCAGAAAATGTCAAAAAAGTTTTGGAAAGTCTGACATTCAGGGAAAAATACAAAAACAAAACGCACAGAGTACTCTCTGTGCGCTTGTGGCAGGGGTAGTAAGTCTCGAACTCACGGCACGCGGTTTTGGAGACCGCTGCTCTACCAACTGAGCTATACCCCTATCTATCTGTCGCATTCGCTGAATGCTTGATTATTATATAAGATTCTGTGCGGAATGTCAAGCATGAATTTCGCCTTTTTTGCAAAAAGCGGGAGACAGGGAAAGCTTTTTCGCAAAACGACGCCGAAAACAGGTGGAACTTCGGCTTTCCACCTTGAAGGAAAGCGGGAAATAGTGTATTATAAGGGGTATCAAAAGTGTAATTCCGGGCTTGCTATGCCCTGACAGGGGGAACGCCACTATGGCAGATAAAAACTTTTTGACTGAGATCATTGACGCCGACCTCGCCGAAGGCAAAATCAGCGAGATTCATACCCGCTTCCCGCCGGAGCCCAACGGCTACTTGCACATCGGCAGCGCCAAGGCAATCTATATCAACTGGTCCATCGCAAACCAGTACGGCGGCAAGTTCAACCTCCGCCTCGACGACACCAACCCCGCCCGTGAAGGGGAGGAGTATGTCAACAGCATCATCGAGGACCTGCATTGGCTGGGTGCCGACCCCAACGGCGGCATCTTCTACGGCAGCGACTACTTCGACAAGTGCTATGAGTATGCCGAAAAGCTCATCCTCGAGGGCAAGGCATACGTCGATGACCTGACCCGCGACGAGATGCGCGAGTACCGCGGCAACGACGCAGGCAAGCCCTCCCGTCCCTCTCCGTGGCGCGACCGCACCCCGGAAGAGAACCTCGACCTCTTCCGCCGGATGCGTGCAGGCGAGTTCAAGGAGGGCGAAAAGACCCTCCGCGCTAAAATCGACCTCGCCAGCCCCAACATGAATATGCGTGACCCGGCCATCTACCGTATCAAGTACGCCGAGCATCACCGTCAGGGCAATAAGTGGTGCATCTACCCGATGTACGACTTTGCCCACCCCATCCAGGACGCCATCGAGGGCATCACCCACAGCATGTGCAGCCTCGAGTTCGAGAACCACCGCCCGCTGTACAACTGGGTCATCGAGAACATTTTTGGCACCGAGTTCCCCAAGCAGCGCGAGTTTGCCCGCCTGAACATGACCAACACCGTCATGAGCAAGCGCTATCTGCGTGAGCTGGTGGAGATGGGCATCGTGGACGGCTGGGATGACCCCCGCATGCCCACCCTGTGCGGCCTGCGCCGCCGCGGCTACACCGCTTCTTCCATCTTCACTTTCGTGCGCGAGGCCGGCATCTCCAAGTCCGACAACCTCATTGATATGCGCCAGCTGGAAGCCTGCATCCGCAGCGAGCTGGACCTGACCGCACAGCGCCGCATCGCCGTGCTGGACCCCGTCAAGCTGGTGGTGGACAACTACCCCGCCGACAAGACCGAGTATTTCGACATCGCCAACAACCCCAACCGTGAAGCCAACGACACCACTACCCGCAAGGTCGCCTTCACCAAGGAGCTGTGGATCGAGAACGAGGACTTCGCCGAGGTGCCGCCTCCGAAGTTCAAGCGCCTGACCGTCGGCGGCGAAGTCCGTCTGATGGGCGGCTATATCGTCAAGTGCGAGAGCGTCGAGAAGAACCCCGATGGCAGCATCGCTGTCATCCACTGCACTGCCGACCTCGAGACCGGCAACGGCAACCCTGCCGATGGCCGCAAGGTCAAGGGTACCATCCACTGGGTGAGCGCCGCCCACGCCGTGGATGCCGAGGTACGCCTGTACGACAAGCTCTTCACCGAGGCGAACATGAATGCCATCCCCGAGGGCAGCGACTACAAGGATTATCTGAATCCCGACAGCGTTGTCGTCCGCAAGGGCTGCAAGCTGGAAGAGGCTCTGGCCGACGCAAAGCCCGGCGATAAGTTCCAGTTCGTGCGCACCGGTTTCTTCACTCCCGACTCGAAGAACCCCGGCGTGTACAATCGTGTCGTGACCCTGCGCGACAGCTTCAAGCCCGCAAAATAACGAGCGGACCCCAAACATCGCAAAAGGAGCACTTCACAGACCATGAAAAAACACATGACCCGCAACATTATCCTCATGCTGGTGCTGGACGTCATCCTCGGCATCGTGCTGGCCCTCTATATCGCCAACACCGGCACGGTTCCTGCTGCCGATAACGCCGACACCTACACCGACGGCACCTACACCTCCAGTGCGCAGGGCTGTCTGAGCGAGGTGGGCGTTACCGTGACCATCACCGGCGGCAAGGTGACGAATGTTGTGATAGATGCTTCCGGCGAGACGCCGGAGCTGGGCGGCAAGGCGGCAGAGACGCTGTCGGCCTCCCTGCTGGCGGCTGGCTCGACCGTCGGAGTGGATGCTGTCTCCGGCAGCACCATGACCAGCGACGCGGTATTTGCGGCAATGAACGATTGCCTTGCACAGGCCGCACAGTGATGAAGTTTTGAACGGAGCTGCTGCACGGCGTGTCTGTGCGGCAGCTTTTTTGTGAGCGAGGTTCTTATGATACTGGATATTCTGCCGCTGGCGGGCGGCACGGCCCGCCTTGTGCGGGTGTACGGCGGCGAGCCCTGCGTAAAGCTGCCTGGGGCTGTTCCTGCGCCGGAAGGGGAGGGCCAGTGGCCCATCACCGAACTGGGAGATTACTGTTTTTCCGAAAAGCCCCGGGGTCTGCCCGGGCCGGAAAAGATCTGCCGCTATGAGCTGGCCGAGGACGGCAAGCTCTGTCTGACCCGTGCTTTTGGCCGGGATGTGAGCGGCAAAGAGCGGTACAGCTTTGACTTCGACGCCCCGGCGCAGGACGACGAGCTCCACCCCATCTGCGGAAACTTCCTCGAAGAAGTCACCCTGCCGGATAGTCTGCGGGTCATCGGCAGCTGCACATTTTACAACTGCCGCAGGCTGCGCAGCCTGACTGCCGGGACAGGAGAGCTGACCATGGGCAGCGATGTCTTCCTCAACTGCTTTGCGCTGGAAGATCTCATCATCCGCGCTACGCCCGAGCAGGCCACCGGACTGTTTGCCCTCGTGGGCAGCATCACCGAGGCCGTGCGGGCGCTGTTCTGGCCGGTGGGGGAGGCCGCACCCCGGGCGGGGCTGTGGTATCCCGCCTACTGGGAGGACATCGAGGAGACGCCCGCCCACATCCTGCTCCACACCTTTTCGGGGCAGGGCTACCACTACCGGCAGTGCTTTCTCGAAAATAAGCTTCTCCCGGCGGAGTACGACGCTATCTTCCCGCAGGGCCACGACGCCGACGACGCTTCCGTGATGGCGATGCTCTGCTTCGACCGCCTGCGCTGGCCGTGGCAGCTGAGCGATGCCGCCCGGGATGCATACCGGGACTTCCTCAAGACCAACACCGGGCGGGTGCTGACCCGTCTGCTCAAGGCGCAGGACACCGAGGGCATCAAAGTTCTGCTGGCGCTGGATGTGATGGATACGGATGCCTTTGCCGAGGGTGCTGCCCTCGCGGCCAAGGCCGACAATGCCGAAGCTGCAGCCCTGCTGGCCGACGCAGAGCACAAAAAGCGTGCCGCTGCGCCCCAAAAGAAGAGGTATGATTTTGATTTCTGAGAAGGAAAAGTTTTTTGACCCCCGCAAGCCCTTCCAGTCGGCCCGGCCCGAGACTCACGAAGAGTGGCAGGCCCGGATGGGCGGCGAGGTGCTGGCCGTGGTGCGCAGCGGGCTGTATCTGGACTTCCGCTTTTTAGACCAGGCCCTCTCGGCCCTGACGCCCACCGCCGACGAGCGGTGCGGTGTGCTGGCGACGGATGGGACCATCCTCTGCTACCAGCCCAGCGCCCTGCTTCGGCTCTACCAGAAGAACCCCAAATATCTCAACCGGCTCTACCTCCACACGGTGTTCCACTGCATCTTCCGCCATCTCTGGCTGCGCGGCAAGCGGGACAAACGCCTGTGGGACCTTGCGTGTGACATTGCGGTGGAGAACGTCATCGACGGTCTTGGCCGCAAGAGCGTCCAGCGCCCCCTGACGTGGGTGCGCCAACACGCCTATGAGGAGATCATCGCGCAGGAAAAAGTGGCTGCTGCAGCTCCCATCTACCGCTGGCTGGTGCGGCAGACTCCCGGCGTTCTCCGCCAGCTGGAAAAAGAATTCTACACCGACGACCATCGCCTCTGGCCCAAAGATGCCCCCGAACAGCCTCAGCAGATGCCTGCGCCGCTGCCCCAGAGGACGTGGCAAAAAATCGGCGAGCGGATGCAGACAGAGCTGGAACTGCGGGACAAAGAGGCCGGTGAGGGCGCGGATGCCATGCGGGAGCAGATCAAAGCCGCAAACCGCAGCCGCCGCAGCTACGGCGACTTCCTGCGCCGGTTCTGTGTCACCCGGGAGGAAGTCCACCTCGACCCGGACGAGTTCGATCTGAACTTTTACACCTATGGCTTGTCGGTCTACGGCAACCTGCCCCTCATCGAGCCGCTGGAGACCCGGGAGAGCAAGAAGATAGAAGAGCTGGCCCTCGTCATCGACACCAGCTACTCCACCTCGGGTGAGCTGGTGCGGGCCTTTCTGGCCGAGACGTACACTCTGCTGAAGGGCAGGGAGAATTTCTTCCATCGGATGAATCTCCACCTCATCCAGGCCGACAACGCGGTGCGGCAGGATATTCCCGTCAAAAACGAAGACGACCTCATCCGTGCCATGAACCATTTCGAACTGCGGGGCGGCGGCGGCACCGATTTCCGGCCCGCCTTCGAGTACGTCAGCCAGCTCTGCGCCGAGAAGAAGTTCTCGAACCTCCGGGGTCTGCTCTATTTTACCGATGGTATGGGTACTTACCCGGCCCGACGCCCGGCTTACGACACGGCATTTCTATTTCTGGGCGACCGCTTCGACGACGCCAATGTGCCGCCCTGGGCGATGAAAGTAGTGCTGGACGAAGAAGAATTTACCGGTGAGGCAGCCCGCAGCGCCTCGGCCCTGTCCGAAGCGCTGGCGGAGGAAGACGACCTCTACCGTGACCTCAACAATTCGTGATAACGAGGGAAAGAATATGAACATCAAACGAGCCAAAGAAGAGATCGAGCATACCGTCAAAGCGTACCTCGCCAAAGATGCTCTGGGCGAATACGCCATCCCGGCCATCCGCCAGCGCCCCATCCTGCTGATGGGGCCTCCGGGCATCGGCAAGACCCAGGTCATGGAGCAGGCGGCGCGGGAGTGCGGCGTGGCGCTGGTGGCCTATACCATCACCCATCACACCCGCCAGAGCGCCGTGGGCCTACCCTTCATCCGTCAGCGCAACTATGGCGGCCGGGACGTCTCTGTGACGGAGTACACCATGAGCGAGATCATCGCCAGTGTCTACGCCAAGATGGAGGCCACCGGCCTGAAAGAGGGCATCCTCTTCATCGACGAGATCAACTGTGTCTCCGAGACGCTGGCCCCCACCATGCTGCAGTTTTTGCAGTGCAAGACCTTCGGCAATCAGGCCGTGCCTGCGGGCTGGGTCATCGTGGCGGCAGGCAACCCGCCGGAGTACAATAAATCCGTCCGCGATTTCGATATTGTCACCCTCGACCGCGTCCGCCGGATGGACATCGAGCCGGATCTGCCGGTCTGGAAGGACTACGCCCGTGCAGCCCACATCCACAGTGCTATCCTGAGCTACCTCGAACTGCACCCCCAGAACTTCTACCAGATAAACGCCGACGTGGACGGCACCCAGTTCGTCACCGCCCGCGGCTGGGAAGACCTCTCCAACCTGCTCAATACCTATGAGTCGCTGGGCCTGCAGGCCGACGAAGAGCTCATCCGCCAGTATATCCAGCACCAGAAGATCGCCGAGGACTTCTCGGCCTACCTCGACCTCTACTACAAGTACCGTGACGACTACGGCGTGGAGGATATTCTGGCCGGTCAGGCCAAGCCTGCCGCTTTTGCGCGGCTGCTGCAGGCCCCCTTCGACGAGAAACTGAGCCTCGTGAGCCTTATCCTGTCCGGCCTCGAGACGCGCTTCTCTGCCTCCCGGCGGGCAGACGCTGCGGCCGACAGCTGCTATGCCTTCCTGCGGGAGACGAAGAAAGCCTTTGCCGAAATGCCCGCAGAGCTGGCACAGGAGCCGAACTGCTGGGCGCAGCTCTTTGACCAGATGACCGCCGACTACGAGGCCGAGACCCAGAAAAAGCGCACCGCCGGTCTGCTGGATAAGCCCACGCTGGAAGCCCGCTTGCAGACCGCCAAGACCCTGCGCGGCTGGGAGAAAGAGCTTCTGCGCGCCGCCGCGCCGGACGCGGACGCCGCCTTCAAGGTGCTGCGCACCCAGTTCGGCACCCTGTCGGATGCCCGGGACACCGCCCAGCAGACGGCCAGCGCCGCGCTGGAAGCGGCCTTCGACTTCATGGAGCAGGCATTCGCCGAGAGTCAGGAGATGGTGGTCTTCGTCACCGAGCTGACCCTCTCGCCCGCCGCCCATGCCTTCATTGCCGAAAACGGCTGTGAGCGGTATTTCCAGTACAACAAAGACCTCCTGCTCGACCACCGCAAGGCGGCCCTGAACCAGGAGCTGGAAGCCGAACAGCGTCGGCACGGGATGCTGTAAAAGATATAAACGCAAACGAGAGGCCGCACAGCTGTGCGGCCTCTCGTTTTGTATGCAAAAAAGAAAAAGCATCTTGATAAAATCAAGATGCTTGCTGGTTGCGGGGGCCGGATTTGAACCAACGACCTTCGGGTTATGAGCCCGACGAGCTACCAGACTGCTCCACCCCGCGATATTTACTTTTTGCTGTCGGCCTCTCGCTGACTGCTCAAGTATAATACCACAAGGCGGGGGACTTGTCAAGCGTTTTTTCAAAAAGAATATGACTTTTTCGAAAAGGCCGCTGCCGGAAACAAAAAGCGCCCCATTCCGGGGCGCTTCGACAGAGCGAATATCACTTGCGGGTGCGGCGGCGCACGAAGCGGACGACGAGGGCGGCTGCGGCCAGAATGACCAGCACGGGCCAGACGCCCACGACCCAGACCGTCAGCTGCTGGATGCCGGAGACGAAGCCCGTCCAGCCATTGCGGAGGGCGCTGGACAACTGGGAGAGGTAGGATTCCTCGGTGGGGGTGTATTCCTTCACCTCGTCCAGCGAGAGGTAGACCGTGGAGCAGGATACCTGCTGGCTGTACCAGTCCAGCTGCGACTGCCAGCTCTCGATCTGGTACTGGACGTCGCTGAGGGAAGATTCGATCTCCAGTAGATCGGAGAGGTTTTCGGCGCTGGCCTGAAGCTCCTGCAAACGTGTGCGCTGGGCCGTCAGGTTGGAGAGCCGGGCCTCGATGTCCATATACTGGGTGGTGACGTCCTGCACCTGCTCGCTCTTGTCCACGAGGTTGCCCGCCTGCGCGGCGGCTTCGAGGAAGCTCGCGTAGTTGTCCTGCGGGACGCGGATGGTGAGGGAGAGGGTGCGGCTCGAGCCGGTGTAAGAGGATTCATTGCTGGATTCCAGATAGCCCCCGGCGGCGCTCACGGCGTCGGTGAGGGCGGTGCGGGCGGCGTCAAAGTCCTTGCTCTCGATGGTGAGGTTGGCCGTGTAGATGAGCTTTGTGCTCGTCTGCGCGGCCTCGGCGCTGAGGGTGCCGGTGCCGCCTGCATCGCGGTCACTCATGGCATCGGCGCTTCCACCGGCCGGGACGGCCATCTTGGGTGCGGCAAGGGCGCTGTTCACGTCGTCCATCGAGTAGGCGGCGGCGTAGGAGGCCGTCTCAGGGGCAGAGCTGAGGGCCGCGCCGCCCGCAGGCAGCAGGCTGAAGGGGGAGTGGACTGCCGCATACAGACCAACGCCGCAGAGCAGGCCGCAGGCGGCGATGCTCAGAGTCTTGCGGGGAAAGTGGATGGCTTTTTTCGGTTTCCTGGCGGGTTTCGGCGCCTCTTCTGCCGGCTGCATGGCGAGGAGCTTTGCTTTCAGGTCGTCCGAAGCGTGAAGGTCGTCCACCTCCATCTTGTACTCATACCACCTCATCTTCGATCTCCTCCTTCAGCATCGTATGTAACTGTGCGCGGGCGCGGCGAAGCCAGCTGAGCACCGTGTTGGTGGGTGCGCCCAGCATCCGGCCCACCTCGGCGGCGGTGTACCCCTCGTAGTAGTGGAGGTAGACCGCGTTGCGGTAGTTCTCGGGCAGGGCGCGCACGGCGTCCAGCACGCTGCCGTCTTCCATCTGGTCCGGAGCGGGAAGATTTTCGTCCAGCTCGGTGTCCTTCTGGCGGGCGGCGCGGGTCAGGTCGTGGCAGCGGTTGATGGTCACACGCAGCAGCCAGGCTTTCAGGTGTTCCTCGCTCTCGAAGCGGCCATTGTAGCACAGCAGCTTTTCGAAAACATCCTGCACCACATCTTCCGCATCGGCGGTGCAGCTGCAGTTGTGCATGGCGGCTCGGAACACCGTGTCACTGTATCGCTGCACGGCCAGCGCAAAAATCTCGTTTTTGGTCAGCTGTCCCATAGTTCTATGCTCCTTTGATGTCCTGTGTACAGCAGGACCCGGTGGAAAATTATCTTTTATTGGGGACATTCACCCTGTATACGGATGAGCGGCCCCGATTATTGCAGTTTATGGTGCAGAGCGGAAAAATCTTCCGCCCGGCATCGCACAAGGTACCCAAAGTATAACATGAATACGCCAAAAACAAAAGGGCCATTTGCCGCCATGTTTTGGCAAATGACCCTGAGAGCTTCTGTTCAGTTATCGGTAGAGCCGCTGGAAGAGGGCTACCCGCTCGGAGAGATACGTCTCGGCCCGGGGGTGGTGGAGCCAGCGTTTGCCCGCCTTGTCACAGGCGAGACGGTGGCCCAGCGCGGCGGGGCAGGCGTCTATCTCTTCCACGTCCCGCATGGTGAGGGTGAGGCTCAGCGCCGCCGGAGCGTCCGGCAGGGGCGGGAGCGGGTCTTCCCAGACGAAGGGCGGCAGCAGCTGGACAGCGTATACCGTCCGGGTGCATTCTTCGGTGAGCAGCAGCGCGGCGGGCGCACCATCCGGCATGACATGCAGAGAGGAATAGAGCAGCTGCAGCTGCGCCGGGGCCAGCAGACGGGCAGAACCTGCCTCTTCGTCGGGGGAGAGGGTGAGAAAATCCGCCGCCTCGTCGGCGTAGATGCGCCGGGCCGGAGCGCGGAACTGCGCATACAGCGCGGGCAGGGCAAACACGCCCTCCCGGTCTAAGGCCCGCTGCAACAGGCAGTAAAACTCCGTCAGCGGGTGGGCCGGGTCGGGCTGCGGCATCCCGAAATCGGGGCGCGAAACGTGTCCTCCGCCCATCAGCCGTTATAGCCCAGCGTGGCCGCCATGACAGCCTTGATGGTGTGCATCCGGTTCTCGGCCTCGTCGAAGACGATGCTCTGGGGGCCTTCGAAGACTTCGTCGGTGACCTCCATCGCGTCGCGGCCAAAGCGCTCGCCCATCTCCCTGCCCACGGTGGTCTTGTGGTCGTGGTAGGCGGGCAGGCAGTGCATGAACACGGCCTTGGGGCCGGCGATATTCATCAGGTCCTGGTTGATTTGATATGCGGCCAGGTCGTTGATGCGTTCGGCCCAGACCTCGACCGGCTCGCCCATAGACACCCAGACGTCGGTGTAGAGGACGTCTGCGCCCTTTGCGGCCTTGGCAGGGTCTTCCTCGAAGGAGATGGTCGCACCCGTCTCGGCGGCGATGGCCTTGCACTGCTCCACCAGTGCAGCGTCCGGCTGGTACTTCTTGGGGGCGCAGGCGGTGAAGTTGAGGCCCATCTTGGCGCAGCCCACCATCAGGCTGTTGCCCATGTTGTAGCGGGCGTCGCCGAAGTAAACGAAGTTGATGCCCTTGAGGTAGCCGAAGTGCTCCCGGATGGTGAGGAAGTCGGCGAGGATCTGGGTGGGGTGGAATTCGTTGGTCAGGCCGTTCCACACCGGCACACCGGCGTAGTGGGCAAGATCTTCCACGATGCTCTGGCCGTAGCCGCGGTACTCGATGCCATCGAACATCCGGCCCAGCACCCGGGCGGTGTCGGCGATGGACTCCTTCTTGCCGATCTGGCTGCCCGACGGGTCGAGGTAGGTGACTTCCATGCCCAGGTCGTGGGCGGCGACCTCAAAGCTGCAGCGGGTGCGGGTGGAGGTCTTCTCGAAGATAAGGGCAATGTTCTTGCCGCGCAGAGCATCGTGGCGGATGCCGGCCTTTTTCTTTGCCTTCAGGTCGGCGGCGAGGTCAAGCAGACCTTCGATCTCTTCGGGAGTGTAATCGAGAAGCTTCAAAAAGCTGCGGTTCGTAAGATTCATTGTATATATTCCTCTCTATATGCCAAAATTTGAATATTTATACTTTCGCAGACCCTATTATAATACAGAGCAAAGGTGGGGTCAAGAGGAAGCACTTGACGCACCTGTCAAGATTGCGATCCAATGCAAAAATCAAGGTGCTATGAAAAAATTTAACATCTTACAACTCCAGCTCCATCTTCCGCCCGCTGGGCTGATAGGGGGTGAGCCGGACGCCGGCCTTTTTGAACATGAACCGCGCAGCTACGCTGGAATCGGTGTCGTGGTACTTGTCGCTGTAGTAGACGACCTCGGCGATGCCGGACTGGATGATGGCCTTGGTACACTCGTTGCAGGGGAAGAGGGTGACGTACACCCGCGCGCCCTTGAGGTTGTTGTGGGCGCTGTTGAGGATGGCGTTCAGCTCGGCGTGGCAGACGTACATATATTTCGTATTCAGCGGCTCACCCTCCCGCTCCCACGGCATGGCGTCGTCGTCGCAGCCGATGGGCATACCGTTGTAGCCCAGAGAGAGGATCTTGTTTTCCGGGCTGACGATGCAGGCGCCCACCTGACTGCTGGGGTCCTTGGAGCGCATGGCCGTGAGCAGGGCAATGCCCATGAAGTATTCGTCCCAGTTGATGTAATCCGTGCGTTTCATCGTGTGGTGCTCCTTGTTCTGCATAAAAATTGGGTTCGGTGGCCCTATTATAGCGTGCTACGGCAGCTTTTACAATAAAATATTTGCCCTCAAGGCAAAATGCACAAAACAAAGCTGGGAAGTTTGGCAGGGTAAAAGCCGAAAATTTCAAATGAAATATTCAAAAATCGTTTGAAGTGTGGTATTATCTTTGTAAAATATGCCACAAAAACAGAGAGAATGCTCTGTGCGGCGGAAATGAGGGAAAAACCGATATGAAATACGCAAGCAACAACATCCGTAATATCTTGATCGCAGGCCATGCCGGCAGCGGCAAAACGACGCTGACCGAGGCATTGGTCTATTTTTCGGGCGCTGCCGAGCGTATGGGCCGGGTCGAGGACGGCACCACGATTTCGGACTTTGACCCCGAGGAAGCAAAGCGGAAGGCCAGTCTGTCGGCATCGGTCGTGCCGGTGGAGTATGAGGGCATCAAGTACAACCTCATCGACGCTCCGGGCCTGTTCGACTTTGAGGCAGGCGAGTACGAGGGCATCCGTGCAGCCGAGAGTGTGCTGGTGTGCGTGTCGGGCCGCAGCGGCGTGACCGTCGGTGCGGAAAAGGCGTTCCAGCTGGCCCGCAAGAACGGCAAGGCAACGATGGTCTTCGTCTCGAAGTGCGATTTGGAGAACGCGAACTACTTCAAGATTCTCGAGGACATGAAGATAAAGTTCGGCTCCACCGTCTGCCCCTGCGTCGTCCCGGCGAAGCTCGACGACGGCACCCCCGTGTACATCAATCTGTTCAGCCAGAAGGCCTTCAAGTATGAGGGCGGCAAGCAGGTGCAGGTCGATCTGCCCGACATCGGCCACCGTTTCCAGGGCCTGATCGAGGCTATGAGCGAGGCTATCGCCGAGACCGACGACGAGCTGATGGAGAAGTTCTTCGGCGGCGAGGCATTCACCACCGAAGAGATCGTCGATGGTATGCGCAAGGGCGTCAAGGACGGCCTCATCACCCCCGTCTTCTGCGGCAGCGCTGTCAACCAGCAGGCTCTGGATATGCTGCTGTACAATATGCATAAGTTGCTGCCCAGCCCGGAGCACAACAGCGTTCTGGCTGAGGATGCCAACGGCGAACCCGTCGAGCTGACCTGTGCAGAGAACGAGCCTACCGCTGCTTATGTCTTCAAGACTGTGGCCGACCCCTTCGTGGGCAAGCTGAGCTATCTGCGCGTCGTCAGCGGCAAGATCACCGCAGGCGCTTCTCTCGTCAACGCCCGCACCGGTGAGACCGAGAAGATGGGCAAGCCCCTCACTGTTATGGGCAAGAAGCAGACTGAGGCCGAGAGCATCGGTGCCGGTGACATCGGCGCTGTGGCAAAGCTGGTCAGCGCAAAGACCGGCGACACCCTCTGCGATGCTTCCCGCGTGGTCAAGCTGCCCGCACCCGTCTTCCCGAAGCCCAGCCTGTTCATGGCTGTCACCGTCGCCAAGAAGGGCGACGAGGGCAAGATCAGCAGCGCTTTGGCTCGTCTGATGGAAGAAGACCCCACCCTGAGCTACGTCAACAACGCCGAGACCCATCAGCAGATCATCGGCGGTCTGGGCGAGCAGCACCTCGACGTGGTCAAGGCCAAGCTGAAGAATAAGTTCGGCGTGGAAATCGGCCTCGAGGCTCCGCGTATCGCTTACCGCGAGTCCATCCGCAAGGCCTGCCAGAAGCAGGGCCGTCATAAGAAGCAGACCGGCGGCCACGGCCAGTTCGGCGATGTCGTCATCAACTTCGAGCCCTGCGACAGCGAGCAGGTCGTCTTCGAAGAGAAGGTGTTCGGCGGCAGCGTGCCGAAGAACTTCTTCCCGGCTGTTGAAAAGGGCGTCCGCCTTGCCGCTGAGAAGGGCGTGCTGGCCGGTTATCCCGTGGTCGGCCTGAAAGCCACCCTGCTGGACGGCAGCTACCACCCCGTGGACAGCTCCGAAATGGCCTTTATCATGGCTGCAAAGCTGGCTTATAAGGCCGCAATGCCCGAGGCCGGCCCTGTCATCCTCGAGCCTATCCACACCCTGAAAGCTCATGTCCCCAACGACAATACCGGCGACATCATGGGCGACGTCACCAAGCGCCGCGGTCGTGTGTTGGGCATGGAGCCCGACGAGGACGGCTTGCAGACCATCATCGCCGAAGTGCCTCTGGCTGAGCTGGCCAACTTCACCACCTTCATCCGTCAGACCACCCAGGGCCGCGGCTGGTTCACTACCGAGTTCGCCCGCTACGAGATCCTGCCTGAGATGCTGGTTCCCGCTGTGGTCGAGCAGGCCAGGAAGCTGGGCAATCTGGATGAGTCTGGTGAAGATTAAGCCTGCCAATGAGAACAGCGCCCGGCTGTCTCCGGACGAAGTCATCTCTGCCCGACATGCCAAAGCCTCCCCTCGATAGGGGAGGTGGCGCGGCGAAGCCGTGACGGAGAGGTTAAATAAGACATTTTCCAAGCCCTGTCGGCACTTCCCTCTGTCGGCGGGGCTTTTTTGCGGCCTTTTTGGCCCGCAGGGCGGCAGTTTTTATTGACAAGGCCGCGGCTTGCTATTATAATGAATAGGTCAAAATGGCATTCGTGTGCGGTTTTATGTTTTATGACACTCTGCCGTACCCCAAAAAATAGATAAGGAGATTTCCAAATGGCACAAGAGATCAAGATGTCCGCTGCTGGCCTGAAGGCAATGCAGGAGGAACTGGAATACCTGAAGACTGTCCGCCGCAAGGAGCTGGCAGAAGAGATCAAGGAAGCCCGCAGCCACGGCGACCTGTCCGAGAACAGCGAGTACGATGAGGCCAAGAACACCCAGGGTCTGGTCGAGAACCGCATCACCGAGCTGGAGCAGATGGTCAAGAACGCTGTCGTCATCGACGAGAGCGAGCTGAGCGTTGAGAACGTCTCTGTCGGTACCCACGTCACCATCCAGATGGAGGGTGAGGACGAGGTCGAGGAGTACGACATCGTGGGCCGCACCGAGGCTGACCCCCTGAACGGCAAGATCAGCGACGAGAGCCCTGTGGGCCACGCCCTGCTGGAGAAGGCTGTCGGCGACACCGCCGAAGTCCTGCTGCCCACCGGCCATACCGTCAACTACAAGGTGCTGGGCATCACCCACTCTGCAAACTGAGCCAAGCGGGAGGAAATTATGGAAGAACAGAAGAAGAACCCCGCACAGGGCCTGTCTGAGAGCGAGCAGGTGCAGGTGCGCCGCCAGAAGCTGGCAGACCTGCAGGCTGCAGGCCGCGACCCCTTTACCCTGACCAAGTTCCCTCAGGATGCTTACTCTGCTGACCTGAAGGAAGAGTTCAAGGATCTGCCCAACGAGACCGACAGCGGTAAGAAGGTCGCACTGGCCGGTCGTCTGATGTCCAAGCGCGTCATGGGCAAGGCAAGCTTTGCCCATCTGCGCGACGATAAGGGCGACATCCAGCTCTACGTCCGCCGTGACGAGCTGGGCGACGACGCTTACGCTGCTTTCAAGAAGCTGGACGTGGGCGACATCATCGGCGTCAAGGGTGAGGTGTTCCGCACCAAGACCGGTGAGCTGAGCGCCCGTGCCGAGGAGATCACTCTGCTGGCCAAGAGCCTGCGCCCCCTGCCCGAGAAGTTCCACGGCCTGACCGATACCGAGATGCGTTATCGTCAGCGCTATGTTGACCTCATCGCAAATCCCGAGGTCAAGGAGACCTTTGTTAAGCGCAGCAAGATCCTGAAGGAGATTCGTGCTTATCTGGACGAGAAGGGCTTCCTGGAGGTCGATACCCCCATCCTGACTCCGTTCGAGATCGGTGCATCCGCACGTCCCTTCTACACCCATCACAACACCCTGAACATGGACATGGTGCTCCGCATCGAGACGGAGCTGTACCTGAAGCGCCTCATCGTGGGCGGCATGGACCGCGTCTATGAGGTGGGCCGCATCTTCCGCAATGAGGGCATGGACCCCAAGCACAACCCCGAGTTCACCACCATCGAGCTGTATCAGGCATTCACTGATTTCCACGGTATGATGGACCTGGTGGAGGAGCTGTATAAGCGCCTCGCTCAGAAGATCTGCGGCAGCCTGGTCATCCCCTATCAGGGTAAGCAGATCGACATGGGCCACTGGGAGCGTCTGACCATGATCGAGGCCGTCAAGAAGTATTCCGGCGTTGACTTCAACGACTGGAAGACCGATGAGGACGCCATCGCCGCTGCCAAGGAGCACCATGTGGAGCTGCCCGAGGTTCCCACCAAGGGCGCCATCCTGGCCGAGTTCTTCGACGCCTTCGTCGAGGACAAGCTCATCCAGCCCACCTTCATCTATGATTACCCCGTCGAGATCAGCCCGCTGGCCAAGCGCAAGCCGGATGATCCCGCTTTCACCGAGCGTTTTGAGTACTTCATCGACTGCACCGAGTACGGCAACGCTTTCAGCGAGCTGAACGACCCCATCGACCAGAAGGGCCGCTTCGAGCGTCAGGTCGCCGAGCGCAAGGCCATCGAGCCCGACTGCAAGGCACAGGTCGATTACGACTACGTCAACGCTCTGGAGTACGGTCTGCCTCCCACGGGCGGCCTCGGCTTCGGTGTTGACCGTCTGGTCATGCTGCTGACGGACAGCGCTTCTATCCGTGACGTGCTGCTGTTCCCCACGATGAAGCCGATTGAGCAGTAAAATGCAAAAATTGACTTTATTCCGTTAAAAATCTCGGTGTGCGATACTGGAGCAATGTGGATTTACCACCAACTTACCACCAAATTTGATAATTTGCATCAGTAAAACGGAAAGCAGCCTACAATAAACACAAGCACCCCTGCCAATGAAATGTGCAATGACACATGGATTGGCAGGGGTGCTTTTTTGAGTAACGGTGCCTCTAAACTTTAAAATCTACAGTAAATTAGAGTTGCTTTTTAATCTCGTTCTACAATACCGTCTGCAGTGTGGATCCACTTGCCACTTTTCAGACGGCTGATGCACCATACGGATTTAATAACATAGTCTATGCGGAGAGCAAGGATGGTGCTCCATGCAGGCCAGCCAAGAATCAGGCCGCCTATACCGCCCAGCGGGATAGACACCAGCCACATGAACAGGATGTCCGCTTTCATCAAAAATTTGGTATCGCCGCCGCCGCGTAGAACACCTTTTGTCATAACGGACTGGATGCACTGGAAGAATACGATTACGGCATAAGCAATCATCATTTCCTCTGTAATGCGAATCGTCTCCGCATTCAGCGAATACATTGCAATCGTCAACGGACCACAAGCCAAAACCATGACTGCAGCAATCAGGCCAAAGAAAATACTGAGCACATAAAACGTATAGCCCTGTTGCATAGCTTTTTCGTGGGAGCCTTCGCCAAGGGTATGTCCAGTCACAATGCTGGATGCATTGGAAATACCTTGGATCACGACGGTGAACAGTCGATCGATAACTTGGCAGATGGCATTGGCCGCCACTACAGCAGCACCCATATGACCGAGAATGATGCTGACGATATTGCCGCCAAGCCCTAGCAGGCCGTCACTGACAAGCACGGGCAGGCCAAGACGGAGATAGTTGGAGAAAAACTCTTTCCCCGGCATATGGAGCAGGTGCTTGATACGCAGGCCCAGAGATTTATCCTTGAAAAAGATGTAACCGAATGTGACCAGAAATTCTGCAGCACGAGCCATCAGGGTACCGAGAGCGGCACCGGCAATCTCCATCCGCGGAGCACCAAATTTGCCAAAAATGAACACATAGTTGGCAATGATATTCACCACAAAAGAAACACAGCTGACAATAAGGCCTAACTGGGCCTGCTCTACAGAACGCATCAGTTGGGCAGCAACGAGACTTGTTCCGTGAATGATAAAGATGAATGTAGTGATTTTCAAATACCGAACACCTTGAGCAACTACGTGAGATTCGGAGGTATAGATACTCATGATCTGCGCCGGAAAGCACCATGTCAGAACGGCAAATACTGTGGCCAACACCAGAGTCATCCGCAGTGCCATATTAAAGGTTTGCCGGACTTTATCTACTTCGCGGGCACCCCAGTACTGGGCAGCTAAAACACTGCTGCCGCCGATGATTCCCATACAAAAAATGGTGAAAAAATTGTAATACTGGTTCGCAAGGCTGGAAGCCGAGATCTGCACTTCGCCAAACTGCCCTAGCATAATGGTATCCAGCATATTCACGCCCATGTTAATGGCCTGCTGCAATGCTACGGGGAGCATAATGCTGAGAACGCGCTTATAAAAATGCTTGTCTGTTACTAATTTGAATTTTCGTTGAACCATTCATATTTTTCCCCCTTTTGAATTTGACTTTAGATCGTTTTGTATCGAACTATATGAGCAAAAGAACAGCCGCTCTGAAAAGGCGGCTGACTTTTGTTTCAGCTTGTCGGGAGACTCAGCGCTTGCCAAGCTCTTTTTCGGCAGCATAAATGAGACCCTTCATGAATCCGGTGGGATAGCAGAAAGAACCGGGCATTCCGCCAAAACCTTCGATGGGTTTGAAGCCGTGGTCAATGGAAATAACGGCATTACAGTCGCAGGCCACAAGCTGTTTCATAATGGCATACATATCTGCATAGCCGTCCTCTGCAAGAACTTCCTCAAAAACTGGCAGAGGACTGTCTACGTTGCGGAAGTGGACACAAAGGATGCGGTCATCTGCGCAGAGCTCTTTGATGTCGGACATCAGATCACCAAAGTTGCTGCCGCCTTCCAGCCAGCAGCCAACACAGAGCTTGATGCCTAGTGCTTTGCTGCCGCCGGCAGCTTTGAAAGCCTTACGATAGCATTCCATGTTATAAATCAGGCTCGGAATACCAGCCATACAAGCCAGCGGCGGATCGTTGGGGTGCAGAGCCATCCGCACACCAGTTTCCTCGGCTACGGGAATGACTTTGTCCATAAAGTATGCAAAGTTCTCCCAGATCTCTTCTTCTGTATAGCTCCGGGCTTCTGCATTGGGACGAGCCAGAATTTCGGCCTCATCACAGAAAGCACTGTTGCCGCCGCGGGTATGTTTGCCAACACGATGGTCTGTACGGAGGATGCCGTTAGGCTGCCATGCGATGGAGGTAAAGGGAATTTTCTCATCGCCCAGAACCTGTAGCATCTTATTGAAACGCTCGATTTGGAAATCGCGATCCGGCAGATTCAGATGGATGCTCTTGTTTTTTTGAAGCTCATTGCAGGCGGCATCAGAAATCGTCATGTTATAATGAGCCAGCTTTTCTTTCTGAGCCTGCAAAACCTCTCGGGTGATCTCATCCGGCTTCAGCATCAGGCTGACATTTTCCACGCCCATTTGGCGAATAAAAGAAAGCGCTGCATCGCTTTCGCTGGTACGAATGGGGATTTGGGGACGCAGGGACATAAAATCGACCTCTTTTCTTTTTTGAAAAGCCGCCTGACAGCCTCTGCTGTCAGGCGGTGTTAACTGTTAACCGTAAATGGGGCAGAAGAAATCAGCGCTGAACACAATACTAATGATAGCCAGCACAAGGAACGGCAGCGTGAAGCGGAATGTTTCACCCAGTTTGTAACCGGTGGAGGCATAAGCAATGCCGCAGGCGGGAGAGCCAGACGGGAATGCAATAGCGATGTTGGAGCAGAAGGAAACGATCAGAACCAGACCACGGGGATCCCAGCCAGCCGCAATCGCAACCGAGGCGGCCACAGGGATCAGAACATTGGAGGTTGCGGAGTTGGACATAAAGGTAGTCATGATGACCGTGACGAGGGCGAACACAAACATGACGAACAGGCCGCTGGGGTTGCCGCCCAGAATCTTCAGGATGCCGTTTCCGATGACATCACCGGCGCCGGACTTGCCCAGAGCGTCTGCAATGACCAGAACACCTGCAATCATCCAGACTGCATCAATAGTGATAGCATTGATGGTTTCTTTCGGGGTCATGCAGCCGGCAAAGGTGATAATAAGCAGGCAGGTGACAGGAATCAGATACATATAATCACCCAGCTGCTTGCTGAAGAACAGGGAGATCATAACAACGAGGAACAGGCCAAGGATCAGATTCTCCTGCCATTTGGGCAGAGGGGTCTTTTCCTTTTTCTTACCGCCCTTGCCTTCCAGCTTGGCGGAGTCAAACTGCTTATTGGGCAGCCACTTCCAAGCGAACAGGCAGTAGATAGTCAGGATGATGCAGGGGACGATCATGACTTTGAAACGGGTCATCAAATCCAGCAGCATACCCTCAGAACCTTCAGGCAGCATACCTTCATAGCGGGCGTTCAGATTCAGATGGCTTGCGGCACCCATGCCAATGGGCAGTTTGGAACCCCAGATGCCGATCATGGCCAGCAGGGGAATAGTCATACGGGTGGGAGTTACTTCGCCGGAATCACCCAGACCAACGAGGAACATCAGCATGACGACCATATTAGCAGTAGTGGGCATGAAGCAGGCCAGACCGATAACAACTACATACAGACCAATGACCAGTGCCATGCCGCTCTTGCCTTTCAGGCGGATCATCTGAGCCTGAATCTTATCAACGACACTGGTTTTCTGGAATGCAGAGACCATGCCGAACATACCGACCAACAGGATCAGAGTCTTATTACAGAAGCCTGCAAAAGCCTCCGGGATGGTGAACACTCCGGTCAGTGCCAACAGGACGCAGCAGGTCATTGTCGTCAGACCAAAAGGCCACTTGTTTAATAGGAATCCAATGATCATGAACGCCATGATCGCAAGCACGATGTAAAGCTCCATAAAGATACTCCTTTTCTTTTACACGTCTGCTGCGTGTCCACACATTATTAGATTTCGTAAATGTCTTATGGGTGTGCATATACTCCATTTCTGTAGCATCATGATACAATATTTTACGGCAGGCAACAATCGTAAAATTATCTAAAATATTAACAAAAATTTAACTACGTTGACAATATTTCAATTCTTGAAACAAAATGCGGACCACAAAGCTCAAAATATTTCGCACTTGAAATAGGCTTCGCAGAACACCAAAAGTCTCCGTGCTGTATCCTCGGGCTTTGAAATGATTTGAAGCTTAAAATGAAACGTGACATTCATTTTATGAAACCTTGTGCTTCTTGTCAAAGAACAGATGAATTGTTTTACAAAACGAATATTGAAAAAGAAAAAACTTTTGGCTAAAATGAACGCAAATAAGGCGATGGCGACTGTGGCTTCTTTGTGCGAGATCGTTTGATGGAGGCGCCCTATCAGACGAAAATAGCTGCAGCGTCCCATCGTACGGTCGTTAAAACAAAAGGAGGCAAATCACTTATGACAACCCAGTTACTTATCACGTTGGCGGTTCTCGCCTTCATGATCATAATGTTCGTGTGGCAAAAATTCCCCATGGGCGTTACCACAATGACCTGCTGTGCTCTGCTTGCAGCGTTCGGCATCCTTTCTCCCAGCGAGGCTTTCAGCGGCTTCGCAAATAATAGTATTATTCTGGTCGCTCCCATGATGGTTCTGAGCGCAGCCATTACCAAAACCAGCATCGTTCCTTATATTCGCCGCAGAGTCAATAGCCTCAGCGGCAAAAAGGGCATCATTCTGGTTCTGTTCTTCTACCTGATCGTCATCGCTTTCGTTCAGTTCATTCCTGCAACTGCAACTTTCTCTATCATGATCGTGTTCCTGGCATCCCTGAGCAATGATGGTGAAGTGACCCCCGCCCGTCTTTTGATGCCGATGCTGGGCATCAGTTGTGCTTGGAAGGGCTTCCTGCCTATCGGCATGGGTGCTACCAGCTTTGCAACCATTAACGCACGCTATGAGACGATCATCACCAATGAAAATTACTGGCTTCAGATGTTCGACAAGTTCAAGGTCGGTATCCTGCCCGTTGCCTGCCTGACCATCTGGTGTTTGGTTGCTTGGCGTCTCCTGCCTAAGCAGGGTAAAGTGGATGCTTCCAAGGCAAAAGAAGTCAAAGAGACTGTTACTCTGCCCAAGGCACAGGAAACTCTAGTCTACGTCGTGTTTATCGTTGTTATGGCTGTTCTGGTTCTGAACAAGTGGACTGGCAAGCTGATGTATGTTGCTCCTGCTCTGGGCGTTCTGGTTCTGATTTATGGCAAGGCTCTCTCTGTTCCTGAAGTGACCAAGGCTCTGACTGCTGACATGATCTTCCTGATGGCTGGTGTTCTGGGTGTGGCTTCCGCTATGGCAAAGTCCGGTGCTGGTGACCTCATCGGTAATACCATTCTGAGCGTTCTGGGCGAGCATCCTTCTTCTCTCGCTGTCATGTTCCTGTTTACCACTGTTACTGTGGTCATGACCACGGTTATGTCGAACTCCGCAACTTCCAACGTCCTGTATACGGTGGCAGCTACAGTCTGTCTGGCTGGCAACTGGGATCCCCGCGGCATCATGCTGATCATCGCCATCGGCAACGTCATCTCTCTGGGCTTCCCCTCCGGTGCAGCCGAAACTGCTCTGATCTACGCAGCCGGCAACTACAAGGTCTCTCAGGTCGCAAAGTTTACGATCCCGTACATTCTGATCGCTATCGTCACTATCGCACTTTCTGCGAACTATTTCTATCCGATCTACGGCTGATATGATATTCGAGTCTTAAGGGAGGTACAGCTTTTATGGAAAAGAAATTCTTTTACGCATCGACTGCTGGTCGTCTGGGCATGAGCAAAGAGGCTTTGGCCACCCACTGGGAGCACGCAATTCCCGCTTATCGCAACGCACCCCATGTCTGGAATGTGGGCGGTCAGGATAATGTGGCGGCTTTCCTCATCGATACCGGTGCCGGCCTGATCCTGATCGATACGGGCCTGTGTCCCGAAACATTCTACCTGCTGATCGACCGAGTCTGGCGTTCTGGCCATGACCCGATGGACATCAAGAAGATCTTCCTGACGCACTGGCATGGCGACCATTCCAGCTGCGCCCGCTATCTGCATGAGATGACGGGTGCTGAGATCTGGCTGTCCAAAGAGGACGAAGTGGAACACCAGCGTTCTCTGCATGATGAGGAATTCAAGAAGCACATTCCTCCGATGAATATCCCCGATTACACCGTCACGAACTTCTACGATGATGATAAGCCTGTAGTGATGGGCAATATGACCATCCGCACCAAACTCTGCCCCGGCCACACGCCCGGTGTCACCAGCTTCTTCTTTGAGGACACGGACGAAAAGACCGGCAAGACGTATCGCTGCGCTCTGCATGGCGGTCTGGGCGTCAATCCCATGATGCGGCCCCAGAATCTGACCGAGCTTGGCTATCCTGTGGAAATGGCTCACCGCTTCATCAAGGACTGCTACGAGCTGGCAAAGATGCCTGTTGACATTGCGCTGTCCAGTCATCTGAATCAGGCCAACATCCTGCCGAACATCCCCAAGGACCCGGATGATTACACTGTGTTCATCGCAGATTACGCATGGGCAGATGTCCTGATCAACCGTGCGGATGCGACCAAGGAGTTCTACCCTGAAGTCTATGGCAATAAGTAAGGGGGAGTAAGATAATGGAAAAGAAATTTCATTATGCTTCTACCGAAGGCCGTCTTGGTATGAGCAAGGAAGCACTTTCCAAACATTGGGAACACGCCATTCCGGTGTATCGCAATGCACCTCATGTCTGGAATGTGGGCGGTCAGGACAATGTGGCATCGTTCCTGCTTGACACCGGCGAGGGTCTGATCCTTATCGACACCGGCCTGTGTCCCGAGACGCTCTATCTGCTCATCGACCGCATCTGGCGCTCCGGCCATGACCCCAAGGACATCAAGAAGATCTTCCTGACCCACTGGCATGGCGACCATTCCTGCTGTGCTCGTGTCCTGCACGAGATGACCGGTGCTGAGATCTGGCTGTCTAAGGAAGACGAAGCGGAGCATCAGAAGCACGCGGAGGATACCTTCCCGGCTTATGTCACACCGTACACCGTCACCAATTTCTATGATATGGAGCACCCGCTGAAGATGGGGCGCTTCACAATCACGTTCCGTCTCTGCCCCGGTCATACGCCCGGTGTGACCAGCTTCTTCTTTGAAGATACAGACGAAAAGACCGGCAAGACTTACAAGTGCGCACTGCACGGTGGTCTGGGTGTCGGCCAGATGAGCAAGGAAGGCGTTGTCAAGGCTGGTACTGACCCTGAGCTGCCGCACCGCTTCATCAAAGACTGCTATGAGCTTGCAAAGATGCCGGTGGATATTGCACTTGCGAGCCACCTGAACCAGAATAACATCCTACCCAATATCCCCAAGGACCCGGATGATTATACCGTGTTCGTTGCAGATTATGCATGGGCCGATGTTTTGGTCAATCGCGCCAAGGCCGTTGAAAAATTTTACCCCGAGCTCTATGAGAAATCCGAACAATAACTGAGTTTCCAGAACACCAAGGCGCAAGTCGAAAAAAGCGGCTTGCGCTTTTGGTGCTGATGATTCATTTCATTGTCGAAGGAGAAACAGCAATGCCTGAACGAGTTATTGTAAAAATCAATGAAAAAGATAATGTTGCTGTGGCGATCCATGATCTGCCTGCAGGAGCTGAATTCCTGCCCGGGCTGAAAACTCTGGACCCCATCCCGCAGGCGCATAAAATTGCCTTGACGGATATTCCGAAGGGTGGTGAGATCATTCGCTACGGTGTGGTACTGGGCTATGCCAAAAAGGATATTCCCACTGGCAGCTGGATCAATGAGTTTATGCTCGACCTTCCCGAGAGCCCCAAGCTGGACAATCTGCCCTATGGAACCAACCTGAAACCTGTCGATGAACTGCCTATGCCGGAACATACCACTTGGATGGGTTATCGCAATAAGACAGGCCCTGCCGGTACCCGGAATCTTCTGGGGATTGTGACTACGGTTCAATGCGCTGCCGGTGTGCTGAAAGTTGCAGTAGAGCGTATCAAAAAAGAACTGCTGCCTAAATACCCGAATGTGGACGGCGTTGTGGCTGTTACTCATCCTTACGGCTGTGGTGTCGCCATCAATGCGCCCGAAGCCAAAACCCCCATCCGTGCGGTGACGAATCTGATACGTCATCCCAATTTTGGCGGCGAGATTATGGTGGTTGGTCTGGGCTGCGAAAAGCTCACCTATGACCGAGTGCTTCCTCCAGAGGATATTACTCCCGAAAATGTGCTTACACTACAGGATTACGCAGGCCACGATGCCATGATGCAGGCTATCCTTGATATGGCAGACAAAAAACTCCAGAAACTGAATCAGCGCCACCGGGAGGAACTGCCGGTGAGCGAACTGCTGATTGGAATGCAGTGCGGCGGCAGTGACGCGTTCAGCGGCATTACGGCCAATCCCAGTGCTGGATATGCAGCGGATATGATCGTTCGCTGCGGCGGTACTGTGATGTTCAGTGAAGTTACAGAAGTCCGGGATGGTGTGCAGCTTTTGGCTGCCCGTTGTGTGGATGCTCATGTTCGGGACCGTCTGGCCGAGGAAATGAAGTGGTACGATGATTACCTTGCTGCCGGCGGTGTAGGCCGCGATGCAAATCCGACGCCGGGAAACAAGGCAGGCGGTCTGGCTAATATCGTGGAAAAAGCAATGGGCTCTATTGCTAAGAGCGGCACCAGTCCCATTGTAGAGGTGTTGAGCCCCGCAGAAAAGCCTACGAAACATGGCCTGATTTATGCGGCTACCCCGGCTTCGGATATTGTCTGCGGCCCTTCGCAGGTGGCATCCGGCATTGGCCTGCAGGTCTTTATGACGGGCCGAGGCACTCCGTATGGTCTGGATATTTCGCCGGTCATCAAGGTGTGCAGCCGGAATGAAATGAAAGCACACTGGTTTGATTTGATCGACATTTCTGCCGGCGAAGTAGCAACAGGCGAAAAAACGATTGCCGAAGTTGGCACAGAGATTTATAATTTCATTCTTGATGTGGCAAGTGGAACCAAGCGGCCCTACAGCGACCAGTATGGGTTCCATAACGATATGTGCATTTTCAATCCCGCACCGATCACTTAAAAAACAGGAGGTAAGAATATGTCCCCTATCATTGAAAAAATGGAAATTTTCCCTGTGGCCGGCACTGACTGCATGGAACTGAATCTTTCTGGTGCCCATGCACCGTACTTTACGCGAAATATTGTAATCCTGACGGATTCCAACGGCGTGGAAGGCGTAGGCGAAGTCCCCGGCGGCCAGAAGATTACTGCGGCGCTGGAAGCTGTGAAAGAGCTTGTGGTCGGCACCCGTATCGTGGATTACAAGCAGACCCTGAACAAAGTTCGCGGCTGGCTGGACGCCAACATTAAGGATGACGTCCGCGGTCTGCAGACTTTTGACCTGAGAACCGGCGTTCATGTTGTCACTGCAGTGGAAGCTCCACTTCTGGATCTGATGGGCAAGTTTCTGGATGTGCCCGCCGCAGCGCTGCTTGGCGACGGCATCCAGCGTGAAAGAGTCCGCTTCCTTTCCTACCTGTTCTATGTGGGAGACCAGAAAAAGACGGATTTGCCCTACACCGATGAATCTGATTCCGACTGCGAATGGTATCGTATCCGTCATAATGAGGCGCTGACCCCGGAAGCTATCGTGGCACAGGCTAAAGCGACCCATGAAAAATATGGCTTTGAAGACTTTAAGCTCAAGGGCGGTGTTCTGGAGCCGGAGCAGGAGCTGAAGGCAGTTCAGGCTCTGAAGGAGGCGTTCCCCGATGCACGCATCGATTTGGACCCCAACGGCTGCTGGAGTCTGGCAAAATCGCTGGAGCTGGCTCCCGAGCTGAAAAAAGTTCTTGCTTACTGTGAGGATCCCTGCGGTGCCGAGAACGGTTTCTCTGGCCGTGAGATTATGGCTGAGTTCAAGCGTGACAGCGGTATGCCTACAGCTACCAATATGATCGATACCGACTGGCGACAGATGTGCCACTGCATTTCTCTGCGGAGCGTAGACATTCCTCTGGCCGACCCGCATTTCTGGACAATGAACGGCTCCGTCCGCGTGGGTCAGATGTGCAATGATTTCGGTCTGATGTGGGGCTGCCACTCCAACAACCATTTTGACATTTCGCTGGCAATGGTCGTGCAGTGCGCGGCTGCTGTGCCCGGCAAGATGAACGGCATTGATACCCATTGGATCTGGCAGGAGGGCCGTGAGCGTCTGACAAAGGAGCCGATGCAGATCGTAGATGGCTGCATCGACCTGCCCAAGAAGCCCGGCCTTGGCATCGAGATAGACCGTGAACAGATCATGAAAGCCAACAAGCTGTATCTGGAAAACTGTCTGGGTGCCCGCGATGATACCATTGGTATGCAGTATCTGATTCCCGGTTGGAAATTTGACAATAAGCGTCCTTGTCTGGTACGCTGAGCCCATTGAACAAGATCTGATGCAGGAGCCGGCACAGGAGCGTGTCGGCTCCTTTTTAACAGGAGGATAATGATATGGAATATCCCTTGATCACGAAAATGCAGGTCATTCCTGTTGCAGGCTATGACAGTATGCTGATGACCCTCTCGGGCGCACACGCCCCCTGCTTTACGCGGAATCTTGTCATTCTGACAGACAGCCTGAACCATACAGGCATCGGCGAGATACATGGTGGAGACTATACCTGCGAATGCCTGAATTTTGTCCGGCCGCTTGTGGAAGGACAGCCAATCGCAACTTATCGGCAGATCTTGCAAAAAATCCACAAACTTGCCCAACACCAGACGGCCGATGACGGCGAGGGTATCCAGACGCTGGACATTTCAAAATTAAAATTTGTCGTAAAAAGCGAGTGGGCGGTTGAATGTGCAATGCTGGATCTGATGGGACAGTATCTGGGAGTGCCCATGTGTCAGCTGCTGGGTGAGGGTCAGCAACGCAGAGAAGTGGAGATGCTGGGTTATCTGTTTTATATTTCGGATAAAAGCAAAGTGCCCGCAGGAGAGACTCAATATCTGGACGAAAGCGCCAGCTCTGACCCGTGGTTCCGCCTGCGGCGGGAGGAGATCCTGACTCCTGAGCGAATCGTAGAAGAGGCGCAGGCACTGCAGGAGAAATATGGCTTTCACAATTTCAAACTGAAGGGTGGTGTTCTCGCGGGGCAGGAAGAAATGGAGGCCCTGCGGGCTTTGAAAAAAGCATTCCCGGAAGCACGTATCAACATTGACCCGAATGGAGCATGGAGCCTTGCAGAAGCTGTGGAGCTGTGCAAGGGAATGCACGATGTGATTACCTATGTGGAGGACCCCTGTGGCCCGGAAGCTGGATTTTCTGGGCGTGAGATTATGCGGGAATTCAAGAATGCCACGCAGTTTCAGGTCGCTACCAATATGATCGCCACCGACTGGCGTCAGTTCTATCACACGATCAGCTTGAATGCCTGCGACATTATTCTGGCCGACCCCCATTTCTGGGGATTTGATGGTACTATCCGTATGAGTCAGCTGTTGGATAGTTGGGGACTCACTTGGGGCGTCCACTCCAACAACCATTTTGATATTACACTGGCTGCATTTGCCCAAGTAGGTGCAGCAGCAGTTGGAACACCTGCTCCGTTGGATACGCACTGGATTTGGCAGGATGGCCAGAATCTTCTGGAAGATACCCCCCAAATCATAGGGGGAAAATTACAGGTTCCGAATGCCCCGGGACTTGGCGTTCACCTGAATTGGGAGCGTGTATGGGTTGCCAATGCACTGTATGAAAAACTGCCCACGCATGACCGCGATGATGCGCAGGCGATGCAATATCTGATTCCCGGTTGGAAATACGACCATAAGCGGCCGTGCCTTGTCCGTTGATATTGAATAAGTATACAGAACACCCCCGGCAGCCGTGTCTGCCGGGGGTGTTCTGTATAAAAGGAAATCTCTGATGAAAGAAAAGTGGCAAGATTAGGAAAGGTAAGGAGAAAGTTGAGAAAAACACGGGGAAAATGTATGGCGGCAAAACTGCTGCTCCAATGAGGTGTGGAGCTCTGGTTTCTGCCTATAAGATACAGCAGATGAGCTTTTTTTACAATGGACAAACTGCCATAAAAATACAGTACGGAGTAAGCGCTCTGTCATTGTTTTCAAAAAATGAAAACCTGCTGTTTCATTCCGATTTCGAAAACTCCTGAATAGCCAGCTCTATCAGTGCCTTGCCCTCTGGTGTTGGTTCTGTATAGCGTGCTGTTGCACAGGCGAACGAGAAAACAGGGGGCGGTATCAATGAAAAGACCTCACAATTTTTCAGGTTCGACGCATTTTTTGTTGGAAGCAGTGCTGCGCCGTAGTCAGCATCTGCCATCCGGGACAGTGCACCCCAGCTTTCTGCTGTGTAGCAAACAAGAGGGTAGACCCTCTCCCGGCGCAGTACACGGTCTACCAGTTCTCGTCCGAATTGGTGTTCGTCTGGCAGAATAAAAGGTAAATTATTGCAGGCAGAGAGCCCTGCACTGCGGATCTCATCAGTGACCATTTTTTTAGGAACGGCCAGACAGAGCGTTTCCTGAAAAAGTTCTGTGTACTCCAACAGGCTGCTGGGGTGTACAAAGCATAAAAATGAAATATCGGATAACCCGTTTGCAAGATACTGTTTTGATATATAGGTCGTAGTAACTGCCAATTCTACCTGCAGCATCGGAAATTGATGATGCAGAGGGGGTAAAACTTTCTCTGTCAGTAAACGACAGACTTCTGCCGACCCGGTAACTTTTAGACAGTTCCTGCGTAAACGAAGCTGCTCGATCTCACGATAGGTGTCATTTTTGATTTGAACCATTTCCCTTGCTCCATCCAGATAGATCTCTCCTGCACGGGTGGGGACCAAACGGCGATTTACGCGGTTGAACAGAGGCCATCCGGCCTGTTTCTCAAGTTTCGCCAGACATTGTGTCATGGCTGGCTGGCTCAGGTGAGCCTGTTCGGCAGCTACTGATACACTGCCGGTTTCTGCGATCATCAGCAGATATTCCAAGGCATGAACGTCCATAAGTACCTCTTTTTAGTTTGACAGGAGTTCCAACAGATAATTCCACGCGGGGGTCTTTTCTGCGTCGTCGCGGATGATAAGACAGGTGTGATTATATAATTTAGGACGTAGAGAAAATGGAGATACAGGGTCTGCTGCTGAAAACATTTTTCTGGGAAGGATCGCGGCTCCACAGCCGCGGCATACCATCTGATAGAGTATCCCGGTGTTGGAACTCTGAAAAATCACTTTTGGGAAGACACCTGCACATTGAAAGAGCTGCTGCAAAACTGGATAGTAGGACATTTCCTCTCCGGGCATCATAAAGGGCATCCCTTCCAGCTGCTGCAGGGGGAATACTGGCAACTCCGTTTCAGAATATACCCTTGAGGCATCATATCCCATCGGGTACTGATTCGGTAAGAAGACAACTAATTCCGTGCGCCGTTTGACCAGACAAGTGGACTGACAGACATCCGGATCCGGCAGGCTGCAAAGTGCAAAATCTGCGGTCCCCTCTTCCACAAGCTGGAGAGCCGTTCGATTATAACTCTCGATGAATTGAAGCTGTACAGATGGAAATCGATTTGTAAAAGCACCAAAGATCTGTGCAAAGACCTGTGCTCCACCACCGGGTGTTCCAGCTACTTTTAAGAAAGGCCGTTCTCTATTGCGCAGGCTTGCAAGCGCCGTAATAGTGCGCTGCTGTACCGCCAGCATCCGACGTGAACCATTGAGATAGAGCTGGCCGGCTGGTGTCAGAATGACTCCTTTGCGGCTGCGCAAAACAAGCTTTATGCCCAACTGCTCTTCAAGGCTATCCAACCAGCTGCAGAGCCCTGATTGGGAAACTCCCAGCCGACGAGCTGCCGCTGTGATAGAGCCTTCCTGAGCAAGTGCGGCCATATACTGCTGAGATGTTGTATTCACTATATCACTTCCATATAACCTGTTTTTCTTATAGTATACATCGGATTTTTCGGATTGAAAAGATATTTGAAATAAAATATACTATAGTTACAAACTTTGCCGGCAAAAAACAATGCAATATACCCATCAGTCTTGCGAGAAATATAATCAAATATGATGTTAAAAAGTCAAAGGAGTGAATCGTAATGAGTATTAGCCTGATCCTGACCCTTGCTACGCTGCTTGCGGTCGTGATCATGTTCCTGAGCGGCAAAATAAGCTTTGGGTGGATCGGAATGTTCTGCGCTACATTTCTGTGTGCTACCGGTACGCTGAGCTTCAAGGATGCCTATGCAAACTTTGCGAGTACGAATGTTGTGATGGTGGGAGCCATGTTCATTCTGGCAGGCGCCCTGAGCAAGACCTCGCTGGTCGAGCATGTCCGCAACTGGATCATGAACAAAGGTACCAGCGGAAGTTCCATCGTGTTCCTTTATCTGCTTGGCTCTATTCTGCTGACTCAGTTGGTCAGTCCCCTGGGCGTTATTGCCATGCTTCTGCCTCTGACTGCTGCATTGGATGAAAATTCTCCCGTTCAGCCCTCTCAGCTGTTGTATCCTGGCGCGGTCTGTTCTCACGCTTCGCAGGCGATGATCCCCATCGGTGCAGGCCTGACGTATTTTGTTACTGCCAACGCGCTGATGGAGGCAAACGGTGCGGAGCAGCGCTTCTCCATGTTCGATAAATCCGCAGTTGTTTTTGTTCCGGCGCTGGTCGCATTCCTGTACATGGCTTTTATTGGTTGGAAGCATTTCCCGGTCATCAAGATCGACGCATCCAAAATTGACGAGAGCCGTGCAAAAACTGCAAAGAAAATCGATCCTAAAACGGAAAAGACCATCTATGTCGTCTTTATTCTCACGATGATCGCGATCTGTTTCAATTCGTATCTGCCGTTCCCGATGTATATTATTCCTATCATTGCGGATCTGATTCTGGGTGCACTCAGGTGCATCAATATGAAAGAAGCCAAACAGTTTGTCGATTTCAATACTATCATGATGCTGGCGGGTCTGCTTTGTCTGGCTACTGCGATGCAGCAAACGGGTGCGGCCGATCTGGTAGCGGATTTCATTGTTAAGGCTTTAGGCGGTGATCCTTCTCCGTTGGCTATCATGGTTGCATTCTATGTCGTTGGTGCTACCTTAACGCAGATCATGAGCAATACTGCAACCTATAATGTTCTGATCCCGCTTGCCATTATCACCTGCGTCAGCCGCGGTGTTGACCCTCGCGGCGTAGTCCTTGCCATTTCCTGCGGCACCACCGGCGCAATGCTGACTCCGATGTCCTCGCCTTCTATTGCCATTGCTTTTGGCGCAGGCGGCTACAAGATCAAGGATGTTTTTCTGGCCTGCCTGCCCCTGTGGATCTTATATGGAATCACCGTTATTATTATGGCAAATGTCCGGTTTCCGATGATATAATAACTGCATGAGAGGTAACCACTATGAAAATTACTGAAGTTACAACGTATTCTGTCCATACTACGCAGTTCAGAAACTTTAACTTTGTCCGAATCGATACCGATGAAGGCATCCACGGCGTCGGTGAGCTGTTCTGCATTGGTGCAGACAAGGCAACTGCCGAAATGGTCAAATATGTATCCGAATGGGTCGTTGGTATGGACCCGCTGGATCGGGAGCGCATCCAGAAGCGGATCCTGAACTATTCCCGTTTTCCCGGCGGCAGCATCCTGTACACTGCTGCCAGCGCTATTGATCTGGCACTGTGGGACATCGCAGGAAAAATTGCAAACCTGCCGGTTTACAAACTGGTCGGAGCAGTGCGTGACCGTGTGCCTGTGTACTGCCACACGATGGGAAAGGACAGCAAAGCTGCCTTGGAGATGCTGCAGCCCAAGATCGAAAAATATGGTTACAAGGCCTGCAAAGTCGGCGTAAAAGAGATCGGCTATTTCCCTACGGGCAGTGCAGAAGCTGCGCTGGTGGAAATGTTTGAGGGCATGCGGAATGCGCTTGGCCCTGATTTTGAAATCGGTATTGACATGCAAAGCAAGATCTATGAGCCGCGTGAGGGCCGTCGGATGGCAAATCTGATCGAACCATATCGTCCTTTCTTTGTAGAAGAACCCATTCGTCCGGACAATCTGGAAGCGTGGTCTGAGATGGCTCAGGGTCTGAATGTTCCTCTGGCAACAGGTGAGCAGATTTTTGACCCGTATACGTGGGAGCGGCTGCTGGCACTGCATGCGGTAGATCTGCTGCAGCCGGACATTCTGCTTTGCGGCGGCTTTACCGGAATGCGAAAGATCGCGGCAATGGCAGAACCCAGCTTCCGTAACCTGAGTCCTCACAACCCGCTGAGTACGCTGGCAAACTGCATCAATGTCCATTTCTGCATGTGCACCTACAACACTACTTTCCTTGAGAATGAGCCGAGAGAAGAGGGTCTGGATGCAGAGCTCGTCACAGATGTCCTGAAAGTGAAGGATGGCTTCATTGTTCCGAATGACAAGCCCGGCTGGGGCATGGATCTGGACTATGATTTTATCGCAAAGCATGAACCCATTATTTGGAGCCGTGTCAAGCTGGATTCGCCCAAAGCTTATACGCTGGGCGGCGCACCGCACATCATGTAAATGATCTTTTTTCATAAGGAAAAGTCTCCATAAAACATCACCCCCCGGAAACATTTTTCGCACAGAATGTTTCCGGGGGTGATGTTTTATCTGTTTCAACAGTTATAATCAGAGGTGATGTTGAATTTCTTCAGGTATCGCCATAGAGTGGTTTTGCTGACACCGAGTTCATCGGCGACCTTCTGCCGGTTGCCATGATACTTTTTGAGCAGGGCGGCGATCTCCACCGCTTTCTGGTCTTTGTATAGGACGATCTGCTCTGTTCCCGGGAGCAGGCGAGGCGTTACCTGCTCCAACTGCTGGCGCAGGAATACTTCGTCGATATTCCGCTTCTGCGTCAGCAGCACCAGCCGTTCGCAGACACTGCACAGCTGGTCCAAATTGCCTGGCCAATCGTAATCCAGCAGATAGTCCCGTGCGCCCTGCGTTAGATGGACGTAGCGTTTGTATTTTTTCTGCCATTCGTCCAGATAAAGCTCCATCCAGCCCAGAATATCAGCCCGGCGGCGGCGCAGCGGCAGAACTTCCAGACTCAGAACATTGAGAGCATAGTACAGGTCGCTTCGGAATTCTCCCTTCTCTACCCGCGAGATCAGGTTTACCGCAGTGGAAGCAATCACGCGGACGTTGGCGGCCACAGGTCTGGAAGGCCCATTGTGGAGAAAGCGGCCTCGGATAAGGCAGAGCAGTTTGTACTGCGTTTCCAATGGCAGCATCTCTACGTGGCTCAGGTACAATGTGCCGCCCTGTGCCATTTCGGCATAGCTGTCCAAGATGGAATCTTTTCGGACTGTGAAATTTCCAAAGAGCATATTATCCAGCGTTTCTGGAAGCCATGCGCTGCAGTCGATGGAGACAAAAGCGTTTGAGTGGACCATGCTCTCATTATGGATGCACTGAGCCAGAATGTTTTTGCCGCTGCCCGTTTCTCCCGTCAGAAGGATCGGCGCGGAAAATTTACTGATCCGCTTGGCCAGCTCCAGCATTCGGGTGGTCTCAGAATCCTCTTGGATCATGTTATCGAAACTGTGTTTGGCGACGAAGCCTCGTTGGTAAAGCTCGCGGCGCATTTCGCTGTCCATTTCAATCAGACGCTGTCCTTCCTGAAAGGTCAGAACAGCACCCTCAATTTGATTTTCCACAAGAATGGGAGCGATGTTGACAACGACTGCTTTATGGTGGATGTCCAGCATGAATGCGTAAGCTTCCTGCCCACGCTCGAGGGCATTCTCCAAAAGCTCAGGACTCAGATTGGGCAGGATCTCTGAAATGGGTTTGCCCAGAACGGCTGCTGTGGGACGCTCCAAAAGGTCGTTGCTGATTCGGTTGATCCGGCGGATGATACCGGAGGAATCCACCTGCACGATGCCATTGAAAGTGTAATTCAGGAGTGCGTTGATCTCGGCACTGTTTCTTTTTTCTATGTCGATGGCATATGCCACACGGGTGGCAGTTCTCAGTGCATTGCGCAGGCTCTCCTGCCCGGAAGGGATGAACCGATAGGGCATCTTTTCTCTTTGAGCACTCTTGCAGACGATGTCGCCGCCGATCACCGCGTTACATCCGTCAGTCAAAGCATGCTCTACAGCATCGTCCAATTCGTCATTTTGATTTACCATATAAAGCCGCAGGTCAATGCCGAACAGTCGGTTGAAATGAGCGGTGTCGCTGAACATATTGGAAAAACCGATCAGGCCGATGCGGGGACAGGGAAGACCAAGTTCTTCTTTCAGATCCAGCATTACGCTGGCAAGCTCTTGCTGCGTGACGCGGATCTCCACCAGCGGAAGCTTGACATCCCTTTTGATGATGCGGGCGTGAACGCCGCGGGCAACGATCAGCTCGCAGCCCTGCCGCTCCAGCTCGTGGGCACGCAGAGAGACCTGCTCAGTCTTGATATATTCAATGGTCATCAGTGAAATGGAAGAAAACTCACTGATCAGGGGCTGAGCAATGGAGCAAAGCTCTTGATTGGGAACTAAAACTGCAACCTTTGCCATAGATATCTCCTTAACGATCACGAAAAGCAAAATCGGCGGCCCGTAAGAGCGGGCCGCCGACAGCGACTCTGCTGTTCCTGCAATTCGAAATATTGTAGGAATATCATAGCAGAAATTTATTCAAAAAGAAAGAGAAAAAGTGATCTTCAGCGGCCGATCTGGATGCCGGTCAGCTTCTCATAATACTGAGCGATGGCGCTGTGGTCAGCCTGACCCTTGCCGTTGTTGTGCAGCCACTGCAGCACTTCCTGAACCTCTGCAGTCATGGGGACCGGTGCACCGACCGTATGAGCGCAGTCCAGCGCATTGTTCAGGTCTTTGATGTGCAGATCGATTTTGAAGCCGGGCTTATCATTGCCTTCGATCATCATAGGAGCCTTAGCATTCATGACCGTAGAACCGGCCAGACCGCCCTTGATGGCTTGGAACACCAGCTCGGGGTCCACGCCGGCTTTCTGTGCAAGCGTCAATGCTTCGGCCAGAGCCTGAATGTTGCAGGCCACGATGATCTGGTTTGCCAGCTTGGTGGTATTGCCTGCGCCCACATCACCGCAGCGCACCACAGAAGCACCCATAGTCTCCAGCAGAGACTTATATGCGTCAAACACTTCCTGCTTGCCACCGACCATAAAGCTCAGAGTGCCGTCAATGGCCTTGGGCTCGCCGCCGGAAACCGGAGCATCCAGCATCTCAACGCCCTTTTCTGCCAGTGCAGCAGCGATCTCTTTGGAAGCGACGGGGTTGATGGAACTCATATCAATAAAAACCTGACCCTTATGCATGAAATTTGCAACGCCGGTTTCCGGAGTCAGCATAACGCTCTTGACGTGGGGAGAATTGGGCAGCATAGTCAAGACAACGTCGCAGGTCTCACCGATCTCCTGATTGGAGGCGGCCTTTGCACCACAAGCAACCACCTCGTCAACAGAAGCCTTGTTCAGGTCGCTGACCAGCAGATCCGTGTAGCCCTTCTTCAGAATGTTCTTTGCCATAGGCTTGCCCATAATGCCCAGACCAATCAGACCGATTTTCATAATAACAGTACCTCCATGTTTCGCACTTATCTTTCAGAATTCTGCCTGCAGCAGATTCTATTCGACTGGCTACAGTATACCGGGAAATGGAGAACAGAGCAAGAAACAAAATGACGAATCGTGACGTTGCATTTTGTATGCGTTGACAAATGTTCATGTTGTGCAAAGAATGGTTTCTAGAAAAGAAATGTTGGTTTCATAATATTTCAATTTTGACTTGCTTGAAATTTGCTCCGAACCTTGCTTCGTGCTACAATATAGACACGATTCAGGAACAGGGAGGACGATACAATGACATTTATGACGCAAAGTGGTAAGGCTGTAGGCCCAATCGGTCAAGGCACTTGGTATCTGGGTGAGCAGATAGACCTCTTTCCGCAGGAATATGCGGCTCTGCGCGCTGGTGTAGAAGCTGGAATGAACCTGATCGACACGGCGGAAATGTATGGTGATGGAGCTGCTGAAATGCTGGTCGGCGATGCGATTCAGGGTCTGGACAGAAGCGAGCTTTTCCTTGTCAGCAAGGTATACCCTTTCAATGCGGGCCGCTGTAATATTTTTACAAGCTGTGAAAATTCTCTGCGGCGTATGAAAACCGACTATCTGGATTTGTATCTGCTGCATTGGAGGGGGAGCATTCCCTTGCGGGAAACGGTAGAGTGCATGGAGGAGCTGAAAGCAAAGGGGCGTATCCGTGCATGGGGTGTTTCAAATCTTGACACGGCTGATATGCAGGAGCTGTTTGCCCAGCCAGATGGTACACATTGTGCTGCAAACCAAGTCCTGTATAATGTGAGCAGCCGTGGCATTGAGTATGATTTGCTGCCGCTGATGCAGGAGCAAGGTATCCCTGTCATGGCTTACTGTCCTCTGGCACAAGCTGGCCAGCTGCGCAGAGGATTGATGCAGAACCCTGTGCTTCGACAGATCGCCGCAGAGCATGAAGCCACTGTACCGCAGGTGATGCTGGCCTTCCTTCTTTCCCATCCGGGAGTCATCCCCATCCCTCGGACTGGCCGGGCAGAACACACCCTGCAAAATGCCGGGGCAGCTCAGCTGAAACTGACTTTGGATGATTTGGCTCGTATCGACAAAACCTTTGCCCCGCCCAGACGAAAGATACATCTTGAAATTGTCTGAGCAAGCTGGATAAAGCACAAAAACAGGAGATTTTACTATGGAATATCGGAAATTTGGGTCGACCTACATCCTGCGCATTGACCGTGGTGAAGAAATTTTGGAATCGATTACTGCATTGTGCCGGAAGGAAAAGATTTATCTGGGCAGCATCAGCGGAATCGGTGCAGTGGGCGAAGTCACACTCGGCGTTTTTAACCGGGAACGATTTGCCTATGAATCTACAACATATACCGGCGACTATGAGATCGCATCCTGCTCCGGAACCGTTACGACAAAAGATGGAGAACCCTATCTTCATATCCACATGGCGGCCGCCAATGCTGTAAAAGATGAGTGCCACGGTGGACACCTCAACTGCGCTGTCGTCAGTCTGACGGGTGAATTTGTGATTCAGCAGCTGGAAGGTACTGTCGAGCGAGAGTATTCTCCAGAGGTTGGCCTGAATCTATTTAAGTTCGTGGACTGAACTGCGAAAGAAGCGTTTCAAACATTTCAATTCACAGTTCAGCTTTTGCAATTTTCATCTTTCCCACAGAAATCACCCTATAGGCTTTGGATAAATGTCCATTGCCACCACTCTAAATGCTCTGTACAATAAAACTAGGAAAATCGAATAGGCTCTTGGATGTTTCCTCATCTCTAAAGCGTCAGTCGGAAGAAATGCCGACTGAAAAAATATTACCAACAGGAGTGAATAATTATGTATAAGCCTTATGGCGCCATCCCGCCCATCATTACCCCTTTTGACTCTGATGGAAAAATCAACTACGAGTCTCTTGCCCAAATGTCCGTCTATCTGGTGGAGAATGGTGTACACGGCCTGTTTCCCTTTGGCACCACAGGTGAGTTTTATGCTGTAAATGATGAAGAATTCGTCAAGTCTCTGGAGACCGTCCGGGATGCAGTGGCAGGAAAGACCAACCGTTATGGCAAGCCTATCCAGCTGCTTGCCGGCTGCAGCCATATCACTACCCGCGGCGTCATTCATCTGGTCAATCTGGTAGAGCAGGTGGGCGGATACGATGCAGTCAGCATTCTTACCCCTATGTTCGTCAGCCAGACACAGGAAGAACTTTACAGCTATTACAAGACCATTGCTGATAGTACGACGCTTCCTGTTATCATGTACAACAACAAACCCAAGACCAATGTTACGATCGCACCAGCGACAGCGGCACGGCTGGCAAAGGACTGCCCGAATATCATTGGTGTTAAAGATTCCACAGGTGATATGACCAACTGTGAGGAATATCTCCGCCTGACGGCCGACCAGCGGGATCATTTCAATGTGATGATGGGGCGTGACACGATGATTTATGCCGGTCTGGCCTATGGCTGTTCAGGTGCTGTTGCAAGTTGCGCCAATGTGGCGCCCCGCGTTGTTGCAGACATCTACGACAAGTATATGGATGGTGACCTTGCCGGTGCTCTAGAAGCACAATATCGTCTGGCTCCTCTGCGCATCGCGACCAGTATGGGAACTTTCCCGGAAGTTATCAAGGAGAGCCTGAATCTGCTGGGGATCCCGGTAGGAAAGTGCCTTGAACCCATTCAGGAGCTGAAGCCGGAAGAGAAAGAGAAGTTGCGTCAGGTGCTCGTGGACATGAAGCTGCTCTGATCTCCTCAAATATTATCGTTGAGCCTGAGGCGGCGTGCGGCAGAAAAGCCGTCCGCCGCTTTTCGATTGTCCGGTGGCGGGCAGATAAGGAGTTTGTGATGAAACAAATGTTGCGAAAAGACGCTGACCAGATCATTGCGGCCAGTTTCAAAGCAGTCTTGCCAGATGAAGCTGTCTGTCGTGCACTGCGGAGCTTCTGCCCCGGGGCAGGCAAAACACTTTTAATCGCGGCAGGCAAGGCAGCCTGGCAGATGGCGAATGCGGCTGTAAAAACGCTGGGCCATGTGGATGGCGGTGTGGTCGTGACCAAATACAACCATGTAAAGGGTGAGATACCGGGAGTTATCTGCTGTGAAGCGGGTCATCCTGTCCCGGATGAAAACAGTTTTGCTGCCACGCAGAAAGCGATAGAATTGGTTCAGGGACTGACGCCGGATGATAACGTCCTTTTTCTCCTTTCCGGCGGCGGCAGTGCTCTATTTGAAAAAACGCTTATTCCCGGTGAAGAATTGCAGGACATTACCAGTCAGCTGTTGGCCAGTGGAGCAGACATCGTGGAAATGAATACGATCCGAAAGCGGCTGTCTGGAGTCAAGGGTGGACGATTTGCTAAGCTTTGCGCTCCGGCGCAGGTATTCAGCATTGTGCTCAGCGATATTTTGGGAGACCCTTTGGATATGATCGCCAGCGGCCCTGCTGTTCCGGACGCTTCTACTTGTGCGCAGGCACTTGCAATAGCAGAAAAATATAAGCTGAACCTATCGACATCGGCATGGCAGCTGCTTGGAAACGAAACACCCAAGCAGTTGGATAATGTTACGACTCAAATCACAGGCAGTGTCCGAGAGCTTTGTACTGCGGCAGAAGCTGAATGCCGCGCGCTGGGATATGAACCAATCGTTCTTACCGACCAGCTTTGCTGTGAGGCACGAGAAGCAGGCAGCTTTTTGGCAAGCATCGTCCGTACGTATGCGCATGCTAAAAAGCCCTTGGCTTTCCTTGCTGGGGGAGAAACGGTCGTCCATTTGACAGGAAAAGGCCTTGGAGGGCGTAATCAGGAGCTGGCATTGGCAGCAGCTCCTGAGATCGCCGGATTAAACGCTTGTGTTTTTTCGGTCGGCAGTGATGGAACGGACGGCCCTACCGATGCTGCAGGTGGATATGTGGACGGCGACACGATGGATGAATTGAAAAATAAAGGCATTGAGGTGTTCGATGTGCTGCAGAACAATGATGCCTACCATGCTTTGCAGGCAGTGAACGGTCTGATCGTCACCGGCCCTACTGGAACCAATGTCAACGACATTGCGGTCGCGCTGGTCTGTGGATAAATTATGTGAACAGGCCGCTCAGAAATGAGGTCTATTATGAAAACAAGTAATACTGCTGCCCGTGCAAAGCGACAACAAATGATGCTGGAAGACCCCATGATTCGGGTCATCCCCTATGTTGCTATTCCGATGATCGTATCTACCGTGATCGATTCTCTGTATAATCTGGCCGATACCTTTTTCGTCAGTGGGCTCGGTGAAACCGCTACAGCGGCTGTTGCGGTCAATGATTCCCTGATGAATATTCTCCGAGCGGTTTCCATGGGATTTGCCATGGGTGCTGCCAGCTATATTTCCCGCCTGATGGGAGCAAATGAGGATGACGAAGCTTCTAATGTGGCCACTACCACCTTGAGCATCGGCTGCATTTTTTCTTTCCTGTTTGGTCTAGTCTGCCTTTCTGTAAAAAGCCCGCTTGTCAACCTCTTGGGCAGTACGCCGGAAGCACATGCTTACTCCATGGGCTATGCCACCTGGATTCTGCTGGCAGCTCCATTTACTACGGCGAATCTGATTATGAATCAGCTTCTCCGAAGTGAAGGAAGCACCACCTATGCTATGGCCGGAATGTGTTCCGGCTGCATCCTCAACTGTGTACTGGATCCATTGTTTATCCACACCTTTGGATGGGGTGTTGCCGGAGCGGCTGGTGCGACTGCATTATCAAAAATTTTCTCCTGTATCGTTCTGGCTGTTCCCTATGTGCGTCATACGGCCATGCTGACCATTCACCCGAAATATTTTTATATTGACAAGACCAATATGCTTGAAGTAGCCAAAATGGGCATTCCAGCTTTTCTGCGGATGAGCCTTCTTTCACTGGGAGGAATCGTTACCAACAATGTGGCGAAGGGCTTTGGAACAGCTGTTCTTGCTGGCATTGCTGTGGCGAATAAGCTGTATCGCTTCATCGGGTCGGTCATTTTGGGCTTTTCTCAGGGCTTTGGTCCTGTGGCTGGCTTCTGTTGGGGCGCCAGAAAATACTCCCGTGTTAGATCTTCTTTTTACACGACCGTCGCACTTGGTATGTGTGGTTGTGTGATTCTTGGCTCTGGTATGTTTATTTTTGCCCGGCCGATCCTCTCCATTTTTAGCTCCAGTGGAAATCCCCAAATGCTTTCCATCGGAATTCTGAAGCTTCGCACTCTTTGTATCGCATTCCCTCTGCAGATGTGTGTGATGATCACAAGCAATCTATATCAATCACTTGGACGGCCTCTTGGGAACCTGATCCTCAGTCTCTCCCGCCAACTGATTTTCTTGATTCCGTTGGTATTGATCGTTCCACAATTTTTTTGCGCTGAAGGTCTGGCCTGTTGTCAGGCGCTTTCCGACGCGCTTTCAGGCTTGATTCTGGGTATTCCTCTTGCAATTTATATGATGAAAAAGATTGGAAAGCTCTCAGACGGAGCGCCTGCACCATTAGGAAAGAGTCAAAAAGTACCTGTGAGATAGCACCTTAAAACATTTTTCCGAAAAACGGTAGAGTAGATTTGTTCTGCTTTACCGTTTTTCTTTTTTCTTGAATTGAAAAATTTTCAAAACTGTATTCCAAAACGGCTCTGCGGATTCCTATTAGTGTAGG
>ENA-OUQL01000094-OUQL01000094.1-human-gut-metagenome-genome-assembly--contig:-NODE-94-length-58046-cov-8.00397_pt1 | contig 58046 bp, 49 predicted proteins | sample MGYA00237945_ERZ548829 | MGnify/ENA primary metagenome ERZ548829 (study PRJEB26490, sample SAMN05194708) | human gut metagenome | biome: terrestrial biome; feature: human-associated habitat; material... | reverse complement strand
GAAAAAGAAAAAGAACAGGACAGAAATCTGATGAATCTACCTGTTCTGGTTGTGGATGATGATAAGACATGCTGTGAAAGTACAGTTGCCACATTGAAGGAGATTGGGATTACAGGCGAATGGGTTCTCTCCGGCAGAGAAGCCGTTGAGCGCTGTTATGCACATCATGAGCTAAAAAATGATTACTTTGCTGTTATTTTAGATTGGAAAATGCCGGATATGGACGGAATTGAAACAGCCAGACAGATCCGGAAACGGATAGGGAAAGAGATTACCATTATTGTACTGACATCTTATGAATTCAGCGAGATCGAAGAAGAAGCAAAGGCTGCAGGCGTAGATGCTTTTATTGCAAAACCGCTGTTCCGTTCCCGTTTGACGGCTACATTGCGGCAGTTTACTTCTGGCAGAAAAGAAAAAACAGCAAGAAATTATCTGGAGAAACTGTCAAAATCAGACTACACAGGAAAAAGGATTCTGCTGGTTGAGGATAATGAGTTGAACAGAGAAATTGCTGGTGAAATTTTACAGATGACAGGTGCAAAAGTGGAAACGGCAGAAAATGGGAAAATTGCAGTTGAAAAAGTGGAAGCTTCTCCGAAAGGTTCGTATGATCTTGTTTTTATGGATATCCAAATGCCTGTCATGAATGGTTATGAGGCAACCGCAGCAATCAGAAGCCTTCCAGGTGAATCGGGAAAACTGCCGATTGTTGCCATGACTGCCAATGCTTTTGCAGAAGATGTACAGCTGGCAAAAAATACAGGCATGAATGGACATATCGCGAAACCGCTGGATATGAATAAGCTGAATGATGTTCTGAGAAACTGTCTGTAATTGCCTTTCTGAATGCATGGGGAAAGCAGCTGGGAAACATAGAGAGAGTTTTGTTATGACAGAAACGAAATATATATATTTCCGAAGCAACCGCAGTCCATGGCAGTTTTGGCTTTCATAGCCGTGCCGATCATTTTGTTTCTTGTCCTGATTGTAATGGTACATATGAGAAACAGAAAATTAAAAAGTATACTGGAAGAACAGATGGCAGAATATTAAAAGGTCTCCGGTTTAAATTTCCGATATATATGAATCGTAGAAATGTATTGGGTGTGGATTGGGACAACGAAAGTACAGATGAGACGGTTGTACGCTTAAAACAGAACAAGTAGGTGAAAATTCATGCAGTACAAAGCCGAAAATAAGCTTGATATTTTTGAGTTTCATGATGCGAAGCTTTCGCTCGGTTGCTTCGATAAAAACACACTTGTGTTTAGCGCCACGCATTTGAATATTCACAAGCACACGAAGCAAAACCCGGGAGATTGTGACTTGGAGATTGGGCGGGCAGTACTTCGGTTTGAGCACATGGAAAGCGTAACGTTTGAGAACAGAAGACCGATTGAAAACGGTAATCCGGTCGGAGAACAGATCGTGCTTGAAGGTGCCGATGCGGTGAAGGAAATGCTTTCCGGCTTTGTAAAGGGAATCAGAGTATTTGCCCTCTTTGAGGAAAATCGGCGGATCATCATGGATTGCATTACTGACGGCATAGGAGTAGAATTTGCGTTTTTCACCGTCGCCTTTACGCCGCAGACAACTTCTGTCGAGTGGGACGCATATATCGGCCCGGCTTGGTATGAGACTTAAAGCGGTACGGCTTTTCTGCAAGGTAAATTGATAATGCTGGTAAAATGTTGACAACATAATACCAATCTATTATAATAAAACGCGGCTTTATTAGTATTTGTGTTTTTCGTTGTGATAGGGGGATAAAATGTTAAAAACCGTCCTGCTCCAGAAAATAAAACCGTACCGTCGGGTAAATAAAAAAGGCTTCACGCTTATGGAAATGCTGATTGTTGTGGCTATCATCGCGATACTCATTGCGGTCGCGATTCCGGTTTTCAGCGCACAGCTTCATAAGGCAAGGGTCGCAACGGACTGGGCGAACCTGCGGTCGTTTTACGCCGACATACAAACGGATTATATGACAACAGGGAAGCAAAACCCGAAAGTCCCCGTAGGTTGGCACACAAACCCAGCTTACGACTGGCATTCGGTGACGTTTTTGAACGGACAGAAAGTCAAAATGAAAGCAGGCTTCTGCGCGGTGAATTTTACAGAAGATGAGGGTTATTCGATCGAATACTATTGTAACAACGATCACCCAGCGTGCCATCTCAGCCTGCCTGCAAAATAATATCTTGTTTAGAAGACTTTGTGCATTTTATGTGCAAAGTTTTTTTTGCGGAAAAGCAAACCTTAAAAACATAAACCGAGAAAGGAGTCGCAAAATACCCCCTGTAACCGCGTTTTTGTTATTGTTCTCGATTCCCTCGGCGCGGCTTTCGGAGCTGCTATAAAAGATGCTTTTTTCGTAGTATCCGTCAAGCAAAAAAGAGAGTTCTGCTGGAGGTTTTCTACTTTTTCCTCTACACTGGAGGAAAAGGGGGAGATGCTTTTGGAACGACCGGTATTCAGCTTTTTTTCAAAACTTATTATGCCGTTGTTTTACGATAAAAAGTTTTTGCGTGGCCGCTGGTTTGAGGAATCCAGTCTCGGCTGGACATGGTGCTGGCGAAACTTGTGGATGCAGAAGGTAAAGGGCATCAATCGCGATATTCCGTTCCCGGTTTCTTTCCGCAATGAAGTAAGCAGCGCGGAAAATCTGATTTTCGACCCGGATGATATGAATGATTTTAACGCGTTCGGCTGCTATTTTCAGAATTTCGCCGCCAAAATCGTCATTGGCAAAGGCAGTTATATCGCGCCGAATGTCGGTCTTGTCACGGCGAACCATGTGCTGACCGATTTGGAGCAGCATCAGCCCGGCAAAGACATCGTGCTTGGCAAAAACTGCTGGATCGGTATGAATTCCACCGTTTTGCCCGGCGTGGTGTTGGGCGACCACACCGTTGTGGGTGCGGGTTCGGTCGTGACGAAAAGCGTATCCGTCAGGCCATGGAAATGCTCACGCAGACAAACGACCGTGTGCTGAACATCTGCTACGCCTGTGGTTTCAATAATATCAATCATTTTAACCGTATTTTCAAATCCATCGTGGGCGTTTCGCCCACCCAGTACCGTTCTGCAAACCGTGAGGAAGCGCAGAACTGATTTGATTTTTGTAAAACTGTTTTGGGTTGACACGGTGAAAAAAAGCAGTATATAATAATAGAAAAATACTGCGAAATTGGAGATTTTATGAACTATTTATTATCCTACGAAGCCCTGCCGCCCGAAATCAAAGCACAGCTTACCCGCATCACGGAAAGCTGGAAAACGCACGCGGGGGAGAGCCTTGTCGGCGTGTATCTGCACGGCTCTGTTGCCCTCGGCGCGTTTCAGCCCGCATCCGGCGATTTGGACGTTCTGGTCGTTGTAAAGGACGCACTTACGATCGAAACGAAGCTCAAAATCGCACAAGATCTGCTCGAAATCGACGGCAGCCCGTGCCCCGTGGAGCTCTCCGCCTTGAAGCTCTGCGACGTGCAGCCGTGGCAAACGCCCGGCAGCTGCGTGTTCCATTACAGCGATTTCTGGCGCGAGCGCGTCGAACAGCGCTTGCATGCCCCCGGTTTTGACTGCTATGTGCTCGACCACGCATTCCCGGACGCCGACGTCACAAGCTACATCAAGCTTATTTTGCAGTGCGGCGTTACGCTGTACGGCCCGCCGCCGCGCGAAGTTTTCTCCGAAATCTCCGATGAAGATTTCTGGCAGGGCATTTCCGCCGATGTCGAAAACTACGATTTTCACAGCTATAAGCCGCGTTACCTTGCAAGCAACGTTTTGATTTTAGGCCGCATCCTGTCGTTTAAACGGGAGCGCCGCATTTTGTCGAAATACGAAGCCGGGCTGTGGATGATTGAAAACGTCCCGCAAAGCCTAAAATACTTGCCCGAGCGCGCCATGAAGATCTGGTTCGAGGGCGAGACCTGTGATCTCCCCGAAGACGACCTCGAAAAGCTCCGAAAATATCTCGTCGCCGAAATTCAAAAGTGAGGGAAAATATGAAAGACCCAAAAACGCTCTATGTCTCCGATTTAGACGGCACATTATTACGCCACGACCAAACCGTCTCGCCGTTCACGGCAGAAACGATCAACACGCTAACTTCGCACGGCATGCTGTTTTCCTATGCCACGGCGCGCTCGCTCGTCACCGCGAAAACGGTCACAAAGGGGCTCAACACGCACTTTCCGCTTATCATCTATAACGGGGCGTTTGTGCGCGATAACGTCACGGAGGAAATTCTGCTCGCAAATTACTTTGACGCTTCCGTGTACGCGGTTTTAGATGAACTCTTCAAGGCGAATATTTACCCCATCGTGTACGCAAATGTGGACGGCAGAGAACATTTTTCCTTTATCTATGAAAAGTGCACGCCCGGCCTGAAGGGCTTTGCCGATACCCGCGTAAACGACCCCCGTACACGCGAGGTGTACACGACAGAAGAGCTCACGCGCGGCGATCTTTTCTACATCACCTGCATCGGCGACCCGCAAAAACTCGCGCCGTTCTACGAAAAATACCGCGAAACCTACCACGTCGTCTACTCCAAAGATATTTACTCCGGCGAGCAGTGGCTCGAAATCATGCCGAAGGCCGCCTCCAAAGCGAACGCTGTCTGCGAGCTGAAGGAGAAGCTCGGCTGCGAAAAGCTCGTTGTCTTCGGCGACGGCAAAAACGACCTTGATATGTTCCACGCTGCGGACGAAGCTTACGCCGTTCAAAATGCAGACAAAGAACTGAAAGCCGCCGCCACCGCCATCATCGGCGGCAACGACGAAGACGGCGTAGCCAAATGGCTTTTGGAGCATGTAGGATAAATCTGTTTCCTTTCAGACAGGAAACGAACCGCAAAATCGCCTATACTGAATACAGCGACAGAGGAAAGGGGAGAGCGTAAATGGAGTGGCTGACGGTCATCAAGGATGCGATCGAGTACATGGAGCAAAACCTGCTCACCGTCACGGGTCCGGAGGAGGTCGCAAAGCACGTGCACATTTCAACGATCTACCTGCAGCGCGGCTTTCAGGTCTTAACGGGTTACACGCTCGGCGAGTACATCCGCAACCGCCGTCTGTTTGAGGCCGGCTTAAAGCTCACGCAGACCGACGAAAAGGTCATAGACATCGCGCTCGAATACGGTTACGAAACGCCGGAAAGCTTCACAAAGGCATTCACACGCTTTCACGGTACGACGCCGATCGAGGTGCGCCGCGATCGCTCCAAAATGCAGCTTTTTCTCCCGCTTCATGTCAGCATCAAGATTCAGGGAGGCAGCAAAATGAATTACACCGTAGAAAAAACAGAAGCATTCACCCTCATCGGCTTCGAGCGCCTGTTCTCGTTTGAGACATCGTATAAGGAAATCCCCGATTTCTGGACGGAAATGTACAAAATCCACGCGCCGAACATCCTCGCGGGCAAGGGCCCGAAAACCGAAGTTGAGCACGCCATCATGGAAAACTACATCGGCGAATTCGGCGTCTGCATTGAGGATGCACCTGCGCCCGGCAAGTTTCGCTATATGATCGCGGGCCCATATCAGGGCGGCAAGGTGCCGCAGGGCATGAAGCTCTACACCGTGCCCGCAAACATGTGGGCAAAATTCGCGTGCGTCGGCACGCTGCCGAACGCCATGCAGAGCGTGAACACCAAGATCTGGAGCGAGTGGCTGCCCGGCAACGAGGAGTACGACCTTGCCGGCAAGTACAACATCGAGTGGTATTCCGCAGACGGTGACCCGGACAGCACCGACTACGAGTCCGCTATCTGGATCCCCGTCACGCCGAAAAAATAATCGCTTAAAAGACTTCATCACGCCATAAGAAAACCGCCCTGCCGATGTGAAAAACACCGGCAGGGCGGCTCCTATTTTATGATGGTCCCGGGGTAAAACCGTGCCAAAATTTCGTCAACCGTCATGCCGCCTTCCGCAAGCGTTATGGCGGCTGCTTGACTCATGCCCACGCCATGCCCATAGCCGAGCGTCGTAAACGTGAACACACCGTTTTCATACGTCACCGTAAAGCTTGCGCTGCGTAAACCGAGCGCCTCCCGCACATGCACGCCCGTCATTTCCACCCCGCAGACCATAAGCTTTTCCACATATCCCGTGTCAAAATATTGAATATCCGAGAACCACTTTCCCGGCGCATCGTCAAATGAAATTTCCGGGAAATCGGCTCGTATCTCGTCTTCTGTAAACGTTGTCGCGCTTTGAAACCCCTGCGCCAAAAGGTCGCTCGGGCACGCCACAGCGGTGAGGTACGGGTAGCTTTTTTCAGGCCACACGTTTTCAAACGGCTGCGTGCACCCGGCAGAAATCGCAAAATAACACGCGTTGATCGGCTCGTTTTCAAAATAAATTTCTTTGTCGAGCACCGATAAGCACAGCGCCCGCACGCGGTTTTGTTCTTCGTCCGTCAGTCCCGTATCAACGGTGTAGATGCTCTTTTCCGCGCTGTCGCAGGTAAAATCATAGTCTTTCCCCGCGTTTTCCCGCCGCTTGCGGTCATAGAGCGTGTGTATCGCGATGATTTGCGCTTTTAGCGCCTCGTCGGGGGCAGAAACAGCCATCTCACACGGCAGCGCCCCGCAGAGAAAATCCAGATCGTTCACTGTGCGGACCGTCTCTGTTGCCGTGTCGTAAATGCGAAAACCAGATTCGCTCTTTGCCGTGCCGCTCTCCGCAAACAGCAGCGGCGTTACCGCGCAAAACAGATACAGCGCACCCAAAAACGCAAAAAACCTGCGCACCGGCCATTTTGATTTCAGCTTCATTTTGCACCTCAAGATGAAAAAACTTATTGTCACTCATGCAATATTTTGTGCTAAATTTATTTTTTGTAGAATAAATCAAGATAAAAATGAAAGATATTGAGTTTCGTAATTCAAAAATGCTTGACGAAACCGCAACTCTGCGCTATTATGTATCTACTACGCGAAAATGTGCGGAACGCAGTGCGAAGAGCCGCGCAGGAAAGGATGAGCAGTTTTGGAAAGATTGATAAACGAAAGTGCAAGCAGCACAACGGTCAGCGAGCTTTGCGCCGAGTATCGTGCCAATAACCAGATCACAAAGGATGAATACGAGCTTTACCACGTCAAACGCGGCCTGCGCAACCGCGACGGCACCGGCGTCATGGCCGGCCTTACGCACGTCTGTAACGTGCACGGCTACCTCATCAGCGACGGCGTGAAGATTCCGGATAGCGGCCGCCTCACATACCGCAGCATGAATGTCGTGGACATCATCAACGGCTGCCGCGCGGAAGGCCGTTTCGGCTTTGAAGAAGTCGTGTGGCTTTTGATCTTCGGCAAGCTGCCCGATGAACGCCAGTATAACCGCATCTGTCAGCTTCTTTACGAAAACCGCGAGCTTCCGGAATACTTCCCCGAGGACGTCATTATGAAAAACCCGTCGCGCGACGTGATGAATAAGCTCGCGCGTGCCGTTTTGACGCTCTATTCCTACGATGACGACCCGGACGATCTCTCGCTCGAAAATAACATGCGCCAAAGCATCTCGCTCATTGCGCGTATGCCGGCCATCATGACGTATGCCTATCAGGTCAAGCGCCGCCATTACGATAAACAGACCATGTTTTTCCACCCGTTCGAGCCGCAGCACAAAACGGCGGAGGCGATTTTGAATGCCCTGCGCGAGGATCGCCAATTCACGCACGAGGAAGCCCAGCTACTCGACCTTTGCATGGTGCTCCACGCAGAGCACGGCGGCGGTAACAACTCCACATTTACCACGCGTGTGCTTTCCTCCGCGCAAACGGATATCTACTCCACCATCGCCGCAGCTATCGGCTCCCTGAAGGGCTTCCGTCACGGCGGCGCGAACCACAAGGTACGCCAGATGATGACGGACATCATGCAGAACGTGCAGCACTGGGACAGCGATGACGAAGTGGAAAACTACCTCGAGCGCATTTTGCGCCGCGAGGTGGGGGACAAGAGCGGCCTCATCTACGGCATCGGTCACGCCATTTACACATTGTCCGATCCGCGTGCCGTCGAGCTCAAAAAACAGGCGCGTTCCCTCGCCGCCAAAACCGGCTACGCCGACCAGTTCGCGCTGTATGAGCGCATCGAGCGCTTAGCGCCAGACGCGTTCCATAAAGTTACGGGGAACGAGAAAGTAGTATGCGCCAACGTCGATTTTTATTCCGGGCTCGTCTATGAGATGCTCGGCATTCCGGAGGATCTCTACACGCCCATGTTCGCCGTTTCGCGCATCTCCGGCTGGTGCGCCCACCGCATCGAGGAGCTCACAACGGGCGGCCGCATCATCCGCCCGGCGTACCGCGCGCTGCCCACCGGTCAGACCTACATCCCGCTCAAGGACCGTCATTACGATGCAAAGTCCGTTTTGTAAATTAAACGGCATAAAAGCCCAAAACGGCTTGCTTTTTGCCGTTATTGCCCGTATAATCAAATTCAGAAAGCAGCAAGGTGTGTGCGATGGCCCTGTCTTCGCCCGCACCTTTCCGTTTGTATAATTCCATTAAATCTCGTTTCTCTACGAAAGGAAGAGGGGGTAAAATCCATGAAAGCACCCATCACATTTGCCATCGCCGGCTTCGGCGACCGCGGCAGCACATACGCTTCCATGCAGAAGCTTTTCCCGGACCGCATGAAGGTCGTCGCCGTGGCGGATATCAACCCGGAAAAGGTACAGAAAGCGAAAGAACTCTACGGCATCAAGGATGAGCTTTGCTTCACGAGCGCAGAGGAAATGCTCGCGCAGGATAAGCTTGCCGATGTCATGGTCGTTTCCACCATGGATCGCCAGCACGTCAACCACGCCATTCCGGCGCTTGAAAAGGGCTATAATATCCTGATGGAAAAGCCGATCTCCCCGGATCTTCAGGAGTGCAAGCGTATCATCGAGGTTGCAAAGCACTGCCCCGGCAAGATCATCGTATGTCATGTTCTGCGCTATACCACGTTCTATAATACATTGAAGTCCATTCTCGACAGCAAAAAGATCGGCGATGTCGTCTCCGTCTGTGCAAACGAGAACGTCGGCTACTGGCACCAGGCGCACTCCTTTGTGCGCGGCAACTGGCGCAACAGTGACCAGACAAGCCCCATGATCCTCCAGAAGTGCTGCCACGATATGGACATCTACACCTGGCTGCTCGGCAAAAAATGTAAGGCCATTTCCTCCGTCGGCGATACGCACCTCTTCAAAAAGGAGTGCGCACCGGAGGGCGCAACGCCGTATTGCCTCGGCGGCTGCAAAGCGAAGGAAAACTGCAAGTTCGACGCCGAAAAGATCTACATCACGAACCCCGCAACGGGCATCCGCAACGGCAATACGTGGATGGCGGGCGTTGCCTGCGGCGTGAACCCCACCGAAGAGCGCACCTATGAAGCACTGAAAAACGGTCAGTACGGCCGCTGCGTCTATATGTGCGACAACAACGTCGTCGACCACCAGCAGACGAACCTCCTCTTCGAGGACGGCACAACCATGAGCTTCACCATGTGCGCGTTCACCGAAAAGTGCTACCGTTATTTCAAGGCCATGGGCACGAACGGTGAGATCGAAGCCGATATGCTCTCGAATAAAATCCACGTCCGCGTCTTCGGCGAGCCGGAAGAAATCATCGATGTCAAGCTCCTTGCAAACGACCTCAAGGGTCATGGCGGCGGCGACAGCGGCATCGTGAACGACTTCCTCGATATGCTCATCAACGAGACCGAAGCCACAGAGCGCACCACAACGCTGGAGCACTCCCTCGAAAGCCACTTCATGGCGCTCGCAGCCGAAGAATCCCGCCTCCGCGGCGGCGAGCTCATCAACATGGATGCGTTCAAAAACGGCAAGTAATTTAACAATCTGAACATAAAAAGTCCTGCACGCAATATAAGCTGTGCAGGACTTTTTGCTATATTCAATTTAATATTTCATCACAAATACGCGTCCACAACGGCCTGCGTCTCATCGCGCTTTGCTTCCATTTCCGCCACAAGGTGGAACTGGTTGCGTGCGCGGTCTAAGTTGTGCTGCGGGTACTTCGTCTTAAAGTACACATCGCCGTTCAGGTAGTCCGCAAGGAAACGGATGCCCACCTCAAACGTCATCAGCTTCGCGCCGTCCGGCAGCGTGCGGATTTCCGTCTCGGTCAGCGCCTTGCCGGCTTCGCCGAGAAAGCCTTCCGTGTACGCCTTAAAGAGCGGCACGCTGAAGTGCACCTTCGTCAGATCGGTTTCGTCCTCCGCACCGGTGGAAGCACCCGCGCGAATGGAATCACCGAAGTCAAACGCCGCAAGGCCCGGCATCACCGTGTCAAGGTCGATGACGCACACCGCGTCACCCGTCGCGTTATCGATCAAAACGTTGCTCATTTTCGTGTCGTTGTGCGTCACCTTCAGCGGCAGCTTGCCCTCCTCAAGCAGGTTCATCAAAAGCCCGCAGTCCGTTTCACGTGCCTTTGCAAATTCCAGCTCGGCCGCAACATCCTTTAAGCGCCCCGCCTTGTTCTCGCGCACCGCCTGCATGAGCTGTTCAAAACGCGCCGGGGTGTCGTGAAAGTGCGGGATGACCTCGTGCAGCGTCTCCGCCGGGTAGTCTGCGAGCATGTTCTGAAACGCACCGAACGCCGCGCCGGATTTTTTCAGCATCTCCGGAGATTCCGCAAAGTCATACGCCGTTGTGTTTTCCAAATGGATCGTCGAGCGCCAGTAGTTGCCCTCACTGTCGATATAATAATCCTTGCCGTCGTTCGTCTTTAAAACCGTCAGCGTGCCGCGCTTCGGGTCTTTGCCGGCCTTTTCAAGCTTCTCCGCCAAAAACTTCGTCACGTGCACCATGTTGTCCATGATCTCATCCGGGTGCGGGAACACATACCCGTTCACGCGCTGCAAAACAAAGTTGCCCTTTTCCGTGCGCGCCAGAAACGTATCGTTGATGTGCCCGCCGCCGTACGGTTCAATGGAGCTTACGCAGTCGCCGTAAAAATACGCCTTTGCGGCCTCGTTATAAAGAATTCCCTTTTTGTCCGCCATGTTTTATCCCCTTAGAGTAAATTTAAAACCGTCAATTATTGATGATGATGCGCAAGATTTCGGAACCGCCCGCCGCGGAAAGATCCATCGCGCCGCTGTACCGCTCCAAAATGCCGCGTACCACTTCCATGCCGAGCACCTGCGGCTTTTTCGGCTCAAACAGCTTATGTACAAGGTCGTTCACGGAGCTCTTCGTCGCCGGTGTGCGCTTTTTCTGCTTTTTCTGCGCCGAGTACACCGCCTCAAACGTGATGCGGTTTTCCACCGGCAGCGCCGTAATGCGCACACGCGGCTCCTCTGCGCCGGAGTGCTCCGCGCAGTCGATGGCGTGCGTCAGCATGTCGTTCAGAATCGCGCAGAATTCAATGGTTTTCAGTCGCACCGCGCCGAGCTCCACATTGCTTTCCAAAACGATGCCGCAGTGTGCCGCGTAGGCCGCCTTGCCCGCCAGCACTGCATTCACATACGGGTTTTCGCTGTATCGCTGTAAATACGGATCGTGCAGAACTGTTTCCTCTTTGATGATACTCAGCACGCCCTCGCAGCTGCCGTCCTGCGCCTCAGCCGCAATCTCATGCAAAACGAAATCATGGTGCTCCTGCGCGTTCTTTGCGTTTGTCACGTTGCCCACCATCGCGCGGAAATAATCTGCCTCCGCGCCGAGCAGCTGCTCGCGGTGCTCTGCCGTGCAGGCACTCTCCTGGTACTTTGCCGCGTTAAACGCCGCACGCACCGTAAACGCCAAAACAAGGTACAGCGCCGCTGTCAGAATAAGGCGCTGCGTCACGCTGTTCAGCCCGAAAAAAGTCGGCAAAATTCCGTTAGCGCAGAATAAACAGACAACAAGCGCCGCACAAAGCCCCACGGACAGCACCGAAACGCCGCGCTGTGCAAAATAGCGAAACGGGTGTGCCAGCGTCATGAAAGAGAGGAACGTCAGCACAATGTACAGTAAGCTGCCGATGACCGCCGGCCACATGCCGTCGCCCGCAAACGGCAGGGCTTTTACGAGCGTCGTCGTCACGGGAAGCAAAAACGCGTAGTTGCAGATCATCAAAAGAGAAAGGCTCAGCTTCTGCGCCAAATTGTTCGTGTAGAGGAATACCGCCGCAACCAGCAATAAGAGCACATTCATGCCGTTGCCGAATTGCCCCGTGGTGTCGTTAAAAGCAGGGGAGAGCAGCAGATTCAGCAAAATAGAAAGCACAAACACGCCGCCCGAAACAATGGCCTCCGCCAGCAGCCGAAAGCGGCTGTTTAAAACCGTCAGAAATAAAAGTGCATTACACAGAAAAACGACCGGTAAAAGCATTTTAAAACGCCTCACTTTTCCAAGTTTGAGTGCGCGAACCCCTAAATCGCACACAATTTTTTTCAGTATACCATATTTGGCCGCTTCTTTCAACAAATTCCACAAAGAAATGTTCCGCAGCACGAATTTTTCGACACTACGGAACACATTTATGCATTATACAATTCTATATCTCTTAAAAATCAGCCCATGCGGCGGTTCTGCTTACCGGTGACAGATTCCATCTCAATGCACCACACACCCGTCGATTTCGGCCCCGTCTCCACGCAGCCGGTTTCCTCTTTTGTCAAACTCGGCACAAAACGGTCGCAAAGCAGACGCAGCGCACGGCGTTTTTCATCGAAATCGGTTACTTCTGTCACTTTGCCGCGCACCACAGTGGAGGTATAGAGCGTCGTCAGCCCCTTTTCGTAGATCGTCGGGTTTTCCACAAACAGCAGGCAAACCTGCGGATTTTCGCGCAGAGAGTTGACCTTCAGCCCCGCCATCGCGCTGTGGAAAAACAGCTTCTCGCCGTCACGCACCACGTTCAGTGCCACCGCATACGGCGTGCCGTCGGTCGCAATAAGGGAAAGTGTGCCGTATGTGCAGCGGTCAATGACCGAAAGCGCGTCTTCGCGGGAAATCGCGCGGTCGGCGCGGCGCATTTTGGTCATGTCTGATTTTTGGGACATATCCATAGTAAATAAACAACTCCTTGTCCTTTGTTGACTTCAGTATAGCATTGCATAGTGCCGAAAACAACCGTTTTCAAAAAAACACGCGAATTTTCGACGAGAAATTGCAAAATTCCGCTGTGAAGTTGCCAAATTTCGCTGTGAAATTGCCAAATTTCGCATAAGCCCTTGTTTTATTCCGGGTTTTACAGTATATTTAATTGGTATGACTTTCGGAAAGGAGCGCAATGGACTGCACGGCAGTCCATATCTGTATATATGGAAAACACAGAAGCAAAAAGAAACATCAAGCTCATCGCGTTCGATCTGGACGGCACCACGCTGCACGGCTTCGCGGAGCTTTCAGAGCGCAACCGCCGCGCCATGGAAAAGGCGAACGACGCAGACATTCTGGTCGTTCCGGCCACAGGACGCGTGCGCAATTTTATTCCGCCGTGCCTCACCGAGCTGCCGTTTATCCGCTACGCCATCACCTCAAACGGCGGCGCCGTGTGGGATATTCTGGAAAACAAAGTGCTCTGCACCGATCTCATTCCTACCGAGACCGCGCTCGAAGTGCAGAAAATTTTTGACGATTACGAGCTTTATGTGGAATACTACGTGCACGGGCGCGGCGTTACAAAGCGCGGCAACCCGGATAAAGCCCGCACCATTTTCGGCTTCCCGGAAGAAAAATATTACTTCCTCACAAAAGATTATACGTTCACGGACAACCTCTCCGCGTATTTAAAAGAAACGCACGCCGAGCCGGAAAAGATCAATATGATGTTCATTCCGGAAAGCGTCCGCCCGGAAATTCTGGCCCGCCTGCAAAAGTTAGGCGGCATCGAGCTCACATTCTCGAACGTCGATAACATCGAGATCAATAAAAAGGGCTGCGATAAGGGCACCGCACTGTATTCGCTCTGCAAGGTCCTCGGCATCGATCCCAAAAACACCATGGCGGCGGGCGATAACGGCAACGACCTCGGCATGCTGAAAGCCGCAGGCTTCGCCGCCGTCGTCGGCAACGGCATAGAGGAAGCGAAAGCGATTGCCGACGCCGTCGTCGCACCGTGTATCGAAGACGGCTTCGCGGAAGCCGTGGAGTGGTTTGCACTGAGATAAAAAGAAAAATATAAAAGCACCATTTGAAAGGAACCAAACTATGCTGAATGTCAACGGGGTCGCCATCAATTTTGATGGTCAGAACCTCTTTTCAAACGTCAATCTCCAGTTTTTGCCGGGCAACTGCTACGGCATCATCGGCGCAAACGGCGCGGGTAAATCCACCTTCCTGCGTATTTTGTCCGGCGATTTAGAGCCCAGTAAGGGCGAGGTCACGTTTGACCCCAAATACAGAATGTCCGTTCTGAAACAGGACCACTTTGCTTACGAAGACCAAACCATTTTTGATACCATCATGCAGGGCAATGCAAGGCTGTATGAGATCGCACAGGAAAAAGACGCGCTGTACGCAAAGCCCGATTTTGATGAAGAAGACGGCAACCGCGCCGCCGAGCTTGAAGCCGAGTTCTCCGAGCTCAACGGTTGGGACGCCGAGACCGAAGCCGCAAAGCTCATGCAGGGCCTCGGCCTCGACAGCAACGATATGTATAACACCATGAGCACTCTGAACCAGACCGAAAAGGTTAAAGTGCTCTTGGCCCGCGCGCTGTTCGGCCAGCCGGATATGATTCTCCTTGACGAACCGACGAATGGCCTCGACGCCAAAGCCATCACATGGTTAGAGGATTTTCTCATTGAGTACGAGGGTACCGTCATCGTTGTCTCCCATGACCGCCACTTTTTAAATAACGTCTGCACCCATATTGTCGATGTCGATTACGGCAAGATCAAAATGTACGTCGGCAACTACGACTTCTGGTATGAGTCGAGCCAGCTCATGCAGCGCATGATGCGCGACCAGAACCGCAAGGCGGAGGAAAAAATCAAGGAGCTCCAGAACTTCATCCAGCGCTTCTCCGCAAATAAGTCGAAGTCCCGTCAGGCGACGTCCAGAAAGAAGCTGCTCGATAAGATCACCGTCGAAGAAATGCCCGCGTCCTCCCGCCGCTACCCGTATGTCGGCTTTACGATGGACAGAGAGCTCGGCAAAGATGTCCTCACCGTCTCGGGTCTTACAAAGACCGTAGACGGCGTAAAGGTGCTTGATAACGTCACGTTCACCGTCGGCCGCACGGATAAAATCGCGTTCACCGCATCAAACGAGTTCGCCGTGCCGACGCTTTTCAAAATCTTAATGGGCGAGCTGGAGCCGGATGCCGGCACATTCAAGTGGGGCGTTTCGACGAGTCAGTCCTATTTCCCGCAGGATAATTCCGCCTATTTCACCGATACGGAAGATTCCATCATCCGCTGGCTCGAGCAATATTCCAAAGACACCACCGAAACGTATCTGCGCGGTTTCCTCGGCAAAATGCTGTTCTCCGGCGAAGACGTCTATAAGCCTGTGCAGGTGCTTTCCGGCGGCGAAAAGGTGCGCTGCATGCTCTCGCGCATGATGATGTTCGGCAGCAACGTCTTGCTGCTCGACCAGCCCACGAACCACCTCGACCTCGAGTCCATCACTGCCGTCAACAACGGCCTCATCGATTTCAAGGGTGTCGTGCTGTTCGCATCGCACGACCACGAGTTCACCCAGACCGTCGCGAACCGCATCATCGAAATTCTGCCCGAGGGCGGCACGTTCGACCGCGTTACCACCTACGACGAGTACCTCGAAATGCGCGGCTGATTCATAATCTGGAAAACGTTGTCCGGCACTAAGCTTTAGTCGCCGGACAAACTTTTATCGGAAATTTCAAAATCCGTGTAACCTGCCGATATAAAAAGCCTACTTATAAAGTGAAGGGGAAGGGAGGATAAAAGCATGAAGGAAGACCATGAGATCATCGAGCTCTACTGGGCGCGCAGCGAAAGCGCCGTGCACGAAACGGACGAAAAGTACGGAGCGAAGCTCCACACGCTCTCCGGGCGCATTCTGCCCGAAGCAGAGGATGCCGAGGAGTGCGTCAACGATACGTACCTCGGCGCGTGGAATGCCATGCCGCCGCAGCGCCCGCTCGCGCTCTTTGCGTTTCTGGCGCGCATCTGCCGCAACATCGCGTGCGATAAGTTAGACAAGCTCCGCGCGAAAAAGCGCAGCGCAGAGGTCTCCGCGCTCACGGAGGAGCTTTCGGCGTGCATCGCAGACCCAACAGCAGCAAGGGAAGCGGAAAGCCGCGAGATTGCCGAAGCCTTAAACTGCTTTCTCTCGACGCTCCCCGTCGATGCCCGGCTCTTTTTCATGCGCCGTTACTGGTATATGGATTCCGTAAAAGCCATCGCCGAAAAGTACGGCTGCGGCGAAAGCCGCGTCAAAACGTCCCTCCACCGCACGCGTGAAAAGCTGCGGGATTATCTCCAAAAGGAAGACATCTGGCTTTAAAGAAAGGCGGGAACAGTATGACAGGTATCGATTTATTCAAGGCCCTCGGCGGTGTAAAGGAAGAATATATCGCGGAAGCGGACGGTAGCCGCAAGCTGCCGCACGTGAAAAATGTCACGCTGCAATGGTGTGCCGCGCTCGCCGCGTGCGTGTGTCTGCTGCTCGGCTGGGGCTTCATCGCGCAGCACCTCAGCGGCATAGCCGATTACACCGGCGACGAAACGAAAGTCACAGGCGCTGCCGAGACCGCGCAGGCAGACGGCGTAGATCAGGGCACCGCGCCCGCCATCGGCGGCAAGGTCGTGCTCCCTGTGCGCATCACGGCAGAAACACAGCCCGTAAGCGACGTGAAGGTCTTCACGGACGAGAAAAAAATCGGGCAGATCATGCCGCTGCTTCTCTTAAAGAACGCGGCGGAAACGAGCGGTGATCCGAACGCATACGTCGGCTCGGCCAACATTTTCACGCTGGAATACGCAAACGGCGAAACGAGTACGATCACGGTTTACGGCAATCTGTTCTATAAAAAGGACGACGGCCCGTGGTGCGATATTCCGTACGAACAGGCCGAAAAGCTCGAAGAACTCGTCCGCAGCCTTGGGTCCGACGAATAAAACCGTAAAATTTGACAAAAAAGGCAAATAAGACTGGATTTTCCCGCGGTTCCCCGCTATAATAGAAATAATGTCTTTCTCCGCATAATCTTGCGGAAGAAGAAAACGAAAACGCTCTGAAAGCGTAAAAAAGGGGAATTTGCAAATGGAAATTGCAATTACAGTCTTGCTGCTCATCGTGGGTCTCGTGCTCATCATCAAGGGCGGCGATTTCTTTGTGGATGCCGCATCGTGGATGGCGGAAGCCTCCGGCATTCCGAAGCTTATTGTCGGCGCAACGGTCGTCAGCTTCGCGACCACTTTGCCGGAGCTGCTCGTCTCCATCTTCGCGGCGCTCGACGCACGTGCCGCAGAGGCACTTTCGCCCGGCAGCGGCATCGGCATGGTGGATATGTCCATCGGCAACGCCATCGGCAGCGTCACGGCGAACCTCGGTCTCATCATGGGCATCGCGCTTGTCGCCATTCCTATGGCGATCCGCCGCAAAGATTACATGCTCAAAATGATCCTCATGCTCGTGGCTGCCGCTGTCGCCGTATGTTTCTCACTGTTTGATAACGGCGTCGGCATGGTTGCCAGCATTTTGCTCATCATTATTTTCGTCATTGCCATGTACGACAACATCCACGAGGCCGTCGTCGCCGTCAAGGGCGGGGCAAAGGGTCAGCAGCTCGATGAGCCCGTCACGAAAAAAGCCGTCATCACCAATGTTGTCAAGTTCCTCATCGGCGCGGTCGGCACGGTCGCCGGTGCACAGCTTCTTGTCGATAACGGCTCCGCGCTCGCTTCCATGTGCGGCGTTTCGGATCGCGTCATCTCCGTCACCATCATCGCCATCGGCACGTCTCTGCCGGAGCTTGTCACCACGCTCACCGCCATCGCGAAAAAGCAGGGCTCGCTCTCCGCAGGCAACATCATCGGCGCAAATATCATCGATCTGACCTTGATTCTGCCCGTATGCGCGCTCATCTACGGCAGCAAGCTCCCCGCGTCGCCCACCGTCGCCATGGTCGATATCCCGGCATGTCTCATCATCGGCATTCTGTCTGTCGTGCCCACGCTCATCACGAAGAAATTCTCGCGCTGGCAGGGCGTTTTAATGCTCGCCGCCTACGCCGTCTATATCGTGCTCAGCGTCATTGTTATGGCATAACTTGTAACTTTTGTAACGAAAGCTCCGTTTTCAAGAAAAACGGGGCTTTTTATGCACTTTTCAAATCATTTCCTCTTGACTTTTCAGCGCTCTGTATGCTAAAATGTAACAGAAGTGTAATAAATGTTATTGCTTTGTAATTTTTGAATGTCAGGTGAGAAGCGCATGCAGGCGGCAGAAATGCAGATAAAAACCGAAAACAGTGTTGAGGCAGCAAGCACCATTCTTCGCACACTGCGTCATGCCGTGCCGGTGCTCTTGGCCTTGCTTATCGCTTTGCTCGCCGCCGCACCCGTTTTGGCGGATGAGACCGATGAAGCGATAACGGATACCGAAACCGTCTCTGCCGAACCGGCGGAAGACCTCCGGGACGATTACACCGCCGTCGCCGCGCAGCTGGAAGCCGTCGCGCGCGCAGAGGGCAGAGATATGGCAGATAAAATGCTCAGCACTGCCCTGCACAGCCTCACGGGGACTTTGGTCGATACCGATGACGCCGAAAGCGTCATTTCCGCCGCGGCTGCGCCCGAGGCCGCAGAACCGAAGGCTGTCGTCGTCAACGCCTCCGCGCAGGCGGGCGCCAAGTGGTCTGCAAAGGGCATTCTGCCGTTTTTGGCCGTTGTGCTGCTGGCATTTTTAGGTCTTTCGCTTGCCGTGCGCCCCATGCGCCGCCGTCGTGTGCATTCGGCCCGTGCTTATCGCCCCATGCGTGACCGCACTCTGAATGACACTGCGTTTCAAAGCCGCGCACATTCCACTTTGTAAATCTGATCATAAGGAAAAACATACTTTTCCTCTCTTTTCGGCGCTGCTCGGTTCTCGGGCGGCGCTCTTTTTTTCGCAAACCCGTATAAATCCCGTTTTGACATTCCTGAAAATCCCATTTTTAAAAATGCACACAAATCCATCGTCAAACTTTATTCATATTTTACGCAAAAGCGGTTGACAAATCCTGACTTTTTCCGTAAACTGAACTTATTGCGTTTGCATCTAAAACCAAATAAAATCGGCTGTTCCGAAAAGGTCGCTAAAACGGGCAACACACAAAGCGTTGTGTTGCTTTTATCCTGTTCGGAAAAGTGTTCCTGCCGCGGCCGGATCGCGGGCGAAAGCCTGCGGCCGTGAAAAATCCTTTGCGGAAGCAGTACGCATCATGCAGCCGGGGTGTGTGATTCACTAAGACCGCGCAACTTTCGGGGGACAAGTCCCACCAAACCGCAAAGGGGATGCTTTCCATGTTAAAACCAATCATCACGCTCAAAGACATTGCAGTATCGTTTGACGGCGAGCAGGTCTTAAAGAACTTCAACCTCACCATCGGTGACGGCGAGTTCGTAACACTGCTCGGACCCTCCGGCTGCGGCAAAACCACGGTTTTGCGCACCATCGGCGGCTTCGTCACACCGGATAGCGGCGATGTCTTTTTTGGTGACGAGAAGATCAATAACGTGCCGCCGCATAAGCGCGCCGTCAATACGATTTTCCAAAAGTACGCGCTTTTCCCGCACCTGAACGTCTATGAAAACATCGCGTTCGGCATGCGTCTCAAAGGTAAGAAAGAAGACGAAATTCAAAAGACCGTCACCGAAATGCTGCATATGGTCAACTTAAACGGCATGGCGCACCGCGGTGTCGGCCAGCTTTCCGGCGGTCAGCAGCAGCGTGTCGCCATTGCGCGCGCCCTCGCAAACGAGCCGAAGGTGCTCCTCCTCGATGAGCCGCTTTCCGCGCTCGATTTAAAGCTGCGCAAGGATATGCAGAACGAACTCAAAAAAATCCAGCAGGCCATCGGCATCACGTTCATTTTCGTCACGCACGACCAGGAGGAAGCGCTCTCCATGAGTGACACGGTCGTCGTCATGGATAAGGGCGAAATTCAGCAGATCGGCTCGCCGATTGACATCTACAACGAACCGAAAAACGCCTTCGTTGCGGACTTCATCGGCGAAAGCAATATCCTCGACGGCACCATGATCGAAGACTACCTCGTCGAGGTCGCCGGTCAGCGCTTCAAGTCGCTCGACAGCGGCTTCGGCAAAATGGCCCCGGTCGACGTCGTTATCCGCCCGGAGGATATCGACATCGTGCCCACCGGCTCCGCCGCCGCACACATCAACGGCGTCGTCACCAGTGTCACGTTTAAGGGCGTACACTATGAGATTATCGTCGATGTTGACGGCTTTAAGTGGATGATCCAGACGACCGACAGCGCCAATGTCGGCGATAAGATCGGCCTTGCGCTCACCCCGGACGATATCCACGTCATGGCGAAGTCCGTTTACTCCGGCACCATGGGCGATTACAGCACGTTCAGTGACGAAATGGAGGAAGCGCTCCAGGAGGAGGGCAGCGAACATGAGGACTAAGCTCATCTCCGCCCCGTACACGATCTGGATGACGCTGTTCATCATCGTGCCCATGGGTCTCGTGGCATTCTTCGCCTTCACCGATAAAAGCGGCGCTTTTACGTTAGATAACATCGCGCGCGTCGGTCAGTATTCCAACGTCTTCCTGCGTTCCATCTGGCTCGGCGCCCTCGCAACGTTCATTTCGCTTCTGCTCGGCTACCCGCTCGCGTATATCATCGCCAAAGCGGCGCCGAACCGCCAGAGCTTCCTCATTTTGCTCATCATGCTGCCCATGTGGATGAACTTCCTGCTGCGCACCTACGCATGGATGTCCCTGCTTGAGGATAACGGCCTCATCAACAATATGCTCGCCGCCGTCGGTCTGCCGCGTATCCACATGATCAACACCGCGGGCGCAGTCGTCCTCGGCATGGTGTATAACTACATCCCGTACATGATCCTGCCCATTTACTCTGTGCTCACCAAAATCGACAACAGCGTCATCGAAGCCGCGCAGGATCTCGGCGCAAACAACCGCAATGTCTTTCTCAAAGTTGTTCTGCCCATGAGCATGCCCGGTGTCATTTCCGGCGTTACCATGGTGTTCGTGCCCGCTGTTTCCACATTTATTATCTCTAAAATGCTCGGCGGCGGCGGAAACCTGCTCATCGGCGACCTCATCGATATGCAGTTCCTCGGCTCGGCGTATAACCCGAACCTCGGCTCTGCCATTTCACTTGTCCTCATGGTCATCATCCTCATCTGCATGGGCATCATGAACCAGTTCGACGACGGTGAAAATGTGGGAGGAGGTATGATTCTGTGAAAACGGCTTCCAAAGTCTACACGGCGCTCATCTTCATCTTTCTTTACGCGCCCATCATCGTGCTCATCATCTTCTCGTTCAACGATACGGATACCGCAAGCCGCACCCAGTTTTCCGGCTTTACACTGCGCTGGTATCAGCGCCTGTTTGAGGACCGCTATATTCTGGAGGCGCTGCTCAATACATTGATCATCGCCGTCGTTTCCGCGTTCGCTTCCACTGTACTCGGCACCATGGCGGCGGTCGGTATCAACCGCATGAAGCGTATGCCGAAAAAGGTCATGATGAACATCACCAATTTTCCCATGGTCAACCCGGAAATCGTCACCGGTGTTTCCATGATGCTTCTGTTCGTCGCGGCAGTCAGCCTGTTCGGCGGCAAAAGCCTCGGCATGGCGTCGCTCATCATTGCGCACATCACGTTCTGCCTGCCGTATGTCATCCTGTCCGTTCTGCCGAAGCTGCGCCAGATGAACCCGAACCTCTTTGAGGCCGCGCAGGATCTCGGCTGCCCGCCGGTACGCGCGTTCTTTAAAGTCGTGCTGCCGGAGATCATGCCCGGCATCGTCACCGGCATGATCATGGCGTTCACGCTCTCCATCGATGATTTCGTCATCAGCTACTTCACAAGCGGCACCACGCAGACGCTGCCCATCTACATTTATTCCATGACGAGAAAGCGTATCTCCCCGGAGATCAACGCGCTTTCCACCGTGCTCTTTGTGTGCATCATGCTCTTGCTCATCATCATCAATGTCCGCCAGGGACGTGAAGAGCGCCGTGCCAAAAAGGCAGAAAGGGAGCGTGCCTGATGAAAAAGAAATTTTTCGCCGTCTTTTTTGCGCTTCTGGTGCTCTGCACCGCGGTCGTGCCCGTCTTTGCCGATGAAGCCGACGACTGGGATTTTTCTGAAGAATACCCCACCGCAGAGCCCACCGGTGTGACCATCAATGTCTACAACTGGGGCGAGTATATTTCAAACGGCACCGAGGGCTCGCTGGATGTCAATGCCGAGTTCACCCGTCGCACCGGCATCGAGGTCAACTATACCACGTTCGACAGCAACGAGTCGCTGTACTCCAAACTCGCGGGCGGCGGCGCAAGCTACGATGTCATTGTTCCGTCCGATTACATGATCTCAAAGCTCATGAACGAGAACATGCTTGCGGAGCTGGATTTCAGCAACATTCCGAATTTCGAATACATCGACGAGCAGTTCCGAAACCCCGATTACGACCCCGAAAACAAATTCTCCGTGCCGTACACATGGGGCACCGTCGGCCTGTTCTATAATACCGATTATGTCACCGAGCCCGTCACCAGCTGGTCTATTTTGTGGGACGAGCAGTACAGCGGAAAGATTTTGATGTTCGATAACCCGCGCGACGCGTTCGCCATCGCACAGGAGCGCCTCGGTTTCTCCCTCAATTCCACCGACGAAAGCGAGTGGGAGCAGGCGGCTATGCTTTTGAAGGAGCAGAAGCCCCTCGTACAGGCGTACGTCATGGATCAGATCTTCGACAAAATGGAAAGCGGCGAAGCGTGGCTTGCACCATACTATTCCGGCGATGCCGGCACGCTTGTCGAAAATAACGACAACATCAAGTTCATCGTCCCGGAAGAGGGCACGAACTACTTTGTCGATGCCATGTGCATCCCGGCAACGGCCGAGCACAAAAAAGAAGCCGAACTGTACATCAACTTCATGTGTGACCCCGAAATTGCCGGTGCGAACATGGATTTCGTCGGCTACGCCACCCCGGAGACCGCCGCAAAAGACTATCTTGCTCCCGACGCCGTCGCAAATCCCATCTACTACCCGGATCAGGACGTGCTCGACCGCACGGAGGTCTTCGTTAATCTCCCGAGCGAGACGAGCAATCTGCTCGATACGCTCTGGGCAGAGGTCAAAATGGGCGGCCCCGGCCAATCCGCGGTTCTCATCGCCATCATCTTAGTCTTCCTCGCAGTCTACATCGCCATCATCATCTGGAAAAAGCAAAAGCGCAAGCGCGAGATGATGTAACAACTGCGTAAATAGAAGTATATTGAAAGCTCTTCGAAAATCACTTTCGGGGAGCTTTTTCTCTGTCTGGGCTTTTTCTAAAAAGGCTTCGCCTTTTTAGGAAATTCATGCAACTGGGTTTTCTACGGTTCAAACGTCCCACGGACGTTTGAATCTACCTTCTTAGTTTTGGTGTAGGCAAAAGGTGCTTTGTCGGCTGTGGACGACGGCTTAGGGCGCTGCCCTAAGGACCTGCAAGCTTTTGAAAAAGCTTGCGCAAAACTTTTTGCGTTCTTAGCGTCTTGCAATTTCCTCTGCACCTCGGTATAATGTGGTTAGATTCAAAACAGAAAGCAAGGATGAAAAAACCATGAAAATTCAGAATGTTTCGGATGCCGCTTTTAAAAAGTACGGCAAAGTCATCACGGGACTCGATTGCTCCGACATTATCGCCGCCATGGCGGAAACGCCCTGCCCGGAAAACGTCGTCTATGTGCCCGGTGCAGAGTCTCTCGAAAGCTGCGCGTCTGCCAAAGACATCGCCTACACGCTCTACGGCGGCATGCCTGTGCAGATCGGCTACTGCAACGGCAATAACCATAAGTTAAACGGTCTCGAATATCACCGCGATAGTGAAGTAAACATCGCCGTCACCGACCTCATCCTGCTCATCGGCTCCGAGCAGGACATCGAAAACGGCAAGTACGATACGTCTAAGGTCGAAGCGTTCCTCGTGCCCGCCGGCACCGTTATCGAGGTTTACGCCACCACGCTGCACTATGCGCCGTGCAATGCAAACGACGGCGGCTTCAAGTGCGTCGTCGCGCTGCCGAAGGGCACGAACACCGACATTGAAAAGCGCGCGCCGAAGACCGAGGAAGACAAAATGCTTTTCGCCCGCAACAAGTGGCTGCTCATGCACCCGGAAGCGGCAGAAGAGGGTCAGTACGTCGGCCTTGTCGGCGAAAACATCTGCGTTTGATTTGCGTAGAACGCCGTAAAACCGAACAACCGGGGCATACCGCACGGCACGGTGCAGTATGCCCCTTTTCGCTCAAAATCTATCCATAATTAGGAGGAGACCCATGACATTTTATGATCTGCTCTGGTATTTTACCATTTATTCGTTTTTAGGCTGGTGCTCGGAGGTCATTTTTGCCACCGTCACCACCGGCAAGTTCGTCAACCGCGGCTTTTTAAACGGGCCCGTGTGCCCCATCTACGGCTTTGGCATGTCGCTCGTGTTGCTCGTTTTGCTGCCGTTTTCGGATAACATCCCCTTGCTGTTTATCGGCGGCGCGCTGCTCACCAGCGCCATCGAGCTCGTCGGCGGTTGGGCACTCAAAAAATTCTTCCACACCACGTGGTGGGACTATTCCGACCAGCCCTTCAACCTCGGCGGCTATATTTGCTTAAAATTCAGCATCCTCTGGGGTCTGTGTGTCGTCGTCGTCATTCGCATTGTTCATACGGCTATCGCGTCGCTCGTGCACTGGATTCCCTTCACGCTCGGCGCAATTCTGGTCGGTATTTTCATCGCGCTGTTTATCACGGATACCATCGTCACCGTGCTTACCATCCGCAAGCTCAACGAAAAGCTCACCGTCATCAACGATATGTCCGCGCGTCTGCGCAAAGAGAGCGATGCCATCTCGAACGGCCTCGGTCGCCTGACGCTCCTTGCAGACGAGAAGATCACCGAGCAGAAGCAGGAGTTCAACGAAAAAGCCCGCCCCGTCCTCGAAGAGAAGCTTCAGGCACAGCGCGCTCAGCTTTCGGAGAAGTACGAAGAATACCGTGCGTCGCTGGAAGACCGCCGTGTGAAAGCACAGAAGTCTGCCGAAGACCTCCGTGCCCAGTGGAACAGCGTTACCTCCAAGCTCCAGCGTCACACCCAGCGCCGTTTGCTGCGCGCCTTCCCGACCATGAAAAACGACCGCGCAGACGAAGCACTGCGCCGCTTGCGTGCGTGGATGGATGAAAAGAAGGAAAACTGATGCGTCGCTATGTGGAAAACGTTCCGCCCTCGCTCACGCAAAAGGAGCTGCATGACCGTGCCTACGCACTTTTGTATCGCGTCTTAAAGGACGAGTGGGGCATCGCATCGCCCGTTGTGGAAAAAACTCCGCTCGGCAAGCCGTATTTAAAAGGGGAGAACATGCCCCATATCAGCCTGAGCCACACTAAGGGCATCGTCTGCTGCGCCGTATCGCGGAAAAATGTCGGCATCGATGCCGAATATCCCCGCCGCGTGCGGGGGAGTGCCGCAGAGCGCGTCTGTACGCCCGCAGAGCTTCGGGACATACAAAGCAGCCCCAATCCCGCCGCGCGCTTTCTGGCGTACTGGACGCTCAAAGAGAGCATCTCCAAGTGCCGCGGCACCGGCCTTTCGGAATCGTTCCAAAACTACGAGATCACCTTTCAAAACGGCATGCCGCATCTTAACGGCTACACGCTCTTTTTCGAGCAGTACGGCGTGCATTTTCTCGCCGCCGCCGAGGAAGCATAAAGCATAGCCGCCCCGCATACCTATGACCGAAAAGAAAGTCTTACCCGGTTTTCTGCGGTGAAAGGTGGCAGCAATATGATTGTATCGCTCGGCGCGAACAAAAAACGAATTTTGGCGGTGCTTGTGCTCATCGCCATAGCCGTCAGCGCGTTTTTCCTCATCCCGCGCGGCGAAAAGCGGCAGACATTCCCCGGTATGACGGGGGAGGAGCGCCTCGCGTTTTTAACGTCCTTCGGCTGGGAGGCAGAAGCGGAGCCGCAGGATGTGCGCGAGGTCGTCATTCCCGCAAAATTCAACGATGTCTATGCGGCGTATAATACGATGCAGCAGGCGCAGGGTTTCGACCTTTTGCCCTATGCCGGCGAAAAGTGCACGCAGTACCGCTACCGCATCACAAACTACCCGAATACGCCCGATGGCGTCTGCGCAACGCTCCTCGTCTTTGAGGGCAATATCATCGGCGGCGATGTCGCGTCCGGCGCAGAGGATGGCTTCATGCACGGCTTTGCGGCAGACAGCGCCCGCTATGAAATGCCGAAGTCGGTCATCAAAGAGAGCGCATCGCCCGCGCCGGACACCGGCGAATCCACACAAAATCCAACGGAAAGTGAAACAACATGAGACTCGATAAATTCCTTTCAAACGAAAATATCGGCAGCCGCAAGGCGGTCGGCACGCTGGTGCGCAGCGGTGCCGTCGCCGTCAACGGACAAGCCGTGCGCAAAAGCGATATCCGGATCGACCCCGAAAAGGACGAGATCACCGTCAACGGGAAGCCCGTGCGGTACAGCGCGTTTGTGTACATCATGCTCTATAAGCCCTCGGGCGTGCTCACCGCCACGCGTGACAGCCGCGCAGAGACCGTTTTAGACCTCCTGCCGCCGGAGCTTAAGCGCCGTGATCTGTTCCCTGCAGGCCGTCTCGATAAGGACACTACCGGCCTTCTCGTTTTAACGAACGACGGCGAGTACGCCCACCGTATGTTGGCGCCGAAAAGCCACGTCTGGAAGCGTTACCGCGCCACGCTCGACCTGCCCGCCGAAGAAAGCGACATCGCGCGCTTTGCCGCCGGCATCAAAAGCGGCGAAAATGAGTTCGCCCCTGCCGTGCTCGAAATCAGTAAGGATGATCCCCACATCGCGTGGACGGAAATTCGGGAGGGGAAGTTCCATCAGGTCAAGCGTATGTTTTCAGCGTGCGGCAAGACCGTCACGGCCCTTCACCGCGAATCCATCGGCGCTTTAACGCTCGATCCCACACTTTCGCCCGGCGAAGCGAAAATTCTCGATCCGAGCGCCGCAGCGTTGGTTTTTGAAAAACCTGCACAAATAATCTGAACAAAAAGCATCAAGAATTTTTGCCGTTTATTTATTTTAACTAAACTCAAAGGAAAAAGTTTGGGCAAATAAGGACTGTTCAGGGACCCGATTTTCTGCTATACTTAGTGCATTGAAAAGAGACGTTGTTCGTCACATATGGCTGCCAGGCTCTGACGTATAACAACCTATCATCAGGAGGAAAAATCTTATGGCAAGTGTAACACTTAAAAATGTCTATAAAATCTATTCCGGCGGCGTTACCGCTGTTACAGATTTCTGCTTGGACATCGAAGACAAGGAGTTCATCATTCTCGTTGGTCCTTCCGGCTGCGGTAAGTCCACCACGCTTAGAATGATCGCAGGCCTCGAAGAGATCAGCAAGGGTGAGCTTTACATCGGCGACCAGCTCGCAAACGATGTTGCTCCTAAGGACAGAGATATCGCAATGGTGTTCCAGAACTACGCTCTGTACCCGCACATGACCGTTTATGACAACATGGCATTCGGTCTGAAGCTCAGAAAGACCCCGAAGGATGAGATCAAGCGCCGCGTTGAAGAGGCTGCTCGTATCCTCGACATCTCCCACCTGCTCGACAGAAAGCCGAAGGCTCTTTCCGGTGGTCAGAGACAGCGTGTTGCTCTCGGCCGTGCTATTGTCCGTGACCCGAAGGTCTTCCTGCTCGACGAGCCGCTCTCCAACTTGGACGCTAAGCTCCGTGCACAGATGAGAACCGAAATTGCTAAGCTTCATAAGAGACTCGGCACCACCTTTATTTACGTTACACATGACCAGACCGAGGCTATGACCATGGGTGATAGAATCGTTGTTATGAAGGACGGCTTCATCCAGCAGGTCGATACCCCGCAGAACCTGTATGATCTGCCGGTCAACGAATTCGTTGCAGGCTTCATGGGCTCCCCGCAGATGAACTTTATCGATGCTACCCTCGCTAAGGAAGGCGCAGATTACTACGTCACCTTCGGCGCAGCTAAGATTAAGGTTCCGGCAAACAAGGCTAACGCTGAAATTGCTAACTATGTTGGCAAAGAGATCGTCTTCGGCATCCGTCCGGAAGACGTACACGACGAGCCGGAGTTCATCGAGAAGCACCCGGAGGCCAGAGCTACGGCTGACGTTGAAGTTACCGAGCTGATGGGCGCAGAGACCTATCTGTACCTCAACTGCGAAGGCAATGCTCTTACCGCTCGTGTTGAGCCGACTTCCACCGCTAAGACCGGTGACAAGATCACGATCGCTCTCGACATGAACAAGATGCACCTCTTCGACAAAGAAACCGAGAAGACCATCCTCAACTAATCGGTTTTATAAACAGCATACAGACGGCGTTCCCAATCGGGAGCGCCGTTTTTGCGTATCACACGTGCCGGTATTCTTCCTCACAAGCTTTCGGCACAGGTCGCGCAGCTTCGCACCGAATCTGTCCGCGTTACGCCTGGCATTTCACTATCTTTAAAAAGCATTTGCATCGTGCGAAAACTGTGGTATACTGAAATCAGAACATTCAGAACATAAGGGAGTGCTTTTACATGTTTGTAACAGAAGATATTCGCTATATCGGCGTAAGCGACCATGACGTAGACCTTTTTGAGGGGCAGTACACCGTAGAAAACGGCATGTCCTATAATTCCTATGTCATCCTCGATGAAAAAGTTGCCGTCATGGATACGGTAGACGCCCACTTCGGCGTGGAATGGCTGCAAAACCTCGAAACAGAGCTTAACGGCCGTCGCCCGGATTACCTCGTTGTGCAGCACATGGAGCCGGACCATTCCGCCAATATCGCCGTCTTTATGGAGACATACCCGGAGGCGCAGATCGTCTCCTCTGCCAAGGCGTTCGTCATGATGCAGCAGTTCTTCGGCACGGATTTCCCGGAGCGCAAGGTTGTCGTCGGCGAGGGCAGTACGCTCAAGCTCGGTCGTCATACTTTGACGTTTGTCACCGCGCCCATGGTGCACTGGCCGGAGGTTATCGTCACATACGACAGTACAGATAAAGTCCTCTTTTCCGCAGACGGCTTCGGCAAGTTCGGTGCGCTTGACGTGGAGGAAGATTGGGCAGACGAAGCCCGCCGTTACTACATCGGCATCGTCGGCAAGTACGGCGCACAGGTGCAGGCGCTCCTTAAAAAAGCCGCCGCGCTCGACATCGCCATCATTTGCCCGCTGCACGGCCCGGTTTTAAACGAAAACCTCGGCTATTATCTCGATAAATACAACACATGGTCGTCCTACGCGGTCGAGGACGAGGGCGTTGTCATCGCCTACACCTCCATCTACGGCCACACGAAAGAAGCGGTAGAGGAGCTCGCCGAAAAGCTGAATCAGCGCGGCTGCCCGAACGTCGTTGTCGCAGACCTCGCCCGCTGCGATATGGCAGAGGCCGTTGCCGATGCGTTCCGTTACAGCAAGCTCGTGCTCGCCACAACGACCTATAATGCGACGATTTTCCCGCATATGCAGAGCTTTATCGACCATCTCACCGCTCGCAATTATCAGGGCCGCACCGTCGGCATGATTGAAAACGGCGCGTGGGCGCCTATGGCGGCAAAGGTCATGAAAAAGATGCTGGAAACGAGCAAGAACCTCACCTACACGGATACCACTGTCACCGTAAAGTGCGCCTTGAACGATGCCTCCCGCGCCCAGATTGACGCCCTCGCAGATGAGTTGTGCAAGTAAACTGAAATTGAAGCTTTAAGCAACATCCCGGTCGTAAAATTTCGGCCGGGATTTTTGTGCAAAAAGATGTCCTGTGATGTCCTCTCATGTCCTTGCTTTTTGCGAAAAATGTGTTATACTGGCTAAAAGAAACAATAGTTCGATTAAAACGGTGTGCGTGAGCGTGCACAAAACCGCGTTTTGCGTGCAGTGAACGAACAGGCCTCCGTTTTTTAAGGGGGATACTATGCCCAAAAATCCGATTGTATTCACGCTCGATGGCCGTCGCTGCACCTGCCTTTTGCCGGAGGGAAAGCCCAAGCGCCTCTATGTGCTGTGCGGGTGGGAGATGGAAAAGCTGATGATGCTACTCGCCGAAGATGCGCCGGAGGTATTATTTTTTTCTACGGAAATCGACGGCGGCCGGGATTTCACCCCATGGGAAGCGGAGCCCATTTGGTCCGGTGAGCCGTTTTCGGGCGGCGGGGAAGACTACTTAAAATTCCTGACAGACACGGCGCTGCCGTATTTAGAGGAGCGTTTCGGCGCGCCGACGGAACCCGAAAACTGTGCGCTGCTGGGGTACTCGCTCGGCGGATTATTTGCGCTTTGGGCGCTGACGAAAACGGAAAAATTCGGTGCAGGTGCAAGCCTTTCTGGCTCTTTATGGTACCCGCAGTTTTTGAAATATTTGGAGAATTGTCCGCCTAAAAAGGACACCGCAATATACTTATCCCTCGGCGACCGCGAACCGCTCGGCGGCCCGCCCGTCATGCGGACGGTGGGCGACTGCACGGAAAAGGCGAAGGAGATTTTAAGCAATCACGGCTGCAAGGTATTCTTCGAGTGGAATCAAGGCGGGCACAGCAAGGGCGTCACCAAACGCTGGCAGCGCGCCGTGCGCAGACTTTTGACCATGATGGCAAAAACGGTGGAAAAGTAAGATAAAATGCGGTTTTAATCGTTAATGATGGTGGAAAACGGAGAGGGGCGAAGCGTAATGCAAGAGCAGATCGAGCGGGAGATTTCGAAAAATCTGACCGGCGAAATGCGGGAAACGGCACTGAAATTTACTGCGTTTTTGAAGTCGCACGGGCTGATGTTTCACCGCGACCGCTCGGGCGACTGGGCGGAAAAGATCTATTATTGGGCGAGATCGGACAAAAATTGCGTATGTTTTATCGCAGTGAAAGATCCCGACGAGCCTGAAAATGCGTGGACAGTGTGGTCAGACGACAGCGCGGCGTATGAAGCGCCGTTAGGTGACGCGGAAACGTCGGAGATCGGCCTGAAATACGTGAATCGCTGCGAAAAATGCGGCGCATGCGGTGGCGGACGGGTGAAAACCGTGTTCGGCAAACGCATTTCCGGTGTGTGCATGTGTACGTTTCGCGTGGATAACGCCGATTTAAATGGTCTGCCGTTCCTGAAAACCATGGTCGAATTGCGGCTGAACGAGATTTTGCAGCCGTGAGCAGTGAAATCGGGCTGAAAATGGAGGGGTGTAGGCTAATGCGGGCGTTTTCGCGTGTTTTGAGCTTTATACATGAAGACGGTGTGTTTTTCTGCGGTTTTGAACGACGTGTGGAGCGAATTTTTGGGTGAAAGAAATGGTAAATACAGAGAAAATTGTGGGCTATTTGAAGAAGACGTATCAGCCGGATGCGGTTATTGTTTACGGCTCGTTTGCGGACGGAAGTGCGAATTTGAACAGCGATTTTGACGCGCTTATCATCGCGGGGGAAGAAAAAACACACGATTCGTCCATTGTGGACGGCGTGGTGCCGGACGTGTTCGTATATCCGGCGGAAACGTTTTCAACGGACTATGACCCGGAGGAGTTTGTGCAGGTTTGGGACGGGAAAATCGTACTGGATGAGCGCGGCATTGCCGGACAGTTAAAAGCGAAAGTCCTTGACTACATCGAGCATCTTCCGAAGAAAACGGTGACGGAGGTCGCACAGGAAGTGGAATGGTGCGAAAAGATGCTGTTACGAACCATGCGGGAAGACGTTGAGGGGTACTATCGCTGGCACTGGGTGTTATGCGACAGTCTGGAAATCTACTTTGATATAAAGGGTCTGCATTATTATGGGCCCAAAAAGACGCTGCGGCTTATGGAAAAAAGCGATGCAGAGGCGTTCGGGTTATATGCAAAAGCCCTGCGGGAATTTGACAGGGAAAGCTTATCTGCATGGATCGATTACTTAAAAAGCATGGTGAATATACGGCCGGACGGGACGTTGAAGCGGTGAAAACCGTAGACTGTGCGTGAAAACGGGGCACTTTCGGAGAAGCTGTTTTTGCGGAAGGCGGATTGAATGTAATTTGCGCAGGTTTGCGTGATAAAAAGTCAGGGCTTATGCAGGTTTTGCAGACGGAAGGAGACGCGAAATGGAACAGCAGAGCTTATTTGGAAACCGGGCGGGGCAGGACATGCCGCTTGCGACGCGGATGCGGCCGCGGACGCTGGAGGAATTTGCGGGGCAGCGCCATTTGCTCGGCAAGGGCAAGGTACTGCGGCAGCTGATTGAAGAAGACCGCGTGTCTTCCATGATTTTCTGGGGGCCGCCGGGCGTGGGTAAAACGACGCTGGCGCAGATCATTGCGGCGCGGACGAAGGCGAATTTCATCAATTTCAGCGCCGTGACGAGCGGCATCAAGGAAATTCGCGGCGTGATGAGCGAGGCGGAGCAGAACCATCGTATGGGTGAGCGCACGCTGCTGTTTATCGACGAAATCCACCGCTTTAATAAGGCGCAGCAGGACGCGTTTTTGCCGTTTGTGGAAAAGGGCAGCATCGTGCTCATCGGTGCGACCACGGAGAACCCCTCGTTTGAGGTGAACGCCGCACTTTTGTCGCGCTGCAAGGTGTTCGTTTTGCAGGCACTTTCCGAGGATGAGCTTGTGGAGCTGATGAAGCGCGCAATCAAAGACCCGCGCGGCTTCGGTAACCAGACGGTGGAAATCACCGATGAGATGTTGAAAATGCTTGCAGCGTTTGCAAACGGTGACGCGCGAACGGCGCTGGGAACGCTGGAGATGGTCGTTTTGAACGGGCACCGAGAGGGCGACAAGACGACCGTGACGATGGAGACGCTGGAGCAGTGCATCAGCCGCAAGTCGCTTTTGTACGACAAAACCGGCGAGGAACACTACAACATCATCTCGGCGCTGCACAAATCGATGCGCAACAGCGACCCGGACGCGGCGGTCTACTGGCTTTCGCGTATGCTGGAGGCGGGTGAAGACCCGCTGTATGTGGCACGGCGGCTCATTCGGTTCGCGAGCGAGGACGTGGGCATGGCGGACAGCCGCGCACTGGAGATTGCCGTGGCGGCGTATCAGGCAAGCCATTTTATCGGTATGCCGGAGTGCTCGGTGAATTTGACGCACGCCGTGGTGTATTTGTCGATGGCGCCGAAATCAAACGCGCTGTATGTGGCGTATGAGAGCGCGAAAAAGGACGCACAGAAAATACTCTCCGAGCCGGTGCCGCTCGTCATCCGCAACGCGCCAACAAAGCTTATGAAGGAGCTGCATTACGGCGAGGGGTACGAATATGCGCACGATACGGCGGAAAAGCTGACCGCGATGCAGTGCTTGCCGGATTCGCTTGCCGGGAAGAAGTATTACAGACCGACGGAACAGGGCAGCGAAGCAAGGGTGAAGGAGCGACTGCGGCAGATTGAAGCGTGGAAGGCGGAGCGGAGGAAAGAAAACCGCGACAGTAACGGCGGGCGTGGGTAAAAGTTTTTGATCGACCTTTTATCAAAAAGGTCGTGAGGTCTCGGGGCAACGCCCTGAGGCGCGCTCCGCAGAGCGCGAAATTCTTTTGCGTTCGCGAAAATCAGGACTGGGAGAAACCAATGCTTCGCATTGCTAAATAGTCCAGTGGACTGTTGATGCGTGGGAGACCCAATTAGGGGGTCTCCCGAAAAGGTGAAGCCTTTTAGAAAGCCGGAAATACTCTGCAAAAACAAAGTCTGCAACTTTGTTTCGGAAAACCCCTTAATAGGGTTTTCCACAGACGAAACGTCCACGGGAAGTTTCGTCTTCCTTTCCTGATTTCTTGTTAGGCAAAGGTGTTTCGAGCTCTGCGGAGCTCGACCAAAGGTTTCACCTTTGGAAACCACGACCTTTTGAAAAAGGTCGACGAAAACTTTTGACAACGATTGACGAGAGAGCGTGAAAATTCGGGGGGCATTTTATGTTGGCGGTTAAGTTTTACGAAGATGTGAAAGACGAGCTGCTGCGTTTTGCGGTTGTTATTGCGAAGCATGACGGAAAATGGGTGTTTTGTAAGCACAAGGAGCGCGAGACGCTGGAGTTTCCGGGCGGGCACAGAGAGATGGGGGAGTTGATCTTGGAGACGGCGAAGCGCGAGCTTATGGAAGAAACGGGTGCGGTGAAATTTGAGATTCGTCCGATCTGCGTGTACTCCGTGACGGGCAAAACGCGCGTGAACGAGACGGGTGAAGAATCGTTCGGCGGGCTGTTTTATGCGGAAATCACATCGTTCGGGGAGATACACAGCGAGATGGAGAAAATTGTATTATGCGACGCTCTGCCGGAAAACCAGACGTACCCGGGAATTCAGCCGGCACTTTTAAAAGAGGCGGAAAGGCGGGGGTTCGGAGCATAAACGGACATAAAGAAAGCACGCAGAGCATGAAAATCTGCGTGCTTTTCGTGTGTATTGTATTGACTTGAAGCGCCGGGGCGTCTTCAGTTTTTCGGTTTGTTTTTTTCAAAGAGGATGGAGAGCCCTTTGAGGAGCAGGTCGTCATCTAAGATGATCTTGTTGCGGCAAAGGGGCGCGATGACGGAGGAGAGTCCGCCGGTTGCGACGACCGTGCAGGGGGTGTTTAATTCCGCGTTGATGCGGTCGATGAGGCCGTCCAGTGCGCCGGCGTTGCCGTAGAGCAGGCCGCTTTTGAGGCAATCTACGGAATTTGTGCCGATGGTGTGCTTCGGCAGCTCGAACGCGACCTTCGGCAGCTGCGCGGTGCGGCTTGCGAGGGCATCGTGCGAGACGGCCACACCCGGCAGAATCATGCCGCCGCGGTATCCGCCCTCCGCATCCAGAACGGAGACGGTGGTGGCGGTACCCATATCGATGATGATCTGCGGGAGGGGATAGTGATGGATGCCCGCGACGGCGTCCACGACGAGGTCGCTGCCGAGCTGGGCGGGATTATCGATGTGGATGCGCAGGCCGGTTTTGATGCCGGGGCCGACGACGAGCGGCGTGAGATGCAGGTATTTGTGCACCGCGTCGCGCATGGTGAGCGTGACGGCCGGGACGACGGACGAGAGAATCGCGCCGTCAACCGCGGTGATGTCTGCGCGGTTCATATCAAACGCCATTTTGAGCATGGCGGCATATTCGAGCACCGTTGCGGTGGGGTTTGTGGAGACGCGTTCGCGGAAAATGACCTGTCCATCGGCACAGCAGCCGATGACAATGTTGGTGTTGCCGATATCGATGGCTAAGATCATGGGAGGACCTCCTTTTAATCTGCTTTTTTAGCGGGTGTTTGAATAAACCCGGCTTTTAAGAGGACGCTGCCGACGGCGCCGGTGATGACGGTGGACGAGAGCATCTCGAACACGGCATTGACGCCGACGAACGCGCAGACGAACAGCAGAATGTTTTGGCCGTTGATCAAGCCCTGCATGTACTCGGTCTGCCCGAAAAGCAGGATGAGTGCGGACATGAAAAAAAGCGTATTTAAGAACGCAGCGGCGAAGCCTGTGACGAAGCACGCGGCGACGCGGTTCAGCTTACTGACGCTGCGGAAGATGTAGCCGAGCAAAAAGCCGTCCAGCATACGCGGGACAAAGCACAGCAAAATGGAGAAAAACGGGTTGATGCTAAAAAGCGTGGAACCGAGCATGCTCACACCGCCGACGCCGATCGCCTGCAGAAAGCTTGTGAGGCCGAAGACGGATCCTGCGATGAGACCACCTACAGGTCCGAGGGCCAGTGCGGACACGGCGACCGGGATAACGTTGAACGTGATGGCGAGCGGCCCGATGTTCAGATAGCCGAGCGGCGTAAAGGACATCAGCAGCAAAAGCGCCGTCATCAGGCCGAGCAGAGTGAGCTGCTTTGCGTTAAATTTCTTGTTCATATTCAATTTTCCTTTCTTGTTATTATTCTCCGTAGGAGATACAATACAATACGAAAAAAGTATAGCACAGATTTTGAAAAATCGCAATGTTTTCTATTGACTTTGACGCGGCGTAAAGTGATAAACTGGGCTTAGCCCGAGAGGAGGACGAAAGATGAAAAGTGAGCCCAATCTCGCCACCTCAAGCAGGGACGAGAAATTCTGTATTGCGATACTGAAAAGCTGTGCTATACTGAAATTAAGAAATTCAGTTGTATTGAAAAGCTTGATTTTGGAGGTGCACAGTGGAAAATAAGGATATTTTAAACGCTTTGCAGAATTATGAAATGACATTCGGAACGGCAGAAAACATATTTAACGGCGGACTTTTGACAGATGCAGAGCGCGATTTTGTGATGCGGGACAGCAATGCATTTTTGTTCGGGCTTATCGCAGATCAATCGGTGAAAGCGGAGACCGCATGGTCACTGCCGTATAAATTGGCGCAGCGGTTAGGGCATTTTTCCATGCAGAAGATTGCCAAAGAAAGCTCGTCTGAAGAAATAGGCACACTGCTACGCACAAAGCCGGCATTGCATCGCTATCCTGGCAATATGGGGCGGTATTTGTGGTCGGCAGCCGAAAGACTTACATCGGAATACGACAGCTGCGCCGAGAATATCTGGGGCAATGTGACTGCCATGGAGATCGTAGAGCGGTTGGAGGCGTTCTCTGGAATCAGCCACAAAAAGGCTTCACTTGCTTGTTTGCTGCTTTGGCGCGATTTGGGTGTCGAAATATCAGATAAAGAAAATATAGATATTGCGTATGATGTGCATATTCGGCGTATTTTTCTGCGCGCCGGGTTCTGCGAAAAAGATACATTGAAAGACGTAACGGAAGCGGCGCGGCGGCTGAACCCTAAGTTTCCGGGTTATTTAACTTCGCCGTTCTGGGCCTTAGGCCGAAATATCTGCCGGCCGACGGAGCCATTGTGCGGACAATGTCCGATACGACCCTTTTGCGCACGGCGTTTGGATAAAACTGAAAATCTCCGTGCTTGAATTTTGCACAGTCAGGAAAGCGGGAGATTCAGCAAATCGATTTGCTGATTCCGGTGAAAGTGAAGGCGTAAAAGAGAACATAAAAAAACTACGGTGCTTGCGGGTACCGTAGCTTTTCTTATATACAGGGTTTACAGCGTTTTAATGCAGCGCTTTTTTGGGACAGACCTTGGTGCATGCATAGCACAGGATGCACTCCGTGGCGTTTTTGCGCTTTCGGCTTTCTTTGTTGACCTCGACGTTCATCGGGCAGACCTTCAGGCATTTGCCGCATTGGACACATTTGCTTTCATCGCAATGTACGCGCAGGAGCGAAAAATAGCTCATCGGCTTTAAGAAAACCGTGATCGGGCAAAGATATTTGCAGAACGCGCGGTTATCCTTAAAAATAAACGCGAGCGCGATGCCTCCGGCATAGTAAAGAATGTTGCCGATGAGGAACAGCCAGAACATGATGCGCTCGAGGTTCGAGAACTTCATCAGGAACAAGGCGGAGACGAGCGCGAACGAGAGCGCGAACATCACATAGCGCAGCGTGCCCAGCTTTTCTTTGCGGGGCTTTTGCGGCACTTTGAACGGGAGCAAGTCTAAGACCATGGCTGTCCAGCAGGCATAACCGCACCAGCCGCGGCCGAAAAGCAGCGGGCCGAAAATTTTTGCGACGGCGTAGTGAATCGTCGCCGCCTCGAACACGCCGGAAAACAGATAGTACCAAAAGCCTTCAATCTGCATGTTCTCCTGCGACATCAGCCCCAGATACACGAGCATGTAAAGACCGACTGCAAGCTGCACAAACTGCCGCGCATAGCGTTTTCCCGCGGTGAAAAGCGCTAAGCCGACCGAAAGGCAAGAACCTATGTAGCTGAAATTGAATAAATAAAACAGGTTGCTTTTTGTGAGCCACAGCGTAACCGCTACGCCTTCAAAAAGCAGAAACATCAAAACCGATGCCCGATACTTTTTCAAGATGAGCCTCCTTGTAACTGTGCTTTGTACATGTTGTGCGTTTGAAAATTTAATTTTACGCTTTCATTCTACCATATCCCGTATAAAACACAAGGGAAATCTATCGCATAACGGAAAAGGCATTTTATGAAAGAAGCGGGGCTTTGTGCGGGATAGAGCGGGAATGGGGGAAATGAGCAAAGATGGGGCGGAAAAACGGCTTATTCTGTACACTTTTCCGCCTTAAAAAACATTGACATTTGGTACCAAAATCGCTATAATAAAGAACATTAGTGTACGCATTTACCCGTTTTTCGGAATTACAAATAAAGGTGGTTTATTTACTATGGCAGAAAAGGCATATTATGTTACAGAGGAAGGCCTTGCGGCATTGCAGGCTGAGCTGGAGGATTTGAAGGTCAACCGCAGAAAAGAAGTTGCGGAAAAAATTAAAGAAGCGCTTTCTTTCGGCGACCTTTCCGAGAACAGCGAATATGACGAAGCAAAGAACGACCAGGCTATCCTTGAGGCGCGCATCGCCGACCTTGAAGTGATGGTGAGCAACGCACGCGTCATTGAGAAGGAAAACCTTGCGGCGGATACCGTGCACATCGGTTCTTCCGTATTTGTAAAAACGAAGCGTGCGGACGGCAGTGAAGCCGAGCGCAGCTTCAGCATTGTGGGCTCTAACGAAGCAAACCCGCGCCAGGGCAAGATCTCCGATGAATCCGCCGTGGGCAAAGCACTTGTCGGCGCGAAGGTCGGACAGACCGTTGAAGTGGAGACACCCGCAGGCATCGTGGAGTACACGATCATCTCCGTATCTTAATTGAGAATCAGGCGGTGCGGATGGAAAATCCGCCCGCTTTTTTTGTGACCGCCGTGCGGCGGGGAAAGGAAGGCAGAAAATGGCAGAAAAGAAGACCCCGGAAACGGAAGCGGAACTGACCGAAGTGCTGCGCGTGCGCAGAGAGAAGCTCGCTCAGCTCGTAGAAGACGGCAAAGACCCGTTCCAGATCACGAAATTTGATGTGACGCACCACAGCGCGGAAATTAAAGACGATTTTGACGCGCTTGAGGGCAAAGAAGTTGTGGTGGCCGGCCGTATGATGAGCAAGCGTGTCATGGGCAAGGCATCGTTCTGCAATGTGCAGGACTTAAAGGGCGGCATCCAGTGCTATGTGGCGCGTGACGCCGTGGGCGAAGACAGCTACAAGGATTTTAAGAAATTTGACATCGGCGACATCATCGGCGTGCGCGGCGAGGTGTTCAAGACAAAAACCGGCGAGATTTCCATTCACGCTTCGGCTGTGACGCTGCTCTCGAAGAGCCTGCAGGTGCTGCCGGAGAAGTTCCACGGCCTGACGAACACCGATATGCGCTACCGCCAGAGATACGTCGATCTCATCGTGAACCCGGAAGTGAAGGACACGTTTGTAAAGCGCTCGAAGATCATTAAGGAAATCCGCAATTTCCTCGACGGCAGAGGATTTATGGAAGTGGAGACCCCGATGCTGGTTTCAAATGCCGGCGGTGCGGCTGCGCGCCCGTTTGAGACGCATTATAACGCGCTGAACGAAGACGTGAAGCTGCGTATTTCCCTGGAGCTTTACCTGAAGCGCCTCATCGTAGGCGGCCTTGAAAAGGTTTACGAGATTGGCCGTGTGTTCCGCAACGAGGGCGTCGATACGCGCCACAATCCGGAGTTCACGCTGATGGAGCTTTATCAGGCCTACACAGATTATTACGGCATGATGGAGCTGACGGAGAACATGTTCCGTTACCTTGCCGAGAAGGTGTGCGGCAGCGCGGTCATCACGTATAACGGTGTGGAAATCGACCTCTCGAAGCCATTTGCACGCTTGACGATGAACGACGCCATCAAGAAGTATGCGGGTATCGACTTTGACGAAGTGAAGACCGACGAAGAAGCGAAGGCGCTTGCAAAAGAGCACCACATTGAATATGAGGAGCGCCACACGAAGGGCGACATCATCAACCTGTTCTTTGAGGAATACTGCGAGAAGGAGCTCATTCAGCCGACGTTCATCATGGACCACCCGCTGGCGATTTCTCCGCTGACGAAGAAGAAGCCGAGCGACCCGACGAAGGTGGAGCGCTTTGAGCTGTTCATCAACACGTGGGAAATGTGCAACGCGTACTCCGAGCTGAATGACCCGATTGACCAGAGAGAGCGTTTTGCGGCGCAGGACGCGGCGTTTGCTGCGGGCGACGAGGAAGCGAACCACACGGACGAGGACTTCCTGAATGCGCTTGAGTACGGCATGCCCCCGACGGGCGGCATCGGCTACGGCATCGATCGCCTTGTGATGCTGCTGACGGACTCCCCGGCCATCCGCGATGTTTTGCTGTTCCCGACAATGAAACCTTTGGACTCTGACAAGAAGGCTGAGAAGCCCGCTGAGGCTCCTGCAAAGGCTGCCGAAGCTGCTCCCGTTGTGGAAGAAATAATTGATTTTTCCAATGTTCAGATTGAGCCTTTGTTTGAGGATCAGGTCGATTTTGACACCTTCTCCAAGAGTGATTTCCGTGCCGTAAAGGTCAAGGAATGCGAAGCTGTGAAGAAGTCCAAAAAGCTCTTAAAGTTCGTTTTGGACGACGGAACCGGCGTAGATAGGGTCATTTTGAGTGGTATTCACGAATATTATGAGCCGGAAGAACTGGTCGGTAAGACCTGCATTGCAATCACCAATCTGCCTCCGAGAGCGATGATGGGTATCGACTCCTGCGGTATGTTGATCTCAGCCGTGCATCACGAAAACGGTGAAGAAAAGTTGCATTTGCTGATGGTTGATCCCCACATTCCGGCCGGCGCAAAGCTCTATTGATTGCCCCCTGATCGGGTTAAAAAAGCCTCTCGTACACCAATCCGTACACCAATTTACACCAAGGGTGCACCACGGATGCCGAGAAAAATGTGCGATTGAATTTCAGCCTCGCAGAAGTGATTCTGCGGGGCTGTTTTTTTGAAAACTATATATTCAGATATGAGACCGGTGAGAAATCACCGGGTCTTATTTTTTGCGCTCACTACGCCTACTAAACAGGTGCAGTGGGCGCTTTTTTGTTTTCTGGAACCGGCACAAAAAATTTTTTTGAAAAAGTGTGGGAATCTCGCAAAAAAATTCGGCAAAGAGAAAGTGAGAAGGCGAAAAGCCTTCCGGGAACCTTGATAATTTCATATACATTCATCAGATACATTCCTTGAGCCAACAGCCAAATGAAGGTACGCCAAGACCCACCTGCCGCTAACGGTATCAGCGGGACACAAGGTGGAGAGCGACCCCGAAACCATTCTGAAATATCTGGCAGCTACGGATACGGCCACGACAGGCTTAGGGTATAATGATACTTTTCTACGGAACCGGCGGAGTACCCGGCAGAGGTGAGATTCCTATGAGTTCGGTCAGCAGCCGAACGCCTGTTGATTTCCTTTTCTGCATTTTGGGTTCGAGGAAAAATGAAATGCAGCGACGAAAGCCCCAAAAGGTATTTTGAGGTTTTCGTGGATCAGAAATGATTCAAATAAAGAGAAAGGAGGAAAAACCCATGGAAAACTGTAAGGTGATCGCCATCACCAATCAGAAGGGCGGCGTCGGCAAGACGACGACCGCAGTCAATCTCGGTGTGGGACTTGCAAGCTCCGGGAAACGGGTCCTGCTGGTGGATGCTGACCCGCAGGGCAGCTTAACCGTGAGCCTCGGCATAAAGAACCCAGACGAGCTGGATGTATCGCTGTCTTCCCTTATGCAGTCGGTCATTGATGATGAGCCGCTTGCGGAGGGTGCAATTATCCGGCACCAGGAGGGTGTGGATTTGCTTCCCTCGAACATTGAGCTCTCCGGTATGGAAACGGGCCTGTTCAATGTTATGAGCCGTGAGTATGTTCTGAAGAACGCCATCGACGGCATGAGAAAGAGCTACGACTACATTCTGATTGACTGTATGCCCTCGCTGGGTATGATGACGGTCAATGCGCTGGTTGCGGCAGACAGTGTGATTATCCCGTCTCAGCCGAACTTCCTGTCAACCAAAGGTCTTAACCTGCTTCTGCGCTCCATTTCAAAGATCAAGCGGCAGATCAATCCAAGACTGAAGATTGACGGCATTTTGCTGACGATGGTCGATAACCGCACCAACAACGCCAAGGCGATTATTTCTTCGCTTCGTTCTACCGTGGGAGAGAACATCCGCGTGTTTCGTTCCGAGATTCCCTTTTCGGTAAGAGCTGCGGAGTGCAGTCTTTCCGGAGAAAGCATCTTCTCCCATGACAGGAACGGCAAGGTCGCCGCGGCGTATGAGGCACTCACAAAGGAGGTGACAGAGCTTGAAGAACGTGCAAAAAATCGATCTGGGCCTGACCGGGTACGATGAGCTCTTCATGAATGACGCGGAGCGAAAGGAAAATAAACTCCCGCGCATTTATGATATTCCCCTCTCGGAGATCGACGATTTTCCCGACCACCCCTTTAAGGTGAAGCTGGACGAGGACATGGATCAGCTTGTCCAGAGCATCAAGGAGCGCGGGATCATCACCCCTGTCACGCTCCGACCGAAGGAGGACGGGCGGTACGAGATCGTGTCGGGGCATCGCAGAAGGAAGGCCTGCGAGCTTGCCGGGTTTGATACCGTGAAGGCCGAGGTGCGGGAAATGACCCGCGACGAGGCCATCATTCTAATGGTGGAATCGAACCTGCAGCGCTCTGTGATACTGCCCAGTGAAAAAGCTTTTTCGTACAAGATGCGATTGGAGGCCATGAAGAGACAAGCAGGCAGACCAGCTCAAGATAATTATTCCCCATTGGGGAACAATTCTTTTGGAACAAAATCCTCAGACGAAATGGCTGCGGAAGTGGGAGAAAGCAAAAATACTATCTTCCGCTATATCCGCCTCACCGAGCTCATTCCGGAGCTTCTGGATTTGGTTGACGAGGGGCGCATTGCGTTCAGACCGGCGGTGGAGCTTTCGTACCTGCAGAAAGAGGAGCAGAGTGCTTTGCTGGAACAAATCTCTTATGCCGATGCCACACCGTCCCTCGCCCAGGCCATTAAGCTGAAGCGATTCTCCCAGGACGGAAAGCTGAATAACGAGGTCATCGAGTCGATCATGAGCGAGGAAAAGCCGAACCAGAGGGAGAAAATCAACATCAAGTACGCAGAGGCCAGAAGGTTTATCCCTGCCAGCGTTCCTTACGAAAGAACCGGTGAGTATATTCTAAAAGCGCTGGAATATTATCACCGGTATCAGGAAAGGCAGAAAAGTCGGAATGACGCAAGATAAGCTCTCTACCAAGGGGGCAGTCTGCCCTTTTGACGATACGCCAGCGCCGTTCCCCCTCTCACACTCTCCCCCTCATTTACCGGCAATACCGGCTCAAAGAGAAAATAGACAGGCGGCATAGTTGAGAAAGCCCAGGTGCATTCGTACAATATGAGAAAAACAGCCATAGGAGGTCATCCCATGAAAAAGCTTCTTATATTGTGCGTACTTTTGCTTGCCGCATTGCTTTCCGGATGCGCCGCAGAGCCATTGCAAGGGCAAACAGCAGGAAACACACCGAAAGCTCCAACGCCACAGGAAGAAACGCCTGCTTCCTTTGAGCCGGTATCCACAGAACCAAACGCTCCCACAGAAGCCCCGACAGAAGCCGCCGATCCAGCAACTTGCACATCAAATGAGGACAAACAAGAAAGCGGCCCTGCTATTTCTTCTGAGCCGGTAAGCGCACCCACGGAATCGAACGCGCCGGCATCGGAAGAAGCCAAGCAGTCCCCCGTGATTCCGGAGAAGCTGGAGAAAACAGAATGTCCAAAAGAGGAACCGTCCGTTCCTGCGATAACCGAGCCGGAACCGACTCCGGAGACTAAACCTGTATTTGATATCGAGCACTGGATTTCCTACGCAAAAAGCACGGCGGTGAGCTTGGGGCTGACCTTGGATAGCTCGGCAACCGATTGCTGGGACAATCCGATCACCGCGAAGCCGACCTGCATCTACCTGGAGCGAGACATTAACTCACGCCTGAACAGATATGCGAAGGATGGGGAGATAACTGCTGTCTGGATCTGGTACGAATGCGTCGGCACAAGCAGCTACCTGATCTATATCGGGTACGCATAAGCATCAACAAATCAATACACCGAAATGAGCATCGTGGAAGCACGGTGCTTTTTTCATGCCTTGAAGGAGGACAGAACGAATGAAGAAAATTCTCAAAAGAGGAATGTCGGGGCTGCTTGCAGTCCTCATGGCATTCACCGTGCTTGCGGGCTTTGGTACGACCACGGCCTTCGCCGCAAGCGAAACAGCGGAGTCCTATATGATTTCTTTCCCCCGTGACGGGGACGCTGCTCAGATTTACTCCGAGGACGCATGGGGACACTCCGCGAAAACCTACATGAACGGCTGGGCAACAGGCTCCAGCAACTATACTACCCTGCATTGCATGGATTCCTTCGACGGGAAGGTGTGCTACTGCATCGAGCCCGGCCTTTCCCGAAATGTCGGCGATACCTATTACGGCTTCGGTGAGGATTTCTGGGATAACTATCCAAGCCAGTACAACAACACCATCCAGCCGGACGACATTAAGCTGCTGCTGGGCCGTATCATGCAGTATGGCTATCAGGGCAACCTTTCCACCTCGTGGAGATCGCAGAACGATTCCGATGCGGATAAGCTGGCTTACGCCTTCGCAACTCAGCTACTGGTTTGGGAAACGGTTGTGGGCGAGCGCGATGCGGACTTTGACCATGTGAGCACCGGCGGCTATGACGCGATCCTGTCGCTGGTTTCTCCCAATCACCCGCTGTATAGCCGAATCATGGACTATTACGACAGCATCGAGTACAGCGTGCAGAGCCATGCCGTTTGCCCCAGCTTTATGAGCAGAAGCAGCGGCGGCGCAAAGACCATTGAGCTTGCGTGGGATGGCAGTCAGTACATTGCCGAGCTCACGGATACCAATCGTGTACTGTCGCAGTTTACCTTCTCCGCCAGTGAGACGGGCTTTCATTTCAGCGTGTCGGGCAATACGCTCACTATCACCACCGATACTGCTCCTACCGGCAATGTGACGATCTCCGCAAGTCGAAGCGCTTCCCGCTGCGGCGTTCTTGTTTGGACGGACTATAAGTACGGCCCCAACGGCGGCGTTCAGGATACCATCACCTATACGGCCTCCGTCAGCGACCCCGTAAGGGCATTTGTCAAGCTGAAGGTCAGCTATGGCGGCGCGAAAATTATCAAGACCAGCGAGGACGGCAAGGTGGACGGCATTGCCTTCACCATCACCGGCGAGGGCGTCAATCAGACCGTTACCACCGACCGAAACGGTGAAATTCGCATCGACAATCTGATGCCCGGTACCTATACCGTCACTGAGCAGAGCTATGACAAGTATGTGCCCCAGGAAAGTCACCGTGTTACCGTGCTTGCCGGCCAGACGGCGACGGTTTCCTTTAACAATGTGCTCCGCCGCGGCGATCTGACCGTGACCAAGACCTCTGAGGACGGGCTGAATCAGGGCGTGAAGTTCCACCTGTCCGGAACCTCCCTCAGCGGGCTTCCCGTGGATGAATACGCCGTCACCGATGAAAAGGGCGTGGCGACCTTCCGGGATGTGCTCATCGGCACCGGCTACACGCTGGAGGAGATGGACACCGCCATTCGCTATGTGGTTCCCAACAGCCAGAGTGCCGCAGTGGAATGGAACAGCGTAACCAATAAGAGCTTTTCCAACATCCTCAAGAAATTCAATGTCACCGTCACTAAGAGCGACTGTGAAACCGGCACGGCGCAGGGTGATGCTTCCCTTGCCGGTGCTGCTTACGGCATCTATAAGGGCGATCAGCTTGTGGATACCTACTATACCGACGAGAACGGTCAGTTCACCACCGGCTATTATGTCTGCGGCGACGACTGGACGATTCGTGAGATCAGCCCCTCCGAGGGCTATCTGCTGGACGGCACCGTTTATACTGTCGGTGCAGAGGCGGCCAATTACACCGTTGAGCTGAACGCTGCGCCTGCTGTGGCTGTTGCCGAGCAGGTGCAGAAGGGCAATATTGCCATCATCAAGCACTCGGATAACGGCGACACACAAATTGAAACGCCCGAAGAAGGCGCGATTTTTGCCATCTATCTGAAATCTGCCGGCAGCTATGAGGCGGCAAAGGATACGGAGCGGGACTATCTGACCTGCGATGAAAACGGCTTTGCCCAAAGCAAGGACCTGCCCTACGGCGTGTACACCGTGCATCAGGTCTCCGGCTGGGAGGGCCGTGAGCTGATGAGCGACTTTGATGTGTTCATTGCCAAGGACGGCGAGACCTACCGTTACCTCATCAATAACGCCAACTTCGAGTCCTTCATTAAGGTCATCAAGGTGGATGCGGAGACCGGCAATACCATTCCCTATGCGGGTGCGGGCTTCCAGATCTTTCGTCCGGATGGCTCCAAGGTGGAAATGACCTTTACCTATCCGGAGGTTACCACCATCGACACCTTCTACACCAATGACGCCGGCATGCTCATCACGCCGGAGAAGCTGGAGTTTGGCAAGGGCTACTCCCTCAAGGAGGTCTCTGCCCCTTACGGCTATGTGCTCAGTCATGAGGCGGTCAAGTTTGATGTGACCGAAGAGAATTCCAACGAGGAAAGCGGCGTGACAATCGTTGCAGTGAAGCTTGGCAACTACGCGCAGAAGGGCATTATCAAGATTTCCAAAACCGGCGAGGTGTTTGCCACCGTCACGGCGGCGGACGGGGTCTACCAGCCGGTCTATACGGTGCAGGGTCTTGCAGGAGCAACCTATGAGATCAAAGCCGCGGCGGACATCTACACCCCGGATGGTACGTTGCGCTGTAGTGCCGGCGAGGTGGTGGATACGGTGACCACCGGCGCAGATGGCATGGCGGAGAGCAAGCCGCTGTATCTGGGAAAATACGAAATCACCGAGATGAAAGCCCCCGACGGCATGGTCATTAACAAGGACGCCCATACCGCAGAGCTTGTCTATGCCGGGCAGGAGATTGAGATCACCGAAACCGCTGCCAGCTTCTGCAATGACAGACAGAAGGCGCGGATTTCTCTTTCCAAGGTGCTGGAGCAGAACAAGCAGTTCGGTATCGGTATGAATAACGAGCTTTCCACCGTGACCTTCGGCTTCTATGCCGCCGAGGAGCTTACTGCAGCAGACGGTGCTGTCATTCCTGCGGACGGTCTCATTGAGATTCTGTCCCTTGACGAAAACGGAAAGACCACGCTCAAGAGCGATGTTCCCTTTGGCAACTACTATGTCAAGGAAATCAGCACCGATAGCCACTACATTCTCTCCGAGGAGAAATACCCTGTGACCTTCGCCTATGCCGGTCAGGAGATTCCTGTGGTGGAGCTTGCCGTCAATGGCGGAAAGAGCATCACCAACGAGATGCTTTACGGAGAGATCCACGGCATGAAGAAGGATGAGGACGGCAAGGCTCTTGCCGGGGCTACCATCGGGCTGTTCCTTACAGACGGCACAGAGCCTATCCTGACCACCGTTTCCGCAGAGAACGGCAGCTTTTCCTTTACAGGCATCCCCTACGGCGAGTATGTGGTTCGTGAAATCGCCGCGCCGGAGGGATATGTGATGGATGAAACGCCTTATGCTGTGAAGGTGGATAAGAACGGCGCTGTGGTCGAGATTGAGATCACCAACAAGCTCATTCGCGGCAGCGTTCAGCTGACCAAGGTGGATAAAAATTATCCCGACCACCATCTGAGCGGTGCGGCCTTTGAGGTGTACCGTGACGGAAAGCTGGTGGGCAAGCTGGAGGAGCTGTCCGGCGGGGTCTATAAGCTGGATCATCTGCCCTACGGCGATTACACGCTGAAGGAAACCGAGGCCCCCAAGGGATTCTTCCTTGATGAGAAAACCTATAGCTTCTCCATTAAGGAAGATGGTAAAACCGTCGTCGTGGAAAATGAGGCCGGAAAGGGCTTTGTCAACCAGGCACAGACCGGAGGCATTCGCATTGAAAAGACCTCGGAGGACGGCGTGCTGAAGGGCTTCACCTTCCGTGTGGAGGGATCGGATATCACCGGTAACGCCTTCAGCAAGGACTTTGTGACCGATGAGAAGGGTCAGATCCACATCGAGGGGCTGCGCATCGGCGATTATGTGATCTCCGAGGTATCCAACAAAGCCAACGAGAAGTATGAGCTTCCCGCAAATGTCACCGTAACCGTTCACGAAGGAAAGACGGTCGTTGCCAAGTTCCATAACAAGCTCAAGCCTGTTACGGATATCCCCAAAACCGGAGATACCACCAATATGCCTCTTTGGGCAGCACTTGCGGGCATCTCCGCAGTCGGCGCATGTGCGGCGGCTTTCTTTACTTTCCGTAAAAAGAAGGAGGTTGGCAAGCATGAGCGCTAAGGTTATCATCGGCATCGGTCTTGTGGTGTTTATCATCGCAGGCCTGATCGTTCTTCGCCTGAAGAACAGAAAGTAAAACGGCAAGGGGCGGTATCTTTTTACGGATGCCGCCCCGCTTATAAAAGGAGACGCTATGGAAGAGACAAGAAAAATCGGAGATTACTCCGTAAAGTATTCCATGTATATCGGGCACAAGGATATTGCTCTGGGCGAGAATCCCAACGCCGACAAGGATGAACGGTATATGTGCTGCTTCGTAGAGACCAACGCTATTTTCGAGCGCTATTCCGGGGTGCTGGTCAGCGACGATTTTGCGGAGATTGCAAAGGTGTTCGGGCAGCGCGTAGCGGACGCAGCCGAGGAGATCGTCCAGGAAAACGAAAGAGCCTGTCAGGAAGTCGGCATGAATGAGGAACTCATGGCAGAAAGCTGCGCGCCGGTTTCCTACGAAAATTCCATCGAGAACAAGGTGGTTGTCGTCAAGGGCAGCATTCTCCGGCCCGAGTTCCGTCATGCCAATCACCAGCTCATGCTGTGTACCGGCGGCTTTGGTGCGCAGGCAAATGCGCGAGGCCGTACCTGCTACTGCATTTCTCTGTACAACGGGAGAAAGACATCCTTTTACCGCACGGACTTTCTCGGTGTCATGGAGGAAAAGAAGCTTCCCGAATGGGCGCAGAAGGGCTTGGAAAAAGCGAAAGAGATACACGAACAGGAAAAGAAACCGCCCAAGGAAAGAGGTGAAGCAAGATGATCGAGTATGAAAAAAGAGCAATGATCGAGGCGGAGGACAAATATACCTTTCGCCAGAGCACGCAGATTTCCATGCAAACCGGGCTGATCGGTCACCTCCGGGCTGATATGGACACGGACGGCAACGGCTTTTTCAGCAGTTGGTTTGACTTCCGGGAGGAGCTGAAAACCGACGAGTTCAAGGCAGAGTTTGACGAGGTGATCAACTCTCTGCGTGAGGAAGGCGACATTCTTCATAACCGCAGGTCGCTTGCCAAGTACTGCTATTGCACACCCCAAAGCCGTATGCAGGGGGAACCGGGCTACTATGGCGTTCGTGTGGATACCGAAAAATATGCCTATCTTCTGCGCCTGAACCCGGACAGAGGCGAATACAACCTGTACTGCTATTGCTATCGCCGGGATTGGCTCGATCAGCACCTGAAGGACGCAGAGAAAGGAATCCGTTTTATTGACAGCCATTACAAGGAGCTGTTTCGCATTCCGGATGGCGGCAAGGTGAAAATCCACTATTCGTGGAATGAAGACCAGATTCGCACCTGCCGGTATATCGACGATTACCAAGTGGAGATCGGGAGCAACCTCTATCACATTTGCGAGTTTGCCGAGCGCATGGAATACGGCGGCCATACCTACGAGCCGGTTCGGGACAACCTGCCCGAGCGGTGCTACAGCGTTCTTTCCGGCAGCGACGAAATCATTATCATCAAGCGCGGCGAAAAGGGCTACTTCAAGACGGACATTCCCGTCACCGACAAGGACGAAGCCCGGAGCATCGCGAATGAGTATAATGCAAAGCTCGGCGTCAGCCGAGCGCAGGAAGAAGCAATGAAGGCCGGCTCTATGTTCGGCTTTCAGGTGCCCGCCGCAGACCCGAGAAATTATGACGCAGACGGAAAACCTGTGATGCCGAAGGACAGAGGTGATGCAAGATGAGTGAGAGCGATTATCGTATCTGGTCTAATGCCGACCTTGACTATGAGGAGTGGAAAGATTGGATGGAGGAAGAATATCCGACGCTTTCCGAGGACGAGCGCGTCGCCATGATGTATGAGGAAAATGGGCATTATCTTGAGGATGAACGCCTGAATTTGGACATCCAGCTTTCGCAGCCCATTCTGGTTGTTGCCGATTTGGGGCTTTGGAATGGCAGACGCATGGGCTATAAGGAAATTCCAAGCGGCAATATCCGTGACTGCCTTTATTCCGACTACGACTATACCACATGGTATGTGGACAAGAACGGAGATCTTCGGTGCGATGACACCCACCATGACGGCACAAACCATTATCTCTATCGGGTGTATAAGGACAATGTTTCCCAGACGCAAAAGGACCGGCTCAAAGAAAAAATCTACAGCGGCACAGCCACCAGAGCAGATATCGTCCGTGTCACCCGCAGGCTTGGCGATGAAATCGGAAAAGTGTACGGCTGGAGTTTTCCCACCCGGCAGAGAGAACGAGGTGAAGCGCGATGAACCATGCACTGCCGAGCAAAAGCTACATAGCCAGACTGGACTATTTGGCTTTTAACGGAAAAGTTTGCAGCAGCGTTGAGTACAGCGATGAGCAGCGCTTTCTGGCAGACCTGAAGGAGTCGCTCTATCACGGCGAACCTCTGTGCGTCGTCCTGTACCGAGACCGGAACGGCAAGACGATTTCCCGTGCGTTCCTGAACGACCTGGATACACTGCCCAAGGGCCTTTCTGTAGAGGACGATCCTCACAGAAAGCTTCCGGAAACGACCCCAAAGAAAAAAGAACACGAACCTGCGAGATAAGGAGAAACTATGGATAAGAAGAAAGCCATCTGCGAGTATCTCCGTAAAAATCATATTGGCAAAGAAAATGCCATCCACAGCAAGGAGCTTGAAAAGCTGTTTCTGCTTGACGGACGAAATATTCGCCGCAAGATCAGCGCCTTGCGACAGGATGGCTTTCCTATTTGCAGCGATGAAACGGGCTACTATTACGCAGATAACCAGAAAGAGATCAATACCACCGTCTGCCGGCTGAATGAGCTTGTGACGAAGGTATCCAACGCCAGAACCGGGCTTTTATTTGCATCGATCCTCGGAGAGAATGCGCAGACCGTTGAGGTCACGATCAAAGTAAGATAAGGAGGGAGTTCCCATGCCGAGCAAATACAGAATCATTTTGGAGATGGCGTCCCAGACTGCCAGGGATATCGCCTCCAATGCCGACCGATATACCGATTTTCTGATTACGGCGGCAAACAACTACAAGTACAGCTTTAAGGAGCAGCTGCTCATCCATGCGCAGAAGCCGGATGCAACGGCGTGTGCGGAAATCGACACATGGAATAAACTCGGCAGATGGGTAAACAAGGGCACGAAGGGCATCGCCCTGCTGATCGACAGAGATGTTCCCTACAAGCTGAGACATGTCTTTGACATCTCCGACACCAACAGCCGTGCCGGAAGGAACATCACCCTTTGGCAGATGAAGCCGGAGTACGAATATGCGGTATCGGAAAGCCTTCAGGCCAGCTTCGGCGATGTGGAGGAGCCGCGAGATTTCCCGCACCTTCTCATGGATATTTCCGGTTATGCCGTGGAGGATAATCTTTCAGATTATCTCATGGAGCTGAACGCTGTCAAAGCCGGCAGCTTTCTGGAGGAGCTGGATGACACAAGCCTTGAGGCGTGGCTGAAAACCACACTGAAAAGCAGCGTCGCTTTTATGGCGCTCTCCCGTGCAGGTTATGAGCCGAGGCGGTATTTTGACCGAGAGGATTTTAGCCACCTCTTTGATTTCAACACCGTGGAGGTCATCTCCGTACTCGGTGCCGCAGTCAGCGATATTTCTGAGATGGTCATCCGTGAAATGGGCGAAACCGTCAAGGAAATGGAGAAGGAGGAAAAGCGGAAGATTCGCACATTTGCGCAGACCGACCCTTCTGCGTATCATAAGAACCGAACAGAAAACAAGGAAAGGAGCAACGAACATGGAACTGACCTATACGATGCAGGGAGATTATCTGATTCCCGATCTGACCGTGCCGGAGAGCCCGAAGCTTGGGAAGTATGGAATGCTGCGGCGGACATTCCTCCGCGAGCACCGGGATGGGATCTACACCGGGATGCTGCTGAACGGAACGCTGAACCGCCATCTGGAGGAAGTGGACCGGCAGGCACAGAAGATGCTGGACGATCTGACCGAGCAGATGAAGGCGCTGAACGGAGTGACGGAGCAGCTGAAGTCGGAGGATCAGATGCGGTGGGTGCAGATGATGAACTCCATTCGCCACTCGGCGGAGGAAGTGATTCTGAACGACCTGATCTACGCGTAACCCTTCCCACAGTTGAACAACAGCAGGAAAACATCGCAGAGGCGGAGGAAGAAAAGTCCTCCGCTTTTGCTATTTCTCAGGAGGACATCGATGCCATCCTGACACGGGGCAGCGGCATCCATCAGGGCAAATTCCGCATCTATGAACAGTTTCTCAAACAGGATTCTTCCGAGAACAATATCGCCTTTTTGAAAAACGAATACGGCATCGGCGGCGCGTATCCTGCCGTTTCCGGCAGAAATCTCGATGAAAGCCACGACGCCAAGGGAATCAAAATCAGCAAAGGCAGAATCTCTCAGCCCGAAGCAGAATTGCTTCTGCGGTGGAACAAGGTCGAGAAGCGGATCGGGGAGCTGATTCGCGCCGACCGCTATCTGAGCCAAGCAGAAAAGGACAACTATCCTGCCTACCGGGAGCAGGCAGAAGCTCGGAGGAAACGAGGTGAAATCTCTGAGGAGTTCCGGTCGATTGTCTATGATTATAACGACTTCGTGACGCAGCTCGGCGAGGAAAGCAAAACGCTGAACCTGTACTATTTGTCAAGCTGCTGGGGTGCGTTCAGCGTGGGCGAAAAGAAAATGCACGCCCGAACTGCGGAGGGTGACTTCATCCTCCCCATGATGCGCGAAGCAATGAATACGATCATTGCGGACAACACCCACCTGACCGCACGATGCGAAGCCATGCTGGAAGCATTGAACAGCGATGTGGCAAAGTCCCTTGAGCCGACCTTTGATGAGCTGAACCCTCCACCGGAGCCCCGGAAGGAATACCGCTATCATCTCGGTGATACGGTCTATATCGGTACGCAGGAATACGAACTTCTGTCTTTTGATGAGAAGAAGGTCGTTCTCTTTGATATGCAGTTCCCACTGTTTAACAAGGAACTGACTCGTGAAGAGTTCGATAACCGGCTCAAAGAAAATCCGCTGAATGACAAGCTGCTGCAAATCGTGGAAGAACCCCCTGTCGCAGACAATACGAAGGCGAGAATATCCCTTGACACCGGCAGCAACAAGGTTCACTGGATCTACTTCAATCCCGATGCAGATGCAGGCGGACAGTATGTTTCCGGAGATCTTGATTTCTCTGTTTTTGAAGAGCTTGTCGAGCAGTATGACATTGCCAGCCATCCGGAAAACGCCGCCGACTTCCGAAATGACCTTGAAGAAATCTCGGATCAGTTCCTTGCGGACATCAATACTCCGTTCTTCATGGAAGCTGAAAATGACTATGAGATGGACTGCGATTATATCGAGTTCACGCCGGAAAACCTCCTGAAGATTCACGAGGATATTCTGTCTTTAGAGGCAGACCGGGAAGCAGCGCGAGAGACTGACCGATATGAGGCGGAGTTTGGTGCGGACGGCACACGGGTATTCAGAGAAACGGAAGATTTGGCAGAAGATGATTCCGGAATTGAGAGTCTAACGGACGAAGAACTGGATGCTCTGCCCATCAGCACCGTCAAAGACGGCGAGGTCGTGACCTACCCCAATGCGGAGGCCTTGCTGGATGACCAGAAAGAATCGCTCACCCCACCTCCGCAGGTGAAAAGATCCTCCGGGGTTGCGCCTCATGTGCTGCATCCGGAAATCAACACCGAGTACCGAACCAACTTCCAAATCGAGAGCGATGATATCGGCGTGGGCACACCGCTGGAACGGTTCTATCACAATATCCGTGCCATTCAGCTTCTGAACAAGCTGGACGCGGAAAGCCGGCTGGCAACACCTACGGAGCAGCGCGTGCTTGCCGACTATGTGGGCTGGGGCGGTCTCTCCGAGTTCTTCAAGGAGGATAATCCCCATTATACCGAACTGAAAGCTGTGCTCTCCGACGAGGAGTATGCGTCTGCGAGAGAATCCACGCTGACGGCCTTTTATACGCCGCCCGTGGTGATCAAGGCGGTGTACAGTGCCTTGGAGAACATGCACTTTCAGACCGGCAATGTACTGGAGCCCTCCTGCGGCATCGGAAACTTTATGGGGCTTGTTCCCGAAAGCATGAATGACGCGAAGTTCTACGGCGTGGAGCTGGACAGTATTTCTGGGCGGATCGCCCAGCAGCTCTATCAGAAAAACAGCATCGCGGTGCAGGGCTTCGAGAATACAAATCTTCCCGACAGCTTCTTTGACGCCGCAATCGGCAATGTCCCCTTCGGGCAGTTCAAGGTGCCGGACAAGCGCTATGACAAGCACAACTTTCTCATCCATGACTATTTCTTCGCCCGCACCTTGGATAAGGTGAGACCCGGCGGCGTGATTGCCTTCATTACCTCAAAGGGTACGCTGGACAAGGAAAACCCCAATGTCCGAAAGTATATTGCGCAGAGAGCTGACCTCCTCGGTGCTATCCGGCTGCCGAATGATACCTTCAAGGCCGCTGCCGGCACAGAGGTCACATCGGACATTATCTTCCTCCAAAAGCGTGATCGATTAGTGGATATTGAGCCCGATTGGGTGCATCTGGCCACCGACGCCAATGGAATCCGGATGAACGCCTATTTTGTGGACAACCCTGAAATGGTGTTGGGCGACATGCAGATGGTCAGCGGGCCTCACGGCATGGAGTCCGCCTGTATTGCTTATGAAAATACAGAGCTTGGAGACCTCTTGCGGGATGCCATCCAGAACATTCATGCCGAGATTACCGAATATGAAATCGACGATCTTGAAGCAGAAGATGAGAGCCTTTCTATCCCCGCTGACCCTGATGTCCGCAATTTCAGCTTCACGGTGGTGGACGGCAAAATCTATTACCGCGAAAACAGCCGCATGAATCCCGTGGATGTTTCCACGACCGCCGAAAACCGCATCAAGGGTATGATTGCCATCCGTGATTGTGTCAGGACGCTGATTGAGTACCAGACGGAGGACTATCCCGACGCCGATATCAAGGCGGAGCAGGAAAAGCTCAATCGTCTCTATGACGACTTTAGCAAGAAATACGGGCTTATCAGCGCAAGAGCCAACAACTCGGCGTTCAATTCCGACAGCTCCTACTGCTTGCTTTCTTCGTTGGAGGTGCTGGACGATGAGGGTAACTTCATCCGCAAGGCAGATATGTTCTCCAAGCGAACCATCAAGCAGAAGGTAACGGTGCAGTCGGTTGACACGGCTTCCGAGGCCTATGCGCTGTCCCTTGCAGAAAAAGCAAGAATCGATATGCCGTATATGTCGCAGCTCACCGGCAAAACCGAGCAGGAGCTGTTTGAGGATTTGAAGGGTGTTATTTTCCTCAACCCCATGCACATAAGCGAAGAGGACGGCAAGCCGAAGTATCTCCCTGCCGATGAATATCTCTCCGGCAATGTCCGTGAAAAGCTCCGTTGGGCAAAGCGGAGTGCGGAGCTCTACCCCGAAGATTACGGTGAGAATATTCGTGCGCTTGAGGCGGTGCAGCCGGTTGACCTGACGGCAAGTGAGATTTCCGTAAGGCTGGGCGCAACATGGCTGCCTCCGGAAATCATTGAGGAGTTCATGTTTGAACTGTTCAGTACCTCTCGCTACTGCCAGTGGAACATCCATGTTCACTACGCGCAGTACACCGGCGAATGGAATGTGGAGGGGAAATCCTATGACCGTAGCAATGTAAAAGCCCACAACACCTACGGCACCGGCAGAGTTAATGGCTATAAGATCATGGAGGAAACCCTGAACCTCCGAGATGTAAGAATCTTTGACTACATCGAGGACGGAAACGGCAGAAAAACGGCTGTGCTCAACAAGAAAGAAACCGCCATCGCACAGGGCAAGCAGGAGCTTATTAAGCAGGCCTTTGCTGATTGGATTTGGAGCGATCCGGAACGCCGGGAGCAGCTGACCAAGCTGTATAATAAGAAGTTCAACAGCATTCGCCCCCGCGAGTATGACGGCAGCCACCTGAATTTCGTGGGAATCAATCCGGAGATCACGCTGAGGCCGCATCAGGTCAATGCCATTGCCCATATCCTCTACGGCGGCAACACCCTGCTTGCCCATGTAGTGGGGGCTGGGAAGACGTTCGAGATGGTAGCGGCGGCCCAAGAGAGCAAACGGCTGGGCTTGTGCCAAAAAAGTCTGTTTGTGGTCCCCAATCATCTGACGGAGCAATGGGCGAGCGAATACCTCCAGCTCTACCCCTCTGCCAATATTCTTGTGGCCACCAAGAAGGACTTCGAGACCAAGAACCGCAAGAAGTTCTGCGGGCGCATTGCCACCGGCGACTACGATGCGGTCATCATTGGTCACAGCCAATTTGAAAAGATCCCCATGTCCCTGGAACGACAGCGTGCCATCCTGCAGCAACAGCTGGATGAAGTGCTGGACGGCATTTCTGAATTGAAGAAAAACCGTGGGGATAATTTCTCCATCAAGCAGCTGGAGCGAACCAAGAAAACGGTCAAGCAGAAGCTGGACAAGCTTAACGATCAGTCCCGCAAGGATGATGTGGTGACCTTTGAAGAGCTGGGCGTTGACCGTATCTTCATCGATGAGGCGCATTATTATAAAAACCTCGCCGCATTTACAAAAATGCGGAATGTGGGCGGCATCAGCCAAACCGAGGCCATGAAGTCCAGCGACCTGTATATGAAGTGCCGGTATCTGGACGAGCTGACCGGCGGCAGGGGCGTTGTGTTCGCCACCGGCACCCCCATCTCCAACAGCATGGTGGAGATGTACACCATGCAGAAGTATCTCCAGTACGGAGCGCTGCGCAGGAATGACCTTCTCCACTTCGATGCTTGGGCTTCCACCTTCGGCGAGACGGTGACAGCCATCGAGCTTTCCCCGGAGGGCACGGGCTACCGCGCCAAAACGAGGTTTGCCAAGTTCTATAATCTACCGGAGCTCATGGCAATGTTCAAGGAGACCGCAGATATTCAAACGGCGGATATGCTCAAGCTCCCTGTGCCGGAGGCCCATTACCACAGCGTTGTTTTGAAGCCATCGGAAACGCAAAAGGAAATGGTGGCCTCTCTTTCGGAACGAGCCGAGCGTGTCCGCAATAAGATGGTGGATTCCAGCGTGGACAACATGCTCCTCATCACCAATGACGGCAGAAAGCTCGCCCTGGATCAGCGGCTCATGAACGATATGCTCCCCGACAGCGAGACAAGCAAAGTTGGGGCCTGTGCGGAGAATGTTTTTGATATTTGGCAGCGCACTGCCGACCGGAAAGCGACGCAGATGGTGTTCTGCGATCTCTCTACACCCCACGGCGACGGCAAGTTCAATGTCTATGATGACCTTCGGAAAAAGCTCATTGAGAAAGGCATTCCCGCAGAGGAAATCGCCTATATCCATACGGCAAACTCCGAGGCGCAAAAGAAAGAGTTGTTCGGCAAGGTGCGCTCCGGTCAGGTGCGTGTGCTCATCGGCTCCACACAGAAAATGGGAGCCGGTACCAATGTGCAGACGAAGCTGGTGGCACTCCATCATTTGGATTGTCCCTGGCGACCGTCTGATGTAGGACGGATTTTGCGGACATTCAAAATAAAAAAGAATGTGGAGGTAACAG
>ENA-OUQL01000091-OUQL01000091.1-human-gut-metagenome-genome-assembly--contig:-NODE-91-length-60232-cov-18.9687_pt1 | contig 60232 bp, 53 predicted proteins | sample MGYA00237945_ERZ548829 | MGnify/ENA primary metagenome ERZ548829 (study PRJEB26490, sample SAMN05194708) | human gut metagenome | biome: terrestrial biome; feature: human-associated habitat; material... | reverse complement strand
GCGTGGTCCTGTGTTACATTTTCCCCACTTGTCAATTTTCTTCTTGACATTTGCCCCTTTTCCCCAAAGGGCATTTTGCCCCCTTTTATGAGAAAGTCAACACAGGGCTTGCATTTTGCGGGGAAAGGGTCTAAACTGATTGTGTATGTTCTGCGTATCACTCAGGAGGAAAGAACCATGATCCATATCACCGAGGTCACGACCAAGGCACAGCTGCGCCAGTTCGTGAACTTCCCCATCGACTTATATAGAGACGTTCCCCAGTACATCCCCGGTACATACAGCGACGATCTGGCAGACTGGGACCGTGAGAAAAACCCCGCCTTCAGCTACTGCGAGGCCCGTTGCTGGCTGGCCAGCCGGGATGACGGCACGCTGGTGGGCCGCATCGGTGCCATCCTCAGCCGTAAGTCCAACGATAAGTGGGGTACCCACCGCCTGCGTTTCACGCAGGTGGACTTCATCGACGACCGGGAGGTATCCGCCGCCCTGTTCCAGACGGTGGAGGACTGGGCCCGTCAGCTGGGCTGCACGGAGATCCACGGCCCTCTGGGCTTCACCGACATGGACCGGGAGGGGATGCTGGTGGAGGGCTTTGACCGCACCAGCTGCTTCTTTACCTATTATAACCACCCCTACTATATTGACCACCTGACGGCTCTGGGCTACGGCAAGGACGTGGACTGGACCGAGAATCTCATCTCCGTCCCCACGGACCAGCGGGTCATCCAGCGCTGGGAGAAGATCGCCGCCTATGTTCTGAAGCGGCAGCGCCTGCACATCCATCAGGTGCGCAGCCGTCTGGAGTACCCGCCCCTGATCCGGAAGGTATTCGAGCTGGTGAACGTGGCCTATGCCCCCCTGTACGGCACCGTGGAGCTGTCGGACGATCAGATCCGCAAGTACGCCGGGAAGTTCGCCCCCCTCATCAGGCCTGAGCTCACCTGTTTCGTCATGGACGAAAATGACGATCTGGTAGCCTTCGGCGTGGCGGCCCCCAGCATCGCCGCCGCCCTGAAAAAGCACGACGGCCGCCTCTTCCCCACCGGCTGGGCGGATGTGCTGAAGGCCTTCCACCGCAACGACACCATCGATCTGTTGCTGATCGCCGTGCGTCCCGACCTCCAGAAAAAGGGCGTCAACGCCGTCATCATCAGCAAGGTCATGCACGGCTGCTTCAAGATCGGCGTAAAGCAGGCGGAGACCGGCCCCATGCTGGAGACCAACGAGAAGGTCCAGAGCCAGTGGCAGGACTTCCCGCTGGAGCAGCACAAGCGTCGCCGCTGCTTTGTGAAGGTACTGACCCCCGCACCGCAGGAGTCTGCCGCTGCAGCCACCGCCCCTGCCGCTGCAGCCACCGCCCCTGCCGGAGCGGCAGAGTGATCGCTTCCTCCAAGCATAACAGCGCTCCACCGTCATAAATGACGGTGGAGCGCTGTGCTTTTCAGCCTTAATCGTCGTCCTTGGCCTTCTCCTTTTCGGATAGCTCGTCAAAGGGTACCAGACAGTTGTGGAGCTTCCCCAGATCGTTGCGGCTGGCCGGGTCCGTGGAGCCGCTGTAACAGTAGCCCTCGGTCCGCATATAGGCATTCCAGCGGCGGTGTTCGATGACACGCAGCAGCTGCTTTTCCTCCTCCGTCCGCTCCGCCGGAGGCTTATCTGCACCGGGTACACCCAGCCGCAGCTTCAGCCGATGGTGGATGACCGAGGCGATGGAGGAACGATAGTTGAACTCATAGCGCCAGAACACGTCCTCGTCTCCCCATTTCAGGTGCCGGGTCAGCGCCTCCGCTTCCAGCTGGGAGTGGAGGATGTTGCTCTCGGAGTACAGCATATCCCGTGCGCCCAGAAAATGCAGGTCGTATGGGGTACCCCGGTAGTCGGTGACGGAGGTGAGAGCCACCGTCTTGAAGGGGTCCTGCACCACCGCCAGAATATAGGGGTGGAGACCCCGGCGCTGGCACAGCTCCCGCAGCCGCACCGCCGCCTCGATGTTCCGGGTGTCGCTGCCCAGCGCCACAAACACATATGTCAGCTGCGGCAGCGTCTGCACCAGCTCCAGAAATTCCCGGCTCTCCAGCCGCATCCCGGCGTGTATGCGGATATCGTACTGGGCCTCGCCGGGGATGCACCGTCCGTTGTGCTGGCGGTCCATCAGCTCCGGGCAGCGATAGGTGAACAGCTCCCGTGCGTTAGGCCGGGCGTCCACGGCGGTGAGCCGCAGGTCGTAGCCGTCCATCTGGCCGAACCACGCCAGCGCCTTCAGCATCTCCGTGCCGTACTGGCCCAAGCCCAGCAGCAACGCCGAGATCTGATGCCTGCCCTCCGGCAGAGGAGCCGCCGTCTCGAAGAGCTTCTCCCCCTGCTGATACAGCAGCAGCTGCACCAGTGAGCGCACCTCGTTGACCCGGCGGATCCGCATCCCGTGGGGATCGGCGGACTGGAACAGCAGCTCACTCTCGGCGCCGGTGGCGAAGAGATAGAGATGCATATTGGAGCGGGTCCCCCACCGGCGGGTCAGCAGCACCGCCTGATGGATGTTCTCTGCCTTGTCCCGGCCCAGCAGGAAGAAGTAGACCGGGCGGGAGCGGTCAGAGCGCCGCAGCCGCAGCAGGGCGATGTCCGCCTTGAAGCAGGCGGCCCCCAGCCGGTGGGCGGCAGCCATCTGCTCCCCGAACTCCTCGCTCTCGTTTTCATAGACGTCCGTAAAGACAATGAGTCCCTTGGGATGGGCCGCCTTGATGCTGCCCGCCAGATACAGGGAGTCCTCGTTGAGCTCGGAAAAGACATACAGCTCCGTGCAGCGGCGGAAGGCATAGCGCCACAGGGCGGACAGATTCTTGAAGAAGGACAGCACCACACTGAAGGTCAGCAGCGGGCTCACCAGATACACCACAATGGCGGCGCCGAAATAGAGGTCGCTCCACACCGCCGGCCGGCTCATGGCGAACTCGTGGATGGGATCCAGCTCGCCGTCCAGCACGAACATCCGCAGGGTGTGGTGTACGGCTCCCAGCAGCGCCTTCAGCCACGACAGGTGCTCCCCGGCGTAGGCGGCGGCGTACATGGGCAGGTGCAGCAGAATGCCGCAGGTGAAAAAGCAGACCAGCAGCACCTTCAGGGTCTCATTGCCGCCGGAGGGGCGGGACCTGCGGCGCAGGGAGCGCAGCAGCAGCCCCAGCGCCGCCAGCAGCAGCGCCAGAACGCAGCAAAGGAGGATCTGTGGCATGGCAGGCGGCTCCTTTCCGATCAAATCAACATCAGGGGTCCATCCCCTGGATGGCATGAGCGATATATTGTTATTGTACCCCGCCGGGGGCAGGTCTGTCAATGCGGAAGGGCCGCTGTTTTTGCCCACCGGGGAGGCAAGGCCGTTTTCCCTTGCGCCGGAGCGGGGATTTTGCTATAATGCAGGGAGCAACAGGCCGCTGCGGGCGGCAGGGGAGGGCTGGGATGTTCAAACGGATGTATCTGGAGATCACCAACGTGTGCAATCTCCGGTGCGCCTTCTGCCCCGGCACCCAGCGGCCCCGGCGGTTCATGACGCCGGAGGAATTCCGGCAGTTGGCGACCCGGCTGCGGCCCTACGGGACGTATCTCATGCTCCACGTCATGGGGGAGCCGCTGCTGCATCCCCAACTGGCGGAGCTGCTGGATATCGCCGGGGAGCTGGGCTTTCGGGTGTGCCTTGTGACCAACGGCACGCTGCTTCCCCGGCAGCTGCCCACACTGGAGGGTTCCCCGGCCCTGCACAAGCTCAGTGTCTCCCTCCACAGCTTCGAGGGAAACGGACGGCAGGATGCCGCCGCCCCGTATCTGGAGGGTGTCTGGCAGGCGGCGCAGCGGCTCAGCAGCCGGGGCGTCCTGTGCGCCCTGCGGCTGTGGAACGGCGGCGGACTGGACCGGCGCAACGAAGAGATCCTGTCCTTTCTCTCGGAAAAGCTGGGCCGGGACGTAACGGCCCTGCCTACGGACCGTCTGGGCAACCGGCGGCTGGGGGAGGGGCTGTTTCTGGAGCCGGGGGAGCGGTTTGACTGGCCGGATCCGGCGGCTCCGGACAGCGGCACGGAGTTCTGCCACGGCCTGCGGAGTCAGATTGCCGTGCTGTGCGACGGCACGGTGGTTCCCTGCTGTCTGGACAGCGAGGAGCGGCTGGCGCTGGGAAACCTGCACCGGCAGGAGCTGGCGGAGATACTGGCCTCCCCACGGGCCACAGCCATGGCGGCGGGCTTTTCCCGGCGGCAGCCGTCGGAGGAGCTGTGCCGCCGCTGCGGCTACGCTGCACGGTTCAGCCGATGAGGGGCATCGGACGGATGATAGGAGCGATATGGAAGAACAGATCCTAAAGCAGCTGGCCCAACCGCTGCTGGCATGGTATGATATCCACCGGCGCATCCTGCCGTGGCGGGAGGAGGTATCCCCCTACCGAACATGGGTGTCGGAGATCATGCTCCAGCAGACCCGTGTGGCGGCGGTGCTGCCGTATTTTCAGCGGTTCATGGAGGCCTTCCCCACGGTGGAGGCCCTGGCCCAGGCCGACACGGAGCGGCTCATGAAGCTGTGGGAGGGGCTGGGCTATTACAGCCGGGCCAGAAATCTGCAAAAGGCGGCCCGCATCCTCACGGAGCAGTACGGTGGCCGCTTCCCGGAGACATACCGGGAGCTGACGGCCCTTCCGGGCATCGGAGACTATACGGCGGGGGCTATCCTCTCCATCGCCTTCGGACAGGCCGTTCCGGCGGTGGACGGCAACGTGCTGCGTCTGGCGGCCCGCATCACCGGCAGCCGTCTGGATGTACTGAATGCCAAAAACCGCAAGATCTTCCGCAGCTGGATGGCGGCGGCCATGTCTCAGGAGCGGCCCGGCGCCTACAATCAGGCGCTGATGGATCTGGGGGCCACGGTGTGCCTGCCGTCGGGAGCGCCTCTGTGCGGGGACTGCCCCGCCGGGGACTTCTGCATAGCCAGGCAGGAGGGCTGTCAGGCCCGGCTGCCGGTGCGCTCCCCCAAGCGGGAGAAGCGGACGGAGCATCTGACTGTGTTCCTGCTGCGGCGGGGAGCTGCGGCGGCGCTGCGGCAGCGCCCGGATACGGGACTGCTGGCGGGGCTGTGGGAGTATCCCCATGTACCGGGAGCGCTGACGGAGGCGGAGGCCGCCCGGCAGCTGCAAATGTGGGGGGTAAACCCCACTAAGTGGACAAAAAAGCTGTCAGCCCGGCATATATTCACTCACGTTCGCTGGGAAATGACGGGCTATGTGGTGGAGGTGGACGGCCTTGGACCGGGAGACTGGCTCTGGGCGGAGGCACAGCAGCGGGAGCGGCTGGCCATCCCCTCCGCCTTCGAAAAATTTACCGCAGAGCTGAAAGAGGGAGAATAACATGGCACAGCTATACTTCAAATACGGGGCGATGGGCTCCAGCAAGACCGCCAACGCCCTGATGGCACGGTTCAACTACGAGGAGCGGGGACAGGCCACCCTGCTGGTGAAGCCCCGGCTGGATACACGGGACGGCGACCACATGGTATCCTCCCGCATCGGTCTGACCCACCCCTGCATCTACTTCGACGAGATGCAGCAAATGACGGATGAGCAGCTGCAGCAGTATGCCTGCATCATCGTGGACGAGGCCCAGTTCCTGCAAAAGGCCGATATCTACTATCTGGTGCATCTGGTGGACGACTGCAACATCCCCGTCATGTGCTACGGCCTGCGGGCGGACTTCAAGGGGGAGCTATTCCCCGGCAGCTATCATCTGCTGGTGATGGCAGACAAGCTGGAGGAGGTCAAGACCATCTGCTGGTGCGGCAAGAAGGCCGCCTTCAACGCCCGCTTCGATCAGCACGGCCATGTGGTGAAGGAGGGCGCTCAGGTGGTGCTGGGAGCCAACGACAAGTACATTGGCCTCTGCCGCCGCCACTGGATGGCCGGGGATCTGGGGCCGGACTTCGACATCAACCGGGTATGATCTGTAACATCTGTCCCCGTCGGTGCGGGGCGGAGCGCACCGAGACCTACGGCGGCGGCTTCTGCCGGATGCCCGCCGTGCCGGTCATCGCACGGGCCGGGCTGCACCTGTGGGAGGAACCGGTGCTCTCCGGTACACGGGGCAGCGGAGCGGTGTTCTTCTCCGGCTGCTCGCTGGGCTGCGTCTACTGCCAGAACCACACCATCTCCGCCGAGGGGGTGGGCAAAGCCGTCACCACAGTGCGGCTGCGGGAGATCTTCCGTGAGCTTATCGCTCAGGGCGCCCACAACATCGACCTTATCACCGCCAGCCACTTCGTCCCCTTCCTTCTGCCGGCGCTGGAGGAGCCCCTGCCGGTGCCAGTGGTGTTCAACTGCGGCGGCTACGAGCGGGTGGAGACGCTGCGTTTGCTGGAGGGAAAGGTGCAGATCTGGCTGCCGGACCTGAAATACGGGCTGGAGGAGCCGGCCCGGCGCTATTCCCACGCCCCGGACTACTTCCCCGTGGCCACGGAGGCCATCCGGGAGATGTTCCGTCAGGTGGGTCCCTGCCGCATGGAGGATGGCCTGCTGCGGCAGGGGGTGGTCATCCGGCATCTGGTGCTGCCGGGACAGCTGGAAAGCACCCGGCGGGTCATCGACTGGGTGGCCCGGACCTTCCGTCCGGGGGAGGTGCTGTTCTCCCTCATGAGCCAGTATACCCCCCAGCCCGGCGCAGAGGGACCCCTGCGCCGCCATGTGACGGCGGCGGAGTACCGTGCGGCGGCGGAATACATGGAAAACTGCGGCATCGTGGACGGCTTCGTGCAGGAGCGTACCTCCGCCCGTGAGGAGTATACCCCGGCCTTCGACCTGACGGGGGTATAGTGTCGTCGGGTCGTATGAATTGTTTGGTACATTTAGAATGACGAAACCGGTGATTTTCTGCAAATCACCGGTTTTTTCGTATAAATAGAATGTACTTGGTACAACTTTTTGTTGCAATTTGCGTGGGAATGTGGTACGGTAGAGACGGAACAAAAAGTGCCGTCCCGGACGGCAAAATCGAGGACGTATGCAACGTAGGAGGTACCTGTATGAGCTATCCCAAAACCGGCCAGGAGGTCTATGTCAGCCTGAATCTCTCCAACACCATGCTCACCGGCATCGGCAAGGGCACCATCACCCGTGAGGAGGTCTCCGTGGACTATCTGAAGCGGCTGTTTGCCGAGCACGGCGTCATCGTCTCCGCCAAGCCGGAGCAGCACCGCCTGCTGGAGATCGTCAACGCGACCTTTGATCTTGGTCTGGAGCTGCCGGAGGAGCTGAAGCTGTTCCAGCTGTCGGAGCAGCACCGCCGCCTGGTGGTCATCAATGTGCAGGGTCTGCGCCGCAAGGGCGGCTCCCTGCTGCCGGAGTACTCCGAGGAGGAGTTCGGAGAGGCCACCTTCACCTTTGTGAAGTACTATGTGCAGAGCCGCCACTATGACGAGCTGGTGGAGGAGAACAAAAAGCTGAAGTTCGAGCTGGACCAGGAGGTCGAGTGGCGCAACCGCACCGACAACTGATCCGAACAGGCAGCCAATAAAGGAAGATAACGATAAGGGACAGAGGGGCGCACCCATGGGTGCGCCCCTCTGTCCCTTATTTTGTCAAAACATGGGTTCTGATGCCCTCATACCACCCGGTAGTCGCCCTCCTGCGCCCGGCGCAGACGCTCCAGCTTCTCCCGGTTCAGGAGCTCCTGCAGCTCCCCGATGATCTGGTTGGACACCAGAAAGCCACGGGGCGTCAGGCGCCAGCCATGCTCCGTCCGCTGGGCCAAGCCGTGGTCGGCGTAAACCTCCAGCCGTGCGCCCAAGGGGTCGAAGCGCCGGCGGAAGCGGTTTTCAAACTCCCTGATGTTCATCCCCTCCGTGGTACGCAGCCGCAGCATGATGTACTCCATCTCCCGCTCCGAGACGGGGATATGCTCCGACTCCGCCAGCACCAGCTCCCCGGCAATGTACCGATCCAAGTCCCGGATGTAGCCGTAGCGGACGCCGCCAAAGTCGGAGTAGGCACCGGGGCCGAACCCCGCATACTCCCCCAGTGTCCAGTATTTCAGGTTATGGCGGGAGGCGTGGCCGGGCCGTGCAAAGTTGGAGATCTCATACTGCTCATAGCCGGTTTGCCGCAGATACTCCACGGCGTAGAGATACATATCCGCCTGTGCCTCGTCGTCCGGCAGGGTCAGACTGTCCCGCTGCCGGTAAAGGGGCGTTCCCTCCTCCAGCTTCAGCCCGTAGCAGGACAGATGCTCCGGCTGGAGGGTCAGGGCGTCGGAGAGGGTCTTTTCCCACTGCTCCATGGTCTGCCCCGGCAGGCCGTAAATGAGGTCCAGACTCACGTCCGGGAATCTGGCCCTCCGGCAGGCGGCCACAGCCTCCTGCACCTGCTGCCATGTGTGGATGCGGCCCAAGGCCCGGAGACAGACGTCGTCCGTGGACTGGACCCCCAGGGAGATGCGGTTGAAGCCCGCCCGCCGCAGCGCCCGCAGGGCCTTCCAGTCCCTGGCACTGTCGGGGTTGGCCTCCAGCGTGATCTCTGCATGGGGGGCGATGCGGTAGTGCTTCTTCACGGCTTTCAGCAGCTTCACCAGCCGCTTCTCCCCCAGATAGCTGGGGGTGCCGCCGCCAAAGTACACCGTGTCCACCAGATGCTGCGCCGCCTGCGGGGCCACCTCGATCAGGTGGCGCTCCAGTGCCGCCGTGTAGGCGTCCATGCGATCCTCCCGCCCGGAGAGGGAGTAGAAGTCGCAGTAGGCGCATTTGGACCTGCAGAAGGGGATGTGCAGATACAGCCCCAGAGGGTGCGTTTGTCTGGCCATGGTCATGCGTCCTCCTTGGGGGGCAGGATGATGACGGCCTCGAAGGGACAGTTCACCTTACAGGACCGGCATCCGATGCAGCGGTCCAGATCCACCGTATAAAAGCCGTCCGGCTGCAAAAGGATGCAGTCCATAACGCAGAACATGGTGCAGTAGCCGCAGCCGGTGCAGCTCACCGGGTCGATGATGGCCCGGTCATAGCGTTTTTTCCCGAAGGGATGTGCAGGATCGTACATGATAACACCCGCCTTTCCGTCCTTTCAGTATAGCCTGTTTTGCGCCGTTTGGCAAGCCGAAGCGCATTTTTCCGGTGCGGCGGGTCATACTACGGAAGAAAGGATGTGATGCGGGTGGACATGACGCCCAAGGAGTATCAGGCGTATGTGAAGCGGATGCAGAAGAAGTCCCCGCTGGGAAAGGATATGGCGCTGGCCTTCGTCATCGGCGGGCTCATCTGTGTGGCGGGACAGGCCATCGGAGACGGCTTCCGGGCGGCGGGCCTGAACACGGAGGACGCCGGGACCGCCACGTCGGTGTCCCTTGTGTTCCTGTCGGCGCTGCTGACAGGGCTGGGACTTTACCACCGGCTGGCCCGGTTCGGCGGGGCCGGGACGCTGGTACCCATCACGGGCTTTGCCAACGCCGTGGCGTCCCCGGCGCTGGATTTCAAGGCTGAGGGCTTCGTCACCGGCATGGCGGCCAAAATGTTCGTCATTGCCGGCCCGGTGATCGTCTACGGCACACTGGCCAGCGTGGTGTATGGCGTAGTGCTGTGGGCGCTGGGCTGACGCTCTTGGGAAAACCTTGGATTTTCCGCGATTCCTGAGCAGCTGCCTGCGCCGCTCCCGGCGGGCAGCAAAAAGCTCCCCGGCATGAGCCGGGGAGCTTTTCATGGATCATTTTCATCAAGGCAGATAGTTCAGGGGATCCACCATGGTGCCGTTGCGCTGGACACGGAAGTCGCAGTGGGAGCCGCTGGAGATACCGGTGGAGCCCATGGCGGCGATGGTCTGGCCCTTGTACACGTGGTCGCCCACAGAGACGTAGAGGTCGCTGTTGTGGCCGTACCATGTGATAAAGCCGTTGCCGTGATCGATCTTCACGCAGTAGCCCAAGCCGCCGTTCCAGCCGGAGTAGATGACGGTTCCGCCGTCGGCGGCGTAGATGGGCGTACCGTAGGAGTTGGCGATATCGATGGCCTCATGGTAGCTGCTGGCGCCACTGATGCCGGTGTTGCGCCCGCCGAAATAGGAAGTGATGACGCCGTAGCAGGGCCAGCGGAAGGACCCGGTGGGGAACCACGTGGGCCGCTCCTTGGTGCCTCGTGCCTGCCGCTCGGCCACCGGCTCCTTCAGCGTCACGGAGGACACCACCTCACGGGACGTCTCCGTGCCATTGATAACGGTGACGTTGGCGGTGACGTCCGCCTTGCCGTACACGCCCTTGCTGAGGACCTCGTAGTCGCCCTGATACATATCCGGGTCGTCCACATATTCCACGCTGTACGCCACGTCCTGCAAATAGCTCTGCCGCTCCACGTTCACCACCGTCAGATACGGCACGGCACGGGAGATGGTCAGCACGTCGCCGGTGTGGAGAACGCTGATGTCATAGCCGGGGTTCAGGGCCAGCAGTTCCTCATTGGTCATGCCGTTGTCCTCGGCAATGAGGGACCACACATCGCCGCTCTTAACGGTATAGGTCACCTCGCCTGCCTTGGTGGCGTTGAGCTTCTCGGCGATGTAGCCCAGATTCATGATCAGGGACTGGTCCACGTACTCCTGCTTTACCTCCACGTTTTCCACGAAGTAGCAGTCCACGGTGCTGTCGGTGATGTAGCCCTTTTTCAGCTGCTCCAGCAGCTGCTCGATGGCGCCGGGGAAGGTGGTGGCCGCCACCGGCTCCCCCTCCACATACAGCACATAGGCATAATCCACCAGCCCCAGCTGCTGGGTGAGGTTCTCCTCCAGTGCGTCGGTGCTCTCCAGTTCCTTCCGGGGCACGATGCCGGTGCGGACCTCCAGCTTGGCGCTGTCGATGCTGTAATCGGTGTCGGACAGCGTCTGCCGGGTGATCTCCTCCAGCTGATCCACTGCCGCCGAGACGCTGTGAGCGCTGCGAACCGTCCCCAGCTCCACGCCGTCATAGCGGGCGGTGGCGCCGATGGTATACATGGACAGGCACACCGCCACGGCCGTCACCGCCACAGCGCCGGCCACAAACACCGCCGGATGCAGCTTCACGCCCTCGAAGAAGGCCCTCATCCGTCCGCCTGAGCGGATGGCTCCCTTGCGGCGGCGGGTGAGCCGCTCCCGGAGGTCGGAGCCCATACGGGGCAGACTGCCCCAGAGGAACAGCAGCAGCTGGCCCAGCTTCCACTCCGTCTCCGGCAGCTGCCGCTGCCGGTTCTGGTGCCGCAGCTCCCGCAGACGATGCCACCGGCGGCGCAGGGGCTGGCCGATATGGGTCGATACCCACGTCTGCACATCCAGATCCAGCCAGTCCGGATGCTCCTTACAAAACCAAGCCCAATCCTTCAGATTCTGCTTCCACCGCTGCCAGATGCTGCGGCGCTCCTCCGAATCGGGACGCTTATTTTCCAATTCCTGTTTCATATGATCGATCCTTGCTAAAAGGTTACAAATTCGTTACAAAGCCTATCATACCACATTTTCCGGGTACGTCAAGACTTTTTTGCATTTCCACCATAGAAACGGACGATTTTCAACAGGAATTTACACAATTTTCAAATATTTGCGGAAAATATCCTCTTATCCACGGGGCAGCTCCGCCGTCAGCCCGCCGCACAGGGCGTTGGCGGCGAACACGGAGCCGGGGCGCAGGGGATCGATGGTCGTCCCCTCCAGCGTGGTGACGCAGCCCCCGGCCTCCTGCACCAGCAGGCTCCCGGCGGCGAAATCCCACGGGCTGAGCCGACACTCGAAGAATACCTCCGCCCGGCCCGCCGCCACCTGACACAGATCCAGCGCCGCCGCCCCGAACCGACGGTAGTCCAGTCCCCGGTCGTAGAGATACCGCATGATGGCGAAGTGCCGCTCCGTATAGCTGCGGTCATAGATGGTGGAGCCGCACACCACCAGCGAGTGGCCGGGATCCCGTCCGCTGACGTGGATGGCCCGGCCGTTGAGGGTGGCCCCGCCGCCCCGGCGGGCAGCGTACAGCTCCCCGGTCAGCGGCGCATATACCACGGCGTACTCCACCTGCCCACCCTTGGCCAGCGCCACGGAGATGTTGGTGTAGGCAAAGCCCCGGACGAAGTTGGTGGTGCCGTCGATGGGGTCCACGATGAAGGTCCACGGCGACGTCAGGGCATCGTGCTGCCCCTCCTCCCCGAAGAAATCCGCCTCCGGCAGCAGAGCCAGCAGCTCCTGCCGCAAAAAGCGCTGTACCGCCAGATCGTACTCCGTCACCAGATCCGCCGGGCCATTCTTCTCATGGGTGGCCGCCGTCACGTCGTTGGCGCTGCGGACCAACTCCCCGGCCCGGCGCACAATATCGATGATACTCTCCAGCATAGCTCTTACCTCCTGATGATGCGTCCCGGACGGGCGCCGGTGAGCACACCCTGCTCCAGCAACGGCACGCCCGCCGCCAGGACGGTGTCCATCCCCGCCGCCATGCGGCAGGGCTCCTGATACGTTCCCGTTTCCCGGAGCGCCTCCGGGTCAAATATGCAGAGATCGGCGTCCATCCCCGCCGCCAGCACACCCTTTCCCGCCAGCCGCAGCCGCTGGGCGGGACGGCCCGTCACCTTGTGGATGGCCTGCTCCCACGTCAGCGCACCCTTTTCCCGGACAAAGTGCTGCAAAAGCCGGGGGAAGGTGCCGTACACCCGTGGATGAGGCATCCCCTCCGTGGGATAGGTGGCATCGGAGATCAGATGGGACAGGGGACTTTGCAGAATGGCGGTGATGTCCTCCTCCGAGGCCATGAAGTCGATCATCGTGATCTCCCCCTGCTCCCGCACCAGCAGGTCGCAGCAGCAGGTCAGGGGATCCTGCCCCGTCATGGCGGCGATCTCCGCCAGACTCTTCCCCAGATAGGGGTGATCCTCCGGGCAGTGGAGGCTGGTCAGATAGATGCCGTCCCAGCCCGCCAGTCTGGCAATGTCGTCGAAGCCCGCCCCGCTCTGGATGCGCTGCGCCAGTTCCCGGCGGGCCGCCGGGTCCGACAGACGGCGCACCACCGCCTCCATGCCTCCCGCCAGAAACTCCGGCGGCAGGATGTGCAGCAGCTGGGTGGAGCCGGCGGTATAGGGGTACACGTCGCACCCCACGTCCAGCCCCTCCTGCCGGGCCTCCTCCAGAAGCTCCAGCACCTGCGGGATCTTCTTTCCCCAGCTGTCCCGGCCCATGGCCTTCAGGTGGGAGATCTGCAGAGGGATACGCAGGGTACGGGCCACCGTCAGCATCTCCCGGACGGAATCCACCACCCCGGCCCCCTCCTGCCGCATATGCACCGTCACCGGCACGTCGCCGCCGCTGAGGGGCCGCAGGGCCTCTATCAGCTCCCGGGTGGTATAGAAGCACTCCGGGGCATAGCCCAGCCCCAGCGACACGCCCACGGCGCCGTCCGAAAGCGCCCGCTCCATGCTGCGGTGGATAGCGTCGTAATGGTGCTTTTCCAATCGCTGGAGGGCGTAGCCCGCCGCATCCGCCCGCAGAACGCCGGCCCCCACCAGCATCCCCGTGTGGATAGGGGCCGGTGGCTGGGAGGCAAAATACCCCGCCAGCGTCTCCGTCTCCAGCTCCGGCGGGGCCTCCCCGGTGATGGGGGCCAGATAGGCCAATATTTCCTCCCGGTGCGCCGGGCCGAAGGGGGCGGCGGACAGACCGCAGTTGCCGTTTACAATGGTGGTCAGCCCCTGCCGCAGCTCCAGCTCTCCGAAGCCGGGACGGAAGACCGCCGCATCGGCATGGCGATGGATATCGATGAAGCCCGGTGTCACCAGCTTCCCGGCGGCATCCATCACCCGTCGGGCCGGGGTATCCGGCGGCAGCGGCTCCACGGCGGCGATGATGCCGCCCTCCACCGCCACGTCGGCGGAAAAGCCGGGGGCACCGGTGCCGTCGATGACGGTACCGCCCCGGATCAGCAGGTCCAGCATGGTCACTGCGCCTCCTTCTGGCGTAAAACAGGCAGCGTCACGGAGAAGCGGTTCAAGCCCTCCTGACTGCGGCAGATGATGTTTCCCCTGTGGTTCTGGACGATGGCCCGTGCAATGGCCAGTCCCAGCCCGAAGCCCGTGCCGGTGCGGCTGCTGTCGGCCCGGTAGAACCGATCGAACAGGTGGGCCGCCACCTCCGGCGGGATGGGATCGCCGCCGTTTTCCACCGCCAGACAGGCGGTGCGGTCCTGATGGGTCAGGGTCAGGCGGATATCCGTGCCTTGGGGCGCATATTTCACGGCGTTATCCAGCAGGATACCCGTCAGACGCTCCAAAGCGTCCCGGTCGCCGGAGACCTGCAGCCCCTCGTCGATGGTGTACAGCAGCCGCCGTCCGGATTCAAACACCACCGGCTCGAACCGCAGGGCGGCGTCCGTCACCACGTCCGACAGATCCACCTCGGAGAAGGCCGTCTCCCGCCGGACGCTCTCCGCCCGGAACAGGGTCAGCATCTCCTCCACCAGCTTCTTCATCCGCCGGGACTCCGCCCGGATGTTCTCCACATACGTCTGCTCCTCCGCCGGGGCGGACTCCGCCAGCAGATCGGCGGAGGACAGGATCACCGTCAGGGGCGTTTTCAGCTCATGGCTGGCGTCGGACAGGAAGCGCTGCTGCTCCTGCCACGCCCGCTCCACCGGCCGGGCAGCCACACCGGAGAGCAGATAGCTGCACCCCAGCAGCACCACCAGCGCCGCCAGTGCGATCAGCAGCAGATTCCCCGCCATGGCCCGCAGCGCCGACTGCTCCAGTGTACTGTCGGTGAAGGCGATGCGGATGGAGAGAGCGCCGTCATAGCGCAGATAGCGCAGATGATAGTCCGTCAGCAGGCCGCTCTCCTCCTGCTGGGACAGGCATTCCTGTACCAGCGCCAGCAGGTCCTCCTCGCTGATCTGATAGTAGCTGCTGCCCATGACCCGCACCGTGCCGCTGGAATAGACCTCCGTCACAAAGCAGGGCTGGCCGTTCTGTCCGTCGTAGCCCTCGCCCCGCAGGGCCTTCTCCAGCTGCCGGGTGCTGCTCTGCTCCAGACTGCTGCGGGCCGTGAGCATCACTCCGGTGAATACCGCCGCCAGCACCAGCGTCACAAACAGCATACTGATGCCCACGATCTTCCACCGGAGCCTGCGGATCATGCCGCTCATGCCCCCACCTCCAGGCAGTAGCCCACCAGCCGGTGGGTGCGGATCTTCACGGCGGAATGCAAATGCTCCAGCTTCCGCCGCAGAAAGGAGATGTAGACCTCCACGTTGTTGTCCTCGGCATCGGAATCATAGCCCCACACCTTCAGGATCAGATGCTCCTTGGTAACGATCTGGGGATAGCTGCGGATCAGCAGCTCCATCAGGTCGTACTCCCTCCGGCTCAGCCGCACCTCCCGCTGGCCGCAGCGCAGCAGAAAGGTCCCCGGCTCCAGCCGCAGATCGCCGCAGGTAACGGCGTCCTCCTGCCGCGGCTGGCCGTCGGTGCGCCGCAGCAGCAGCCGCACGCAGGCCAGCAGCTCCTGTGGCTCGAAGGGCTTGGTGAGATAGTAATCCGCCCCGCTGTCCAGTCCCCGCACCCTGTCCTCCACGCCGCTGCGGGCGGTGAGCATCAGCACCGGCACGGTGTGTCCCTCCTGCCGCAGCCTTTGCAGCAGGGTGAAGCCGTCCATCCCCGGCAGCATGGCGTCCAGCACCACCAGATCGTAAATATCCGAGGCGGCGTTGTCCAGCCCCGATAAGCCGTCGCCGCTGATGTCCGCCGTGTAGCCCTGCCGGTGCAGCAGCTCCGCCAGTGTCTGGGCCAGCCGGGCCTCATCCTCTATCACCAGTATCCGCATGGGATCACTTCCTTTCCTTGCGCCCGTCTCTCCTGTCAGGCAGCCCCTCCCGGCGGAAGGGGCTGAAATAAGCTTATCCGTTCAAACCGTTGGCCGCCAGTGCCGCCAGCGCCTCCGCCGGAGCCGCAGGCAGCAGATAAATGGTGTCGTCATCATTCACCGTGGCATAATACCCTCCGTCCCGTTGGGCGCCGACCCGCAGCGTCAGCTCCGTCTCTCCGGCAATAGCCCGGTAAGTGACCGTCAGCGTCACCGCCGGCTCCGTCAGCCCGCACAGCTCCGCCACCCCGGTGCTGGGCCGATAGTCGATGCACCGCAGCAGCGTCAGCTGTCCCAGTGCCTCCGTCAGCGTTCCGCTCCATTGGGTCACGTCCTGCCCGCTCCGCAGCCATACGCCCTCCGACGCCGTCAGGCTCAGGTTCTTGCCGTCTGCGGCGGTGACAGTCAGGGCGCTGACGTTGTCCGCCGTCAGCTGGGGCAGCTGAGGCAGCCGGGCCATATCATAGATGCCCATGCTCAACGTCCCGTCCACCCCGACGGGGGAGAGATACACGGCATCCGTCTCGCCCTCCGGCTGGATGTACTGTCCCTCGTCGGTCTGCGTCCCCAGCCAGTAGGTGCGGGTATTGCCCTCGGTGTCCGTCAAACTGATGTAGCGCTTGGTGTCCGAAAGCCCGAACTGGGACAGATCGTCGGTATGGGGAAGCGGCGACAGGGCGGCGTAGCCCTGCACCGTGGCCAGCAGCTCCGTCACAATGGACTGCTCCAGCGGGAAATCCCGGTCGTCGCCCCAGTACCACGTATCCTCCTCCCGCACGAACCGCAGCGTCACCGACCCGTTGTAGCACACCAGCTTCGCCGGCTGCTGGGCGGGAGTCCGGACGTCCGCAGCGGGTGTATCCGTGGGGGTGTCACTCTGCGTTTTGCCGCAGCCCACCGTCAGCGCAGCGATCATTACCAGCGCCAGCAGCAGTGCAGCCGCTCTCCGTATATCCATCATAAAAAGTCTCCTTTTGTGTTTTTAGAAGTCACTGTAACCATTCTATTATACCAAACTTAAACACAGATGAAAAGCCCCGTTCTCACGGAGAGAACGGGGCAAACGGACGGATAGGGGGGTCAGTCCCGGTACACCGGGGCGTCGAAATCCCGGACGATCTCATCCCGCCGGGTATCCTGCACGTAGACGTGATTGGTCTCGTCGAAGGCCAGCCGCATGGCGAAGTCCTTGGCCTCGTCGATGCTGTCCGTCTCGAAGAACGGCCGGTAGGCCTCCGGCGGCAGATGGGTCTTTTTCCACATCACCTGAAAGCGCATGGTGGGGTTCCTCCTTCATAGGGTGTATTTTTCAGTATACCCCGCCGCCGGGAAAAAAGCAACGGCGGGTTTTACCAAAATTCCGCCGCAAAAATCGGAAGAAATCCTAAAAGGGAAATCTCCGAAAAGGCTTTTCCCGGAGGGCGCAGCGGTGTATAATAATATGGTTATGTAAAAAAGGGGGATATTACGGTGAAGATCGGATTTGACAACGAAAAGTATCTGGCCCTGCAGGCCGAGCACATCCGCCAGCGCATGAGCCAGTTCGGCGGCAAGCTATATCTGGAGTTCGGCGGCAAGCTCTTTGATGACTACCACGCCTCCCGTGTGCTGCCGGGCTTCCAGCCGGACAGTAAGATCCGGATGCTGGAGACCATCCGGGACGACGTGGAGATCGTCATCGCCATCTGTGCCGGAGACATCGAAAAGAACAAGACCCGTGGTGATCTGGGCATCGGCTACGATCAGGACGTGCTGCGGCTCATCGACGTGTTCCGGGGGCTGGGGTTCTATGTGGGCTCCGTGGTCATCACCCAGTACGCCGGCCAGCCTGCGGCGGATGCCTTCATCCACCGGCTGACGGCGCTGGGGGTCCGCAGCTGCCGCCACTATCCCATCGCCGGGTATCCTTCGGACGTGGCCCACATTGTCTCCGACGAGGGCCTGGGCAAAAACGACTACATCGAGACCAGCCGCTCCATCGTGGTGGTGACGGCCCCCGGCCCCGGCAGCGGCAAGATGGCCACCTGCCTGAGCCAGCTGTACCACGACCATAAGCGGGGCATCCGGGCGGGCTATGCCAAGTACGAGACCTTCCCCATCTGGAACCTGCCGCTGAAGCACCCGGTGAATCTGGCCTACGAGGCCGCCACGGCAGACCTCAACGACGTGAATATGATCGACCCCTTCCATTTGGAGGCCTATGGCGAGACCACGGTGAACTACAACCGGGATGTGGAGATCTTCCCGGTGCTCAACGCCATGTTCCAGCGTATCCAAGGCTCCTCCCCCTACCGCTCCCCCACGGACATGGGGGTGAACATGGCAGGCTTCGCCATCGTGGACGACGAGGCCTGCCGGGAGGCCAGCCGCATGGAGATCCTGCGCCGGTACTATGCCGGCATGGTGGACCGGGTCCGGGGCAAGGCCGACGACAGCGTGGTGCGGAAGCTGGAGATCGTCATGCAGCAGGCGGACGTGACGCCGGACATCTGCCCGGCGGTGGCGGCGTCTTTGCAGGTGGCGGAGTCCACGGGGATGCCCGCCGGGGCCATGGTGCTGCCGGACGGCCGCATCGTCACCGGCAAGAACAGCTCCCTGCTGGGGCCGTCGGCGGCGCTTCTGATGAACGCCATTAAGGCCCTTGCCGGCATCGACAAGGATCTGGACCTGCTGCCGGCCTCCATCATCGCCCCCATCAGCGACATGAAGATCTCCCATCTGGGCCACCACAACCCCCGGCTGCACTCCGACGAGGTGCTCATCGCCCTGTCCATCTCCGCCGTCACCAACCCTCTGGCGGAGCTGGTGCTGAAGAAGCTGGACGAGCTGCGGGGCTGCGATGCCCACTTCTCCGTCATCCTGTCGGAGGAGGACACGAAGCTGTATAACCGGCTGGGCATCCACGTCAGCTGTGAGCCTAAGTACGAGATCAAGAAGCTGTATCACAAGTAAGCAGCGCAAAACCGGGACGGACCTCCGTCCCGGTTTTCGCCCACGAAAGGAGCAAAGCTATGCAGACCATTGCGGAACTTCTGGCTCAGGAGCTGGGAGCCTCTCCTGTCCATGTGCAGAACGTCATCGACCTGCTGGATCAGGGCAACACCATTCCCTTCATCGCCCGCTACCGGAAGGAGCTTCACGGCAGCATGGACGACACCGCCCTGCGGAGGCTGGAGGACCGGCTCACCTATCTGCGGAATCTGGAGCAACGGCGGCAGGAGGTGAAGTCCGCCATCGAGGGACAGGAGAAGCTGACGCCGGAGCTGGCGGCGGCCATCGACAGCGCCCGGACGCTGGCGGAGGTGGAGGACCTGTACCGCCCCTATAAGCAAAAGCGCCGCACCCGTGCCACCGTGGCCCGTGAAAAAGGACTGGCGCCGCTGGCGGAGCTGCTGCTGGCCCAGCGGCGGGACTGCCCCGACCCCATGCAGGCAGCGCAGGGCTTCATCGACCCGGAGAAGGGGGTGGAGACGGCCGCCGATGCCCTGCAGGGGGCCAACGACATCGTGGCGGAGCTGCTGTCGGACGATGCCGCCAGCCGCAAGACTCTGCGGGAGCTGCTGCGCCGTCAGGGGCGGCTGCGGAGCCTGGCCACCGGGGAGGAGGACTCCGTCTACCGGCTGTACTACGACTTTGAGCAGCCCCTTCCCAAGCTGGCAGGGCATCAGATCCTGGCCATCAACCGCGGCGAAAAGGAGGGCTTCCTCTCCGTCACGGTGCTGCTGGACCGGGAGACAGGACTCACCGCCCTGCGCCGGGCGGTGGTAAAGCCCGGCTCTGCGGCCATGGAGTTTATCAAGAGCGCCTGCGAGGACGCCTATGACCGGCTCATCTATCCCTCTCTGGAGCGGGAGGCCCGCAGTGACCTGACGGAGCGGGCCTGCGAGGGGGCCATCCAGACCTTCGCCCTGAACCTGAAACCCCTGCTGATGCAGGCGCCGGTGAAGGGCCACGTCACCATGGGGCTGGACCCCGGCTATGCCCACGGCTGCAAGGTGGCGGTCATCGATGCCACCGGCAAGGTGCTGGATACCACGGTGGTGTATCCCACCTATGGCCAGCGGCAGAAGCAGGAGGCCATCGCCCGGCTGGGGGCCATGATCCGGCGGCACCATGTGGAGCACATCGCCATCGGCAACGGCACCGCCAGCCGGGAAACGGAGCAGATGACGGTGGAGCTGATCCGCACTCTGGGGGGCGGCGTCAGCTATATGATGGTCAGCGAGGCCGGGGCCTCCGTGTACTCCGCCAGCAAGCTGGCGGCAGAGGAGTTCCCGGAGTACGACGTGAACCTCCGCAGCGCCGTGTCCATCGCCCGCCGGATGCAGGACCCGCTGGCGGAGCTGGTGAAGATCGACCCCAAGGCCATCGGCGTGGGGCAGTACCAGCACGATATGCCCCAGAAGCGGCTGGATGAGACGCTGGGCGGCGTGGTGGAGGATTGCGTCAACGCCGTGGGCGTGGACGTGAATACCGCCTCCGCCAGCCTGCTGGGCCGGGTGGCGGGCCTGAATGGCACCACCGCCAAAAACATCGTCAAATACCGGGAGGAGAACGGAGCCTTCACCACCCGGCGGCAGCTGCTGAAGGTACCCAAGGTAGGCCCCAAGGCCTTTCAGCAGTGCGCCGGCTTCCTGCGGGTGCCGGAGAGCCGCAATGTGCTGGATCACACCGGCGTCCACCCGGAGAGCTATCCGGCGGCGGAGCAGCTGCTGACCCTGTGCGGCTATACGGCGGCGGATGTGGGCGCCGCCGCCATGAGCCAGCTGCCCCAGAAGGTGCGGGCCATGGGGGAGGAGAACGCCGCCCGGCAGATCGGCGTGGGCATTCCCACTTTACAGGATGTGGTGCAGGAGCTGGTGAAGCCCGGACGGGACGTGCGGGACGATCTGCCGGCCCCCATCCTGCGGACCGACGTGCTGGACATCAAGGACTTAAAGCCCGGCATGGAGCTGACGGGGACGGTCCGCAATGTGGTGGACTTCGGCGTGTTCGTGGATATCGGCGTCCATCAGGACGGGCTGGTGCATATCTCTCAGATCTGCGACCGCTTCATCAAGCACCCCTCTCAGGCCGTGGCCGTGGGAGACGTGGTGAAGGTAGTGGTGCTGGAGGTGGATGAAAAGAAGCACCGCATCAGCCTCTCCATGCGTCAGGCCGCCGGAAAGAAGTAAGCTGCATCACCCGACGATAAGCGGCCGCACCCAACGGTAAATCGCCGCACCCAACGGTAAACCGCCGCACCCGGCGGTAAGCGGCTGCATCCAGCGGTAAGCTGCTGCACCCAGTGGTAAACCGCCGCACCCAGCCGTAAGCGGCCGCACCCAACGATAAACCGCCGCACTCGGCGATAAGCGGCTGCACCCAGCGGCAAATCGCTGCACCCAGCCATAAGCTGCCGCACCCAGCCATAAGCTGCCGTACTCAGCGATAAACCGCCGCACCCGACGGCAAACCGCCGCACTCGGCGCTAAGCGGCTGCATCCAGCGGTAAACCGCCGCACCCAGCCGTAAGCTGCCGCACCCAGCCGTAAACCGCCGCACTCGGCGGTAAGCGGCTGCATCCAACCATAAGCTGCCGCATCCAACCATAAGCTGCCGTACCCGGCAGCGACCCGCCGCACCCAACGGTAAGCTGCCGTCCCGGCAGCTGCGTCGAACGGCCTACAGACATAAAATACCGCCGGCCCTCCGGAAGAAAATTCCGGGGGCCGGCGGTTCTTTCGGCTCTCTTGATCCATCCGGCGACCGTCTGTCCTGCACTTGGTACGTTTGGTGGCCGTCTCTCCTGTACTCGGTATGTTTGGTAGACTTCTATTCGCCCTTATACTTCCGGCGGGTGGCGAGACCGCCCCGGATATGCCGCTGGGCTTTATTCTCCTCCAGAACCTGCTTCACCTGAAGATACAGCCCCCGATTAAAGGCCGGGAGCCGCTCCGACAGGTCCTTGTGGACGGTGGATTTGCTGATGCCGAACTTTTTGGCGGCGGAACGGACGGTTCCACGGCTCTCTATGACGTAAAGGGCGAGATCGCACGCCCGCTGCTCCATGTTGCCTTTGATAGCGCACCACTCCTCAGATGACTTTCCGATATCATCTCTATGCGGAAAAAGGTGTGAAAAGAACCGCAGTACCCAAAGGACATCCCTTGGCCGCTGCGGTTTTGCCCGTCAAGACGAAGATAGAAGAAGTGCTAAAAATCCCCACTATCGGCAGAAAGCACACGAAATAATGTTCCAGAAATCACAAACAACGTCGGAAGCCCATATTGACGATGACAAGGAGCACCGGAAATACGTACCGGCCATGACAAAACGTACCGAAAGGCACACTGGCGATAACAAAACGTGCCGAAAAGCGCACTGGCGATGGAAACGCCAAAACCGTGTTGGCAATGACAAAAAGCCCAATAGATGTGTTTTCCATGGCAAAAGCAACGGGCAGACACGCCGTTCAGCGTGTCTGCCCGTTGCTTCTTTGATCGTATGCCGATTCCAGCCTTTGCGCTTCCTTCCGGGGATCACAGGCCGAAGCCGGGAAGATTCAGACCGCCGGTGAAGCTCTGCATGGAGCTGTTCATGGCCTCGTCCGCCTGGCGCAGGGCCTCGTTCACCGCAGAGATCACCAGATCCTGCAGCATCTCCACATCCTCCGGGTCCACGGCCTCCGGCTTGACGGTCAGGGCCGTCAGCTCCTTCTTGCCGGACACGGTGGCCTGCACCACACCGCCGCCCACTGAGGCGGTAAAGCTGGCGTTTTCCACCGCTTCCTGTGCCGCCGCCATATCCTGCTGCATCTTCAGCAGCTTCTGCTGCATCTGCTGCTGGCGCATGGCGCTTCCGCCGCCGGAGAAACCTCCCCGTGCGCTGTATCCTTTTGCCATAGCTGAGTATCCTCCTTATTGATCTGTTTTAAGGGTCCGTTTTGTCCGATCCGGGAGCTTCCGGCGGACTGTTTTTGTCCGGTATTTGTCCAGCTTTTGTCCAGCCCGATGGGCTATTTGATCTTGAAGTGCTCCAGCTGGCTGCCGGGGCCGATCAGCTCCTCCAGCCGGTCCTTACTGCCGCCCTCCCAGGGGGGAGCGTTCTCCTCCTGCGCCGAGGGCTCCTCCGGCAGAGGGGGACGTTCCTCCTCCGCTTTCGGCTCCGGGGGGCGGGATGGCTCCGCAGGCAGGGGCGGCTCCTCCGGCAGGGGAGGGCGCTCCTCCTCCGGGGTGGGAGTTTGTTCCGGAGCGGGGCGGGGAGGCTTCGGGGCAGGGCGGGGGGCAGATGGCGTTTCGCCGCCCACCGTCAGCATCACCCGGACGGGGATTCCCACGGCGGCGGAGGTGACCTCCTCCAGCACCGCCAGCACCGTGCGGTTATTCAGGGAGTCCCGGACGAAATCGTTGCGGCAGTGGACGGTGAGGCAGTCCCCCTCCACGGTGCCGGAGGCCATGTTAAGAAAGACCCGGTGGTTCACCGGCAGACGGCCCTTGAACTGATCCAGCAGTCGGGTCCACAGGCGGCTGTCACCTGCGGGCGCCGAGGGGGCCGGGTCTGCGGAGACAGACCTGCGGGGAACTCTATGAGTGGGCTTTGGGGCGGAGGAGCGCTGCGGCTCCTCCGGGATGTCAAAGACACGCTCCCGGCCCGCCGGTTCGTCGGGCAGAGGCGGCTCCTCCCACGGGACCTCCTCCGGGGCGGGAGGACGCTTCTCCGCCGCAGCGGGGCGGGACTCTGAATCCGCTGAGGGGCGGGACTCCGGGGCAGCGGGACGCTCTGCCGCCGGTTGGGCGGCGGGGCGCTCCCGGCGGGCGAGGGCACCCTTTTTCAGCAGCTCCTCCACCCGGTCCAGCCGGGCGCTGAGGGCCGTTAGGTCGCCGCAGAGGCTCTCGTCACACAGCCGCAGCAGGCACAGCTCCACATCCGTCCGGGGCTGGAAGCTGTCCGGCAGGGCGGCACGGGTCCCTTGCAGCGTCTCCGTCAGGTACAGCAGCCGCTGCATGGAGATGTTTTCGGAGAGGCCCGTCAGTGTCTTGGTATCATACAGCCCGGAGAGCAGGGCGCTGCCCCCCTCCGGCGCGGCTTTGAGAATGGTCATCTCCCGTGCCAGATCGCTGAGCTCCCCCAGCAGGGCAGAGACGTCCTTGCCGCTGCGGTACAGCTGATCCAGCAGCAGCAGGGCATCCGGCGCCCGGCGGTCCAGAATACAGCGCATCATTTGCTGGGTCTGGACGCTGCCGGCAAGGCCCAGCACGTCCAGCACGGCACGGCTGGTGAGCTGGCCCTCCGCCACACGGCACTGATCCAGCAGGCTCAGGGCATCCCGCAGGGCGCCCCCCGCCATGCGGGAGAGGATCTCCGCTCCGTCGGCGGTGAGGTCGATCTTCTCGGCCTGAGCGATGTGCAGCAGCTGGCGCTCCATGTCACGGGGCAGGATGCGCTTGAAGGAGAAGCGCTGGCACCGGGAGAGGATGGTGGCCGGGACCTTGTGCAGCTCCGTGGTAGCCAGAATGAACATCAGATGCTCCGGCGGCTCCTCCAGGATCTTCAGCAGCGCGTTGAAGGCCGGGGTGGAGAGCATATGCACCTCGTCGATGATATACACCCGCTTTTTCAGCACGGCAGGGGTATACACCGCCTCCTCCCGCAGCGCACGGACCTGATCCACGCCGTTGTTGCTGGCGGCGTCCAGCTCCGTGATATCCAGCGTGGTGCCGGCATCCACGGCCCGGCAGGCCTCGCACCGGCCGCAGGGCTCGCCGTCCACCGGGGACAGACAGTTCACCGCCTTGGCCAATATCCGGGCACAGGTGGTCTTGCCGGTACCCCGTGTGCCGGTGAAGAGATAGGCGTGGGCGGTATGGCCCTCGGCCACCTGACGGCGGAGGGTATCCGTGATGTGCTCCTGTCCCACGACCTCGGAAAACACCTTGGGCCGCCACTTGCGGTACAGCGCCTGATACATGGATCTCCTCCTCCCGAAAAAACAAAAATTCTCCTCCGTTGACAGCTGTGGAGCCGGCACCCTCACGGCACATGGATGGTCCCTCTTAATGCTGCTCGGTTCCCCGCCTGACATGATTCGTGGGTATCCATTGCGTGAGACCGGCTCCGCAGCTGTCAGCGGAGGAGAGGTCGTGACCACTATTTTACTACAACTTTTCCCGCTTGGCAACAGGAAAATTCAACGGGTGACATAGCTGCCGGAGGAGGCGGCCTCCGCCGCCACCTGCACCAGCCGGGTCACAGGGTCAAAGTCTGCCGGGAGCAGCCCTTGCAGGGCCGCTGCGTCCACGGTGTCCGTATCCACATAGATGCGGTCGAAGTGCTCCGTCAGCAGGGCGAGGGTGACGCCGCCGTCGTTGGCATCCGCCGTCACCTGATCCCGCACCAGCACCGACAGGGCGGTGGTTTTGGGCAGGGCCTCCCGCACCCCCTCCACGAACACGCTGAGGGTGTCGGTGAGGTTGGTGACGGAGCCGTAGTCGATGCGGTCCAGACGGCCGTGGACGGGATAGGTGCAGTAGTCCAGCAGGATTTCGTCGAAGCCCAATTCGGCGCACTCCTTACACAGCTGCACCAGATACTCCCGTGCAGCAGCCTTGCCGGGGTCCAGCCAGCAGGCGGCGTCATCGTCGTACCACAGCCAGCCGTCGCCGGTCCGCAGCAGCCCCGCCTGGTCGGGCTGGGCGTTGGCAAAGTCCATATCGGCAAAGCAGGCGATGCGGGCCACAGTCCATGTGTCGCCGGAGAGGAGGGTCTTGAGGCTTGTCAGCGTCTCCGGGCCGCCGGTGGTGACGGTGTCTCTGGCGGCGGTCTGCGTGTCATAGGTGACGGTGCCGTCCCGCAGCTTCACCGGGATCACCACCGCCTCCGGGTGCTCCGCCAGCACGGCGGAGGGATCCTCCGTCAGCACGGTGTCCGGCAGCTGGCGGGCGTGAAGCTCCTTCAGCATGGGGCGCTCCGGCTCATCGATGATGAGGTCCACGTCATCCGGCGTGGTGTCCTCCGGCTGCTGGGGCTGCTCCGTCTGTCCCTTTTTCAGGAAGGGCAGCTCCAGATGCCGGTGGCCCTCGTCATCGTAGACCATATACTCCTGCGCCACCAGATATCCCACGGCGGCCAGCAGGATCAGCACCAGCACAATGACCAACGCCAGTTTCCCGTGGTTTCGGCCACGGTAGCTCTGATAACCTCTGGTTGCCATGACGATACCTCCTTTTTCTCAGGTTCAGGGTCGGATGGCATCCAGCTGTGCCACCCGGCGGGCATGGCGTCCGCCCTCAAATTCGGTGTTTAGAAAGACCTCCACCATGCGCTTGGCCAGATTGGGGCCGGTGATGCCGGCGCCCAGCGCCAGCACGTTGGCATCGTTGTGGCGGCGGGTCATCTCGGCGGACAGGGGGTCGGTGCAGTGGGCGCAGCGGATGCCAGCCACCTTATTGGCGGCGATGGAGATGCCGATGCCGGTGGTGCAGATGACGATGCCCTTGTCGCACTGACCGGAGGCCACCATGCGGCCTACCTTCTCGCCGTACATGGGATAGTCTACGCTCTCGGTAGAGTAGCAGCCCACATCCTCGAAGTCGATGTTGTGCTCCTCCAGCCAGATGAGAATGTCCTGCTTCAGCAGATAGCCGCCGTGATCGCAGCCGATGGCAATTTTCATGGTGTATTCTCCTCTTACAATTCTTTGAACTCCGGCTTTCCGCCGGTAAAGGTGGTGAAGTAGCGGAAGCCGCACTCCCGCAGCAGCTCCTGCCGCTGGCGGATGAAGCAGCCCACGTCCTCCGGGCGGTGGGCGTCGCTGCCCAAGGTGATGATCTCGCCCCCCAGACGGCGGTAGAGCCGCAGGATATCGGCGCCGGGCAGAGACTCGTTTCCACGGTTGGTGTTGCACTCGATGCCCAGCCCCTTGGGGATGATGGTACGGAAGATCTCCTCCACCTGATCCATGTGGTGGGCGAAGGTCATGTGCTCACCGTAGTTTTCGTTAATATACCGCAGGGGCAGGGTCAAGTGGCCCAGCACCTGAAACTCACCCCATCGGGCCAGCGCCAGCACGTCCTCCAGATAGCTGTCGATGATACTATCATAATACGCTTCGTCGGCTTTTTCAATATAATAGAGGTCTTTGTGGTGAAATTTCTTTCCCGCCATGTGGACGGAGCCGATGACAAAGTCCAGCGGAGGGGCATTCTGCATCAAATGCTCCGCCCGCTGAAAGCTCATGGCAGCCTCTCCCAGTTCCGCTCCCAGCCGCAGGGTAATGCGGTGGCCCCACTGCTCCTGCGCCTGACGGAACTGGCGGCGGACGGCGTCCCAGTCGAAGTCCCAGCGGGGCTTCTGCTCCGGGCCCCAGTAGATGGTGTCCACGTGGTCCGTCAGGCACAGTTCATCCATTCCGGCGGCCACGGCGGCCTGTGCCGCCTGTGCCATAGTCTGCCGGCCGTCCTGCGAGCAGGTGGAATGTACGTGATAATCTGCCAGATACATAGGCGTTACCTCTTCTTGAAGAAGCTACGGTGCTTCTCGTAGTTCCCCTCGTTCAAGGTCTCGCTGAATTTCCGCAGGGCATCCTTCTGCTCCCGGTTCAGGTTCCGGGGCGTCTCGATGGTGACGGTGACGTACTGGTCGCCACGGCCCCGGCCGTTGAGGACAGGGATGCCCTTGCCCTTCAGGCGGAACACGGTGCCGGTCTGCGTCCCCTCCGGGATGGTGTACTTCACCTTACCGTCGATGGTGGGGATCTCCAGTTCGGCGCCCAGTACCGCCTGCGTGAAGGTGATGGGGGCCTCGCAGAACACGGCGGTGCCGTCCCGGCGGAACACGTCGTGGGGCTGCACCATCACCGTGACCAGCAGGTCGCCGGCGGGGCCGCCGTTCTTCCCGGCATGGCCCTGTCCCCGCAGGGAGATGGTCTGGCCGTGGTCGATGCCGGCGGGAATGGAGACCTTGATGGTCTTGCGCTTGCGGGTGAAGCCGCCGCCGTGACAGTCGGGGCAGGGCTGGTGGATGATACGGCCCGTGCCGCCGCACTTGCGGCAGGGGTTGCTGGAGGCGAACACCCCCATGGGCGTCTGGCGGCGGGTCTGCACCACGCCGCTGCCGTGGCAGTCGGGGCAGACCTCCGGCGTGGTGCCGGGGGCGCAGCCGCTGCCCTTACAGGTGGCGCACTGCTCCATGCGCTCCACCGTCAGCTCCTTTTCGCAGCCGAAGGCGGCCTCCGTAAAGCTCAGGGATACGCTGACCCGGATGCTCTCGCCCCGCTGAGGGCCGTTGCGGCGCTGCTGCTGGCCGCCGAAGCCGCCGAAGAAGCTGCCGAAGATGTCCCCCAGATCGCCGAAATCGAAACCGCCGCCGAAACCGCCGCCCTGACCGGCGCCGTAATTGGGATCGGTGCCGGCAAAGCCGAACTGGTCATAGCTGGCCTTCTTCTCCGGATCGGACAGGACCTCGTTGGCCTCGTTGATCTCTTTGAACTTCTCCTCGGCCTCCTTGTCGCCGGGGTTCATGTCCGGGTGATATTTGCGGGCCAGCTTTTTATAGGCCCGTTTGATCTCGTCCTCGCTGGCGTTTTTGTCTACGCCAAGGACCTCGTAATAGTCTCGTTTTTCTGCCATACCGGCGTTTCTCCCTTCTCCGGGAATATCCGGCGGCCGGAAAGACGGCCGGATATCATCTGGTTCCAAACGCCACAGGAAGGGACAGGAAGCCCTGCCCCTTTCCGGTGGTCAAGCTGCGCTGCGGGGCGCAGGATGCTTACTTATTCTGGTCGTCATCATCCACGACCTTGTAGTCGGCGTCGTAATACTGGCCGCCCTGTGCGCCGGTGTCGCCGCCGGGCTGCTGGCCAGCAGCGTCGCCCTGAGGCGCCTGCTGCTGGTACAGCTTCTCGCTCATCTTATAGAAGGCCTGCGTCAGCTCCTCGGTGGCGGCCTTGATGGCGTCGGTGTCCTCGCCCTTCAGGGTCTCCTTCAGCTTGTCGATACCGGCCTGAATGGGGGCCTTCTCGCTCTCGGGTACCTTGTCGCCCACTTCGCTGAGGGTCTTTTCCGCCTGATAGACCATCTGATCGGCCTGATTGCGGACCTCCACCTTCTCCTTGATCTTGGCGTCCTCGGCGGCATACTGCTCGGCTTCCTTCACGGCACGCTCGATATCATCCTTGCTCATGTTGGAGGAGGAGGTGATGGTGATGTGCTGGGCGTTGCCGGTACCCAGATCCTTGGCGGAGACGTTGACGATGCCGTTGGCGTCGATGTCGAAGGTCACCTCGATCTGAGGCACACCACGGCGGGCCGGAGCGATGCCGTCCAGATGGAAGCGGCCCAGGCTCTTGTTGGCGGCAGCCATCTCACGCTCGCCCTGCAGGACGTTGACCTCCACGGAGGTCTGGTTATCGGCGGCGGTGGAGAAGATCTGGCTCTTCTTCACGGGGATGGTGGTATTGCGCTCAATGAGGCGGGTGCAGACGCCGCCCATGGTCTCGATGCCCAGGGACAGGGGGGTGACGTCCAGCAGCAGCAGGCCCTTGACATCGCCGGTCAGCACGCCGGCCTGCAGGGCGGCGCCCATGGCCACACACTCATCAGGATTGATGCCCTTGAAGGGCTCGCTGCCGGTGAATTTCTTCACGGCCTCCACCACGGCGGGGATACGGCTGGAGCCGCCCACCATCAGCACCTTGGACAGGTCGCTGGCCTTCAGGCCGGCGTCGGACATGGCCTGACGCACGGGGCCCATGGTGGCATCCACCAGATGGCCGGTGAGCTCGTTGAACTTGGCACGGGTCAGGGTCACGTCCAGATGCTTGGGGCCGGTGGCGTCGGCGGTGATATAGGGGAGGTTGATGTTGCTGCTGGTGACGCCGGACAGCTCGATCTTAGCCTTTTCGGCAGCCTCCTTCAGGCGCTGCATGGCCACCTTGTCGCCGGACAGGTCGATGCCGTCGGTGCGCTTGAACTCGCTGACCAGATACTTCATGATGCACTGGTCGAAGTCGTCGCCGCCCAGACGGTTGTTGCCGGCGGTGGCCAGCACCTCAATGACGCCGTCGTCGATCTCCAGAATGGAGACATCGAAGGTGCCGCCGCCCAGATCGTAGACCATGATCTTCTGGGTCTGCTCCTTATCCACACCGTAGGCCAGAGCGGCGGCGGTGGGCTCGTTGATGATACGCTTGACGTCAAGACCGGCGATCTTGCCGGCGTCCTTGGTGGCCTGACGCTGGGCGTCGGTGAAGTAGGCGGGGACGGTGATGACAGCTTCGGTGACGGGCTGGCCCAGATAGGCCTCGGCGTCGCTCTTCAGCTTCTGCAGGATCATGGCGCTGATCTCCTGCGGGGTGTAGCTCTTGCCGTCGATATTCACACGGTGGTCAGAGCCCATCTCACGCTTGATGGAAGCGATGGTGCGGTCAGGATTGGTGATGGCCTGACGCTTTGCCGTCTGGCCCACCATACGCTCGCCGCTCTTGCTGAAGGCCACCACGGACGGGGTGGTGCGGTTGCCCTCTGCGTTGGGGATGACAACAGCCTCGCCGCCTTCCATGACGGCGACGCAGGAATTGGTCGTACCAAGGTCGATACCGATAACTTTAGACATAATGATTGCCTCCTGATAAGATATATATAGATTGATTTTTTACGGATCGTTACTGCTGGTCCGGGTCCACGGGGATCACGATGGAAGCGATGATATAGGCCAGCAGGCCGCTGCCGCCCATGAAGCCCAGCACCACCCAAGCCAGACGCACCAGCGTGGGGTCGATGTTGAAGTAGTCGGCAAGGCCGGAGCACACGCCGCACAGCATTTTATCGTTGACGTTGCGATATAGTCTCTTTCTCTCCATGACGTTTCTCCTTTCAGTTGGCTACCTTGACCATGGCGAACCGGAGGACCTTATCGCCCAGCTGGTAGCCCTGCTGGAGCACCTCCACCACGGTGTTCTCACCGACGTTCTCGTCCTCCACGTGCATCACGGCATCGTGCTTCTGAGGATCGAAGGGCTGGCCCTGCGCCTCAATGCGGGTGACGCCCAGCTTCTCCAGCACTGCCAGAAACTGCCGGCAGATCAGCTCCATGCCCTGCCGATGGGGATCGCCCTCGGCGAACTGGGCAAGGCCACGCTCCAGATTATCCAGCACCCCCAGAAACTCCTTGACGGTGTCCGCCTTGGCGTCGGCGTAGACGTTTTCCTTTTCCTTGGTGGTGCGCTTGCGGTAGTTATCGTATTCCGCCGCCAGACGCAGATACTTGTCGCTGGCATCGCTGACCATTTTAGCCAGCTGCTCCATCTGCTCCATCTGCTCACGGGTGACGGTAAAGGTCTCCTCCTCGGCGGCCTTTTCCGCAGCCTGCTCCGTTTCCGGGGCGGTGTCGGCCTGCGGCTGCTCCTCCTGAGGGGTGTTCTTCTTTTTTTTCTCGCTCATGACTGTTCCTCCTTGGTAGGCGGCAGCTGCCGCTTTTCAAACATATGACTCAGACTCTCGGCAAAGCAGGTGAGCCGGGCCGCCACGGACGCATAGTCCATGCGGGTGGGGCCCACCACCCCTACCAGCCCACGCATACCGTCACCGATATCGTAGCTGGCGATGACCACGCTGCTCTCCTTCAGGGCGGCATCCACATTCTCCGGTCCGATGAGGATCTGCACCGGGGCGTTGCCCGACGGCACCGGAAGGTTCTGCTTGTTGTCCACCATAAAGGTCATCAGGTCACGGGCCTTGTCGGCGTCCCGATACTCCGGGAATTTCAGCAGCTGGGTGGTGCCGCCCAGATAGACCTCCTGCCCGGCGGCATCCTTCAGCAGCTGTCCGGCGTATTCGCACACCTGATTCAGCAGCAGGAACCACTTGCCGGACACCTGATCCGACAGGCTCATGAGCCGGGCGTTCATCTCCTCCGGTCCAAGGCCGGTAAAGTGCGTGTTCAGCAGGTGGCTCATCTCCGTCAGCGCCTCCCGCTCCACCGGCAGCTGCCAGCGAAGCAGCTGGCTCTTGACCCGGCTGTCCGACAGCATGGCCACGGCGATGAAGCTGTCATCATCCACGGCAATGAGGTCGAACCGCTGCACCGTCACCGCCTGCGTGTGGTCCGCCACGGCATAGGCGGGGTAGCCCACCATGCTGGAGACCATCTGGCCCGCTTGGGCCATCACCTGATCCACCTGAGACATTTTCCCGGTGAGGGAGCGGCGGATGCTCTCGGCCTCCGCCTCCGGCAGCGCACGGCGCTCCATGAGCTCGTTGACGTAGAGCCGGTAGCCCCTGGCGGAGGGGACCCGCCCGGCAGAGGTGTGGGGCTGCTCCAGATATCCCATCTCCACCAGATCCGCCAGCTCGTTGCGGATGGTGGCGGAGCTGATCCTGCCGGGCATCTTCTCAGCAATGGCCTTGGAGCTCACCGGCTCCGCCGTGGCCACATAGCCGTCCACCACGATCTTTAATATTTGCTTTTTCCGGTCTGTCAATTCCATGATAAAACTCCATTTAGCACTCCTATCTCCTGAGTGCTAAATGGAGTTTACCACCGTGGGCAGGTAAAGTCAATACCCGCAATTTTAATTATTTGTAAACACGTCGCTTACCAGCGCAGGCGGCCGCCCGGCAGCTGCTCCGGGAGCCAGCGCTGGCGCTGCATCACCGGCAGCACCGCCTGAAGCAGGAAGCCCAGCAGCAGAATTTGCAGCGGCAGATACAGGGCGTTTTTCACGGCGCTCTGGGTCAGGTAGTAGAGGTAGCCCTTGCTGTACAGGATGGCGCTCCAGAGGGCGCCCAGCAGCACATTCTGGATATTGGTGAGGAGCTTGGCCAGAATGATGCGCCGCCACGTGATCTTGGCCCGGTAGAAAAACAGGGCGTAGATCATGCAGCCGGTGATGGTGGTCAGCATATAGCCGGGGAAATAGGGGTAGCCGCCGGAGGACAGAAAGAAGCTGAGGGTATCCTCGGCGGCGCCGAACACGATCACCGCCAGCGGGCCGCAGACCAGTGAACAGAGGGCTCTGGCCAGAAAGGTAACGCTGAGGGACAGGCTCTCGCCCAGCCGGATGGAGCAGTGGCTCAGGACGATGCAGGCGGCGATCATCAGGGCCATGAACACCAGACGGCGCAGATGCTTCAGCTCCCCGGCGGCGCTGCGCCAATAGCCGGGGGACAGGGGGTGGGGATAAAGCGGCATAAAAAAACCTCCTCTGATTTGGCAGACCGGACAGGCCGGACAGCCGCACAGAGGAGCGCCGGGACGTGCTGCCCCGGAGATGGCCACTATGCGGCAGCGGGATGCGAGATCTGCACTGCAAGGCGATGCCATTTCGTCCGGCGGACAACTCCCCGTTCCGCCGGCACTATGCCCCCATGGGGGCGACACGCAGATCCCTACTCTGCCTTTGTATGTGTGATGGGTTTAGTATAGCACATCGGCGGGAAAATGCAAGGATAATCGCCGAAGCGCCGCCGGTGGCGGAAAAAGCGAGGCGATTTCGAGGAAGTGTCCCGGTTTTCACGCCCCAAAGGGGCTGGAAACCGGCTGACACGACGGTGTTCCGAATCGCCGAAGCGCCGCCGGTGGCATACTTTTCCCAGCAGTTCTTTCTTTTTGTCTCCGACGGCATACTTTTTGTCAACAGCGACAAAAAGTATGCAAAAAACGCCGCCAGAAACCGATGGTTTCTGGACTTCCTTTCCTCTCAAGAGCTGCGTTCGTTATGGGCCGTAAAGGGGATCGACTGTGCAACAAACCCGCTGCCGCTCCCTCTCAGGTGAAGGGGCGTGTGGGTCTACCGCTGGGGGAGTACGGATCCCCACGACCAGTCTGCGGGCTGGTCTCGGAATGACAGGGGGTGGCAAGGCGGGAAAAGGGCGCTCTCCCCGGTGGGGAGAGCGCCCTTTTGTATGGAAAAATATCAGAGTCTAACTTGCAGCGGTAGGCTTAGCCCTTGACCACGGTGTACCAAACATCGCCGTTGGTCTGAGTCTGAGACACGACCTTGTAACCATCGGCCACGAAGTTGGTGCCGGCGCCCTCGGCCGTGCAGTTGGACGGGTCGAAGTTGATAAACGTACCGCCCTGAATGATGGCCTTAGCCGTACCATTCTTGTAAGCTTTGTCCACGCAGTTGATCAAGAAGTTGTAACCGTAAGTCGGGTTGCTGTACGGCTCGCAGGCGAAGGTACCGCCGTTGATGATGAGGGTACCCTTCTGGACCTGCACAGCAGTACCGCCGCCGTAATAGTAGCCGTCGTTGATGGTCACAGCAGCGCCCTTCCGGACATTGACGCCATAGCCGCCGTTGACGCCGGTATCAATGCCGCCGTCCTTACCGGCGTTGATGGTGGTATCCGCATCGATGATAAGGGCGCAGAAGTTCGTATTGTTGTTGCCCATGTTATCGGGGGTGATGATCTTCTTCTCCAGATTCAGTGTGGTGGGCTGGGAGATGACGATGCGGGCAGCTGCGGTGTCCTCGCTGTTGTTGGTCTGGATATCCTCGGTAACAGCCACGACGCCGCCGTTGGTCAGAGCCTCCTTCAGTTCCGTAACGTTCGCCACAGGGTAAGTGGCGTTCTTGTCGTACTGGTTGGTGAAGCTATCGCTCTCCACGGTGTCCTGGGTGGCGTAGACGGTGATGGCGATGCCGTCAATAGACTCGTTCATGTACTCGTTGCCGGCGGATTCCTTCATGTGGCCCTTGATGGTCAGCGCCTCAGACGTAGCACCAGCGGACAGACTGTGGTCAGCGGACAGATCGGCGTCATTGATGGTCCAGTCGATGACCTCGTTCAGCTTGGCGCTGCCGTTGATGCCGGTGATGGCCACCTTGTACTTCAGGGCCAGCTTGCCGTTGTTCTTCACGTACACGGCAGGCAGCTCATAGGTGCAGCCCGGCTCCCACAGGACAGCCTCGCCCTCGGCAGCGTTGGCAGCCTTCTTGAACTCCAGCGTCTTGCCCTCCAAGCTATTGCCGTTTTCATCAACCAGTTGAACATCCAGGTTACCGGCCTGAATTTTGTTGACACCCGTGCTTGCGGTGTCGGTGAACCATGCGAAGGTAGCGCCTACCAGCATAGCCAGGCACAGAACCATAGCCATGACGCTGCCCAGCAAGGCCCGTTTGGTACTCTTGCGGTTTGTCATAATATCTGCCTCCTATTTTTTTGCGTGTGACCGATGGAATGCTCGTAGGGGAGTACGGATCGCCACAGCCAGTCTGCGGACCGGTCTGCACCGTGGTGTCAGCCGATTTTCAGCCACGTTGTGGCGTGAAAATCGGGAAACATCCTCGAAATCGCTTTGCTGCATCCTTCGCTGGCGGCGCTGCGGTGATTTCCGCAATGACATTTTTATATCATATCATTGCCAAAAATCGCAATTCGGCATAGGGATCCATATTCTCTTTGGAGCACCTCTTATCGTTTCAAGCAAAACGATAACCGCCCATGGGCGGTTCGGCACATTGTCTATATGCGCATATTAGCACTCCTTACGACGGACTGCAAGAGGATTTGATATTTTTGTCGTTTTTTACATAGCGGTTTTACAGCCATAGCGGTTTTACAGCGATTTCACACAAAGCGCCCCTCTCGCAGGGAGAGGGGCGCTCAGGCGGTATATGGGCAGGATCAGCAGCGGACCAGCTCCACCAGCACCTGCACCATTTTCTCCATGGAGGCCACGGGGACGAACTCATGGACGCCGTGGAAGTTGGCGCCGCCGGTGCAGAGGTTGGGGCAGGGGATATCCCGCTCCCAAGAGAGGCGGGCTCCGTCGGTGCCGCCCCGGATGGGAACGATCTCCGGCTCCACGCCCACGGCCCGCATGGCGGCACAGGCGTTGTCGATGAGCTCCATGTGGGGCAGCAGCTTTTCCTTCATATTATAGTAGCTGTCCTTCAGCTCCAGCCGGAAGGAGTCTTCGCCCCAAAGGCCGTTGAGGTAGCGGACGGCGTTTTCCACGAAGGTCTTGCGGGCCTCGAACTTCTCACGGTCGTGGTCACGGATGATGGCGTGGAGCACCACCTCCGTCTCGTTGCCGGAGACGGAGGTGACGTGGTAGAAGCCCTCGTAGTCCTCGGTGTGGGCGGGAGTCTCCGCCTCCGGCAGCAGGGAGATGAACTGGTGGGCCATGAGGACGGCGTTTTTCATCTTATCCTTGGCGGAGCCGGGGTGGATGTTGACGCCGTGGACGGTGAGGGTCACGGCGGCGGCGTTGAAGTTCTCGTACTCGATCTCGCCCAGCTCTCCGCCGTCCACGGTATAGGCGGCCTTGGCGGGGAATTTGGCGGGGTCGAAGTGGTCGGTACCCTTGCCCACCTCCTCGTCGGGGGTGAAGCAGACGGCGATGGTGCGGTGGGGGACCTCCGGGTGGGCCAGCAGATACTCGCAGGCGGTGACGATCTCCGCCACGCCGGCCTTGTCGTCGGCGCCCAGCAGGGTGGTGCCGTCGGTGACGATGAGCTGCTGCCCCACGTAGCGGCTGAGGAAGGGGAAGTCCTTCACCCGCAGGCAACCGGTCTTGGCCAGCGGCAGGTCGCCGCCCTGATAGGTGACGATCTGGGGGTGGATGTCGGCGCCGCTGACGGCGGGAGAGGTATCCATGTGGGAGATGAGGCCCAGCGCCGGGACGTGCTCCTGACCCGGCGTGGCGGGCAGGACGGCGTAGACGTAGCCCAGCTGGTCCATGTGGGCGTTCTCCAGCCCCAGCCGGGCCAGCTCGTCGGCCAGATACCGGCCCAGCTCCTTCTGGTGGGCGGTGGTGGGGACGGTGTCGGACGTCTCGCTGGAGGTGGTGTCAAAGGAGACGTATTTCAAAAAACGTTCGGTCACTTGCATGGTGGTTCCTCCTGTATCAGGCATCCCGCAGGATACCGGTATTCTTTGCCTTGTATTGTATCACAGTTTCGGGAAAATACGAGACTTTTTTCGCCGCCGGGGGAGATTTTTCTGCGGCGGCGGGGATTTTTGCTTGAGTAACGGCGGCGGGTGTGCTATACTGACTACTGTATGCGGGCGTGGTGGAATTGGTAGACTCGATGGATTTAGGTTCCATTGCCATACGGCGTGCGGGTTCGAGTCCCGCCGCCCGCACCATAACTCGGCAGGCGCCACAGGGGGCCTGCCGGTTTTTTATGCTCGGATCAGGGGTCAGGGCGGTTCCTCTCATAAATGGCAGCTGCGATGCAAATGCTCTGATCCGGCTGCCGCTTTCCGGCAGCACGCAGCTTTGTTCCTCCAGATCCGGTCAGCTCCCTTCGGTTAGAATAGGCTAACCTCCGTGCTTTCAAAAGGCCGCCGTCAGCGGCCTTCCCATAAGCTGTCTGTCTTATCTATATGGATCGTACTACCAGTTCCGTGCAAACACAAGATGCTTCTCCCGTTTGGGGAAATTTTTTCGGATGGGAGCGATGCGGCGACGGGCGCTGCGTCCATTCGCAGTCTAAAAAGGGACCCCTGCGGCGAGGCCGCAGGGGGTTTCTTTTCTATGCAGGGATCGACCGTATCTGCAGAAATTGCTGATGCAGGGTCCTCTTACATTTTCTCCGGGGCGCTGCAGCCAATGAGTGTCATGGCGTTCTTCAGCACCGCACGGGTGGTATCCGCCAGCTTCAGCCGGGCCAGCAGCACCGGCTTCTCCTCGCCCTTGATGCGGCAGGCGGCGTAGAATTTGTGGAACGCCGCCGCCAGAGCGGTGAGGTAGCGGTTGATGTGGCTGGGATCGTAGTCCCGTGCCGCCAGCAGCACCACCTGACCATAGGAGGCGATCTGCTTGATGAGGGCCTGCTCCGTCTCGTCGGTCAGGAGGCTGAAATCCACGGCATCGGCGACCGGGACGGTATAGCCCTCGGCCTCCAGATTCTTCAGCAGGGTGCAGATGCGGGCGTGGGCGTACTGCACATAGTACACCGGGTTCTCGCTGTCCTCCCGGACGGCCAGACCCAGATCGAACTCCATCTGCGTCTCCGGCTTGGCGTTGAAGAAGTAGCGGCAGGCGTCCACGGGGATCTCGTCCAGCAGGTCCGTCAGGCTGATGGCCTTGCCGGTGCGCTTGGACATCCGCACCACCTCGCCGTCCCGCACCAGCTTCACCAGCTGCATCAGCACGATATCCAGCCGGTGCTCACCGTCCAGCCCCAAAGCGTCCATGGCACCCTTCAGGCGGGCCACATGGCCGTGGTGGTCGGCGCCCCACACGTTGATGACCTTATCGAAGCCCCGGACGGCGAATTTGTTGCGGTGATAGGCAATGTCGGCGGCGAAGTAGGTGTAAAACCCGTTGGCACGGCGCAGCACGTCGTCCTTCAGGCCCAGCTTCTCGATGTCCTCGTCGGACTTGCCGGCCTTTTTCAGGTTCTCCGCCAGGATCCGGCTGGTGGCCAGCCACAGAGCGCCGTCCTTCTCATAGGTATAGCCCCGCTGGGTCAGCGCCTTCACGGAGTCTGCCACATAGCCGCTCTCGTGGAGGGTGGACTCGAAGAACCATGCGTCGTACTGGATGCCGTACCGGGCCAGATCGGTCTTCATCTTGGGGATGTTGTGATCCAGACCGAATTTGGCCAGCGCATCGTGCCGGGTCTTTTCGTCGCAGTCCAGATACTTCTCGCCCTCCTGCTGATAAAACAGCCGGGCCAACTCCCGGATATCGTCGCCATGATAGCCGTCCTCCGGGAACTCCACGGCGTCCTCGCCACGGATCAGCTGCTGATACCGGGCATCCAGACTCCGGGCAAACTTATCGATCTGGTTGCCGGCGTCGTTGACGTAGAACTCCCGCCACACGTCGGCGCCGGACTTCTGGAGCACGGAGGCCAGCGTGTCGCCCAGCACGCCGCCACGGGCGTTGCCCATGTGCATGGGGCCGGTGGGGTTGGCGGAGACGAACTCCACCATGTACTTCTTTCCGGTCAGCGTGTCGTTGCGCCCGTAGTCGGCGCCCTCCGCCTCCACACAGGCCACGGTATCGCCGAACCAGCGGCTGCCCAGCCGGAAGTTCAGAAAGCCGGGGCCGGCCAGCTCCACGGAGGTGAAATAGGTGTCCGTCAGATCCATCTGCTCCGTCAGGATCTGGGCCACCTGCCGGGGGTTCATCTTCATGGCCTTGGCGGCAGCCAGGCAGAAGGTGGTGGTATAGTCGCCGTTGGCGGTATCCTTGGGGATCTCCACCGAGGGGGTCACCGTCACGCCCTCCGGCAGCAGGCCGGCGGCGGCCGCCTTCTGATAGGCGGCGGTGGTCAGGGCCAGCACCTGGTCCTTCGCGCTTTGGATCATATTCATTGCGGGGTCCTCCTTCATTCTTGATATAGCTCCAGCCGAACCGTCAGCGCCGACACCGGCGTCTGTCCCATGTGCAGGGAATAATCCAGCGTAATGTGTCCTTGTTCCTCCTGCTCCAACTCCCACAGCAGCTCATGGGCGGCTATGTCCAGCGCCAGCACGCCCTCCTCCGTGGGCAGGTGCAGGACGGTGGGGGCGGCGGGGTCCAGCCGCATCCGGTAGCTGTTGCCGCTGCGGAGAGTCACGCAGCCGCAGTCCTCCAGCCACAGCTCCGAGGTCATGAGACTGCCGTCCTCATCGCTGCGGGCCTGATACCGCAGCTGCCACCCCGACGGGGTGCGCTCCAGCGTACCGCTGCCCCGGAAGTGCAGCACATCCTCCATGTCCGGGAGCCGGGTGCGGCTCTCCACATGGACCTTCACATTTCCTTCCATGACGGCCTCCTCAGTATCGCTCGATGTCCACCAGCCGCACGGGAGCCGTAGGCTCCTCCTGCAGGAAGCGGCGGGCCATCTGGCCGAAGCCCTCCGGCCGGTCGCTGGTACACAGCAGCGCCTGTCCGGTCCCCTCCGGGGCCAGCAGCTGCCGCCGGGCCAGCGCATCATGCAGGGTGTGGACGGACTCTGCACCGGCGTTCACCAGCGACACCTCCGGCCCCATGATCTCCCGGATGATATCCGTCAGCAGGGGATAGTGGGTGCAGCCCAGGATCAGCACGTCCAGCCCCTCCTGCCGCAGAGGCTCCAGATACTCACGGGCCACCGTCTCGATGACCGCGTCGCCGGGCTGATAGCGGCCGTTTTCCACCAGCGGCACCAGCAGCGGACAGGCCCGGCTCACCACATGGATGGTTTCATCCAGCCGGTGCAGCGTCCGCTCATAGGCGCCGCTGCGGACGGAGGCAGCGGTGGCGATGAGGCCCACTCGCCGGTTCCGGGTCATGGCCGCCGCCTTCCGGCAGGCGGGCTCCACCACCCCCAGGATGGGCAGGTCATTTTCCGCCTGCAGTTGGGGCAGAGCGGTGGTGGATACGGTGCCGCAGGCCACCAGCACTGCCTTAATATCGAAGGAGCGCAGGAAGTGGACGTCCTGCCGGGCGTATTTCAGCAGGATCTCCGGCGAGCGCCCGCCATAGGGGACACGGGACGTGTCTCCGAAGTATATAATGTTTTCAGAGGGCATCAGCCGCCGCATTTCCCGCACGGCGGTCAGCCCCCCCAGACCGGAGTCGAACACTCCGATGGGCCGTTGGTCCATGACTGGGCCTCCTTTCCGGCATCCCCGTGACGCCGCAGTGTATCACGCTGCATAATAAAACAATCATATTATACTATGGAAGCTCTCCTTTCTCAAGTGAAAATTTGGCGGATTTCCCCGGTTTTTTCAGTGGTATTTTCCCGCCGGGTCTGTTATACTGTTGCATACAGTAAAGGCCCCTTCGGCGGCGTGGAGGTGTATCCGTATGGAGATCAAAATGACAGAGAAGCAGTTCCGGCGTCTGCTGGATCTGGTGTATATCGGCAACTGGATCCTCAATTCTACCCGCGGCGACGATCGCATCCGCCAGTATGATGAGGTGGAGAGTCTGGTGTTCTCCCAGTGTCTGGCCCATGGGATGGCGCCGCTGACGGAGCTGTATCAGGGACAGCTGATCCCCTCACAGGCCTTTGCCGAGGGCGGCATCCACGAGGCCATCATGGCCTATGAGGACACCATCTTCTTTGAGATACTGGCGCAGGAGCTGGCCCTGCGGGACATGGATGATCCCCCCATCACGGAGGAGAATTACGACGAGGTCATGAACCGCATGAACGCCTATTTGGGGGAGTTCGAGGCCCACGGCACCGACCACATCTCCGTGGACATGGAATAACGCACTGCATAAAAAATCTGCCGGGAGAGGACTCCCGGCAGATTTTTTATGCACCGGCGCAGGTCTGTCGATGAAATAGCCGGGGACGGAAACTCCGTCCCCGGCTATTTTGGTTTTTGTTACGCCTCAGCGCTTCAGCACTTCTCGTAGATGGTGGCAACGCCCATGCCGCCGCCGATGCACAGCGTAGCCAGACCACGCTTGACCTCGGGACGCTTCTGCATCTCATGCAGCAGGGTGACGATGATACGAGCGCCGGAAGCGCCCACGGGGTGGCCCAGAGAGATGGCGCCGCCGTTGACGTTGACCTTGCTCATGTCGAAGTGCAGCTCACGAGCCACAGCGATGGACTGAGCGGCAAAGGCCTCGTTGGCCTCGATCAGGTCGATGTCGTCGATGGTCAGGCCGGCCTTGGCCATAGCGGCACGGGAGGCAGGCACGGGGCCAACGCCCATGATCTTGGGATCCACGCCGCCCTGACCCCAGCTAACCAGCTTGGCCATGGGCTTCAGGCCGTACTTCTCCACAGCCTCGGCGGAAGCCAGCACGATGGCGGCAGCACCGTCGTTGATGCCGGAGGCGTTGGCAGCGGTGACACGCTGGGTACCCTTGTCCTCGGTCTCCTTGGCACCGGTGACCTCGAAGGTGTGAACGACCTCGGGGTTGGGGGACTCAGGACCAACGGGGAAAGCGCCACGCAGCTTGGCGATGCCGTCGGCGGTGACACCGGCCTTGGGGAACTCGTCACGCTTGAACTCCACGATCTCCTTCTTGACCTTCACAGGGACGGGAACGATCTCGTCGTCGAAGCGGCCGGCGGCCTGAGCGGCCTCGGTCTTCTGCTGGGAAGCAGCGGCGAACTCGTCCTGCTCACGGCGGGTGATGCCCCAGACATCATTGATGTTCTCGGCAGTGGTACCCATGTGATAGTTATTGAAGGCATCCCACAGACCGTCACGGATCATGGTGTCCACGATCTTCTTGTCACCCATGCGGGCGCCCCAGCGGGCGTCGGGGGAGGCGAAGGGAGCAGCGCTCATGTTCTCGGTACCGCCGCAGACCACGATGTTGGCATCGCCGGACAGAATGGCACGGGCACCCTCGATGACGGACTTCATGCCGGAACCACAGACCATGCCGATGGTGTAGGCGGGAACGGAGTAGGGGATACCGGCCTTGACGGAGACCTGACGGGCCACGTTCTGGCCCAGACCGGCGGTCAGGATGCAGCCGAACATCAGCTCATCCACGTTCTCGGGAGCAACGTTGGCCCGCTTCAGGGCCTCCTTCACCACGATGGCGCCCATCTCGGTGGCGGGGGTGTTCTTCAGGGAACCGCCGAAGGAACCGATAGCGGTTCTGCAGCAGTTGACGACGTACAAGTCTTTCATAGTATCTTTTCCTCCTAATTTGTTTTGGGTCCCTTTTTGGCTTTCCGATTTGCCTTGGTTTCCATTACCTTATCTATCGTACCATTTTTAGCAAAATAGTCAAGGGGAGAATCTCATAAAAATAGGAAATAATTCCAGAGTTCCCTTGTTTCGGGAGAAAATCAGTCCCCGGAGCCGGTGCTGCCGCCATCCTTTTCGCCGGAGTTATCGCTGTCCGTACTGCTGCCCGTACCGCTGTCCGTGCCGGGATCGGCGCTGCCGGAGCTGAACTGGCTGCTGAGCTCGGACTGCCGGGCCGTAAGGCGGCTGTAAAAGTCCCCGGCGTCCAGCTTGTCATAGAGACCCTGGTTGTATTCCACCGTCAGCTCGCTGCGGGCCTGAGTCACGTTTTCCGTGAACATCTCGTCCAGCACGGAGCTCTCGTCCAGCGTCTGGCCGATGGCCACATACCAGCCTTCGTCGGTGGCAATGACATCGCTGACCTGTCCCGGCTCCAGCGCAGAGAAGGCGGCGGACAGGGTATCCCCCAGCGTCTCGGCGCTGAAGGTACGGCCGGTGTCCCCGGCCTCGATGCCCAACTGCTGGGCCATCTCCGCATACAGGGCATCCTTATCCTCGGCGGTGGACAGCCGGGCGGCGAAGTCCTCTGCCTGCGCCTGAGAGTTCTCACCGCCGGAGGCGGGCCAGTACAGCAGCTTCACCGTCACATAGCCCTTTTCCTGAGCGAAGGCGTCGATGGCCTCCTGCGTGGGGTGCATGGCGCTGCCGTCGGCGGTATACAGGTCGTGAATCCGTGCATACAGCAGGTACATCCGGTTGATGCTGTCGAAGGTATCCTCGCTGATGCCCAGCAGCTGCAGCTGCTGCTGATAGCCCTCCTCGCCGCCGTAGTAGGTGACATACTGCTGCCGCTGCTGCTGAAGCCGGGCCTCGTCCTCCTCCGTCAGCGATACATTGTACTGCTTGGCCCACTGCCGCAGCAGGGCGTAGAGCTTCACCGTCTCCACGGCGTCGGCCTTGGCATAGGAGCCGTAGGTCATGCCGTTGGACACCTCGGCACTGAAATCCAGATTCGGCACATAGGAGGTCAGGTACTCGCAGTCATAGGCCAGCCAGTACAGGTACTCCTCCGCCGAGATATCCTCGCCGTTGATGCGCATCAGCACGGCGTCCGGATGGATGCCGGTGACCTCGTAGTAAAGACCGTCCGTTCGTTGGCCGGCGCTCATCCGGTCGCCGGAGGCGATCCACAGCACCATCAGCACCGAGACCACCAGCATCGCAGCAAAACGTTTCATAGGGTTCCTCCTTCTGCGGGCGTTTCGCCCGAAATTTCCTTGCGTTTGAGAGTCAGTGCCTCCACCAGATGCCCGGCGGCGTCCAGCGCCTCCTCGCCGGGCTTCAGGTGCAGCGTCAGCTTGGGATGCTCCCCCGCCGACAGCAGCAGGCAGCTGCGGTAGGCCGGCAGAGTGCATACCGCCATGAGGCTGGGGACATCCATCCGCTGGCCCAGGCTCAGCAGCAGCGTCTGGCCCTTCTGGGTAATATCCGTCACCCCGGTGTCGGCGGCTGCCGCCCGCAGCAGCGCCACATCCAGCAGCGCCGTCACCGGTCGGGGCGGGTCGCCGTAGCGGTCCGTCAGCTCGTCGATGAGGTCCGCCGCCGCATCGTTATCCCGCAGGGCGGCAATGCGCCGGTACAGGTCCATCCGCTGCCGGTCGGAGGGGACATACCGCTCCGGGATATACGCCGCCACCGTCAGGTCGGCGGAGCACTCCGGCCGGATCTCCCGGCCCTTCCCCTGCTGCTCCAGCACGGCGTCGTTCAGCAGCTTCAGGTACATATCATAGCCCACGCTCATCATGTAGCCGGACTGTTCCGGCCCCAGCAGATTACCGGCGCCCCGGATCTCCAGATCCCGCATGGCGATGCGGAAGCCTGCGCCGAAGTCCACGTATTCCCGGATGGCGGACAGCCGCTTGCCGGCCACCTCCGTCAGCACCTTGCCGGGGCGGTAGGTGAGATAGGCGTAGGCCCGGCGGGAGGAGCGCCCGATGCGGCCCCGGATCTGGTGCAGCTGCGCCAGACCCAGCCGGTCGGCGTCCTCGATGATGAGGGTGTTCACGTTGGGGATATCGATGCCCGTCTCGATGATGGTGGTGCAGACCAGTACCTGTACCTCGCCGTCGGTCATCTGCTGCATCACCCGGCTCAGCTCCTGCTCAGACATCTTGCCGTGGGCTATGGCGAGGCGCACATCCTCCCCCAGCCACTGGCGCAGCCGTCCGGCGGTGGACTCGATGTTCTCCACCCGGTTGTGCAGATAGTAGACCTGCCCGCCCCGGTTCAGCTCCCGCCGGATGGCCTCCGCCACGGCGGGCCATTCGTGCTCCATGACGTAGGTCTGCACCGGCTGGCGGTCCCTGGGGGGCTCCTCGATGGTGGACATATCCCGGATGCCCGACAGGGCCATGTTCAGCGTCCGGGGAATGGGAGTGGCGGACAGGGTCAGGGTGTCCACCTGACGCACCCGCTCCCGGAGCTTCTCCTTGTGGGTCACGCCGAAGCGCTGCTCCTCGTCGATGACGAGCAGTCCCAGATCCTTGAACACCAGATCCTTCGCCAGCAGGCGATGGGTGCCGATGAGCAAGTCGATCTTTCCCTGCGCCGCCCGCTCCAGAATTTCCTTGGTCTGCTTGGGGGTGCGGAACCGGCTCAGCACCTCCACCGTCACCGGGAAGGAGCGGAAGCGGTTCATGGCGGTGGCATAGTGCTGCTGGGCCAGCACCGTGGTGGGTACCAGGATGGCGGCCTGCTTGCCGTCCAGGATGCACTTCATCACCGCCCGCAGGGCCACCTCCGTCTTGCCGTAGCCCACATCGCCGCACAGCAGCCGGTCCATGGGTACGGGCTTTTCCATATCCGCCTTGATCTCCCGGATGGCCTGTAATTGATCGTCGGTTTCCGTGTAGTCGAAGGCGTCCTCGAATTCCTGCTGCCACGGGGAGTCCGGGGAGAAGGCGTGGCCCGCCTCCCGCTGGCGCTGGGCGTAGAGCTTGATGAGGCCCTCCGCCAGATCCTTGGCGGCTGCCTTGGCCCGGTGGGTGGTCTTGGCCCACTCCGTGCCGCCCAGCTTATTGAGCCGGGTGTGCTCGGTATCCTCCCCGGCCCCGATATACTTGCTCACCAGATCCAGCGCCGTGGCCGGCACATACAGGCAGTCGCTGCCGGCATAGGCGATCTTGATGTAGTCCTTCTCCACCCCGTCGGTGGGCATCCGGATCATCCCCACGAAGCGGCCGATGCCGTGGTGCTGATGCACCACCAGATCGCCGGGGGTCAGGTCAGCGTAGGACTGGAGCTTCTGCTGATTGCTGTCCCGCTTGGGGCGGGTCTTTTTGGACTTGCCTGCCAGCGGCGTGGTCAGCTGGCCCTCCGTCAGCACCGCCAGCTGCAGGGCCGGGTACTCGCACCCGGCGGACAGAGTACCCAGCGTAATGAGCACCACGTTCCGCACCGGGGAGTGCTCCCCCTCCAGATCCAGCACCGCCGGGATCTTCCGGGCCTCCAGCAGCTCCAGCAGATTTCTGGCCCGCACCTGTCCGCCGCACAGCACCACCACCCGGCAGCCGCCGGTGAGATAGTGGGTCAGGTCCGTCACCGCCGTCTCCAGCGATCCGCCGTAGCCGGACAGCTGCCGGGCATCGATCTGCAGCAGGGCCTTGGGAGCCAGCAGATACCGGCTGGTGGGCAGGCTCTCCAGCTGGCACACGGGGAAGCGCTCCAGCTGCCGGGCAAATTCCGTCTCCGGCAGGGCCGCCTCCGCCATGGGGCCGCACAGGATGCCGCTGTCCATGGCGGCGGTGACGTCCGCCTTCAGCTGGCCCAGCCAGCCCTTCAGAGCCTCCGCCGTGCGTCCGCTCTCGCTGACGCACACCAGACACCCCGCAGGCAGATAGTCCATGGCCGTCACCAGCTCCGGGTATACCGCCGCCAGAAACCGGTCGCTGCCGTTGGGGACGATGCCCTGACGCAGCAGGTCGGCATCCGACCGCAGCTGCCGGGCCACGGGCTTGTCCTTCATCCGCCCCGCCAGCGTCTCCAGCCGTTCGGCGGTCTCCTCCGCCGCACCGTCCCGCCACAGGGGCAGCACCTCGCCGGCCGGCAGCAGCAGCGCCTCCCGGCAGTTCTCCGTCCGCCGCTGGGTGGCGACGTCGAAGAAGCCCAGCGAGTCCACCTCGTCGTCAAAAAATTCGCATCGCACCGGGGCCTCGGCGCCGGGGGAGTAGACGTCCAGAATACCGCCCCGCAGGGCGAACTGTCCCGGCCCCTCCACCTGCTCCGTGCGGGTATAGCCCGCCGCCGTCAGCCGCCGGGCCAGCTCCTCCACCTGATACCGCCCGTCAGAGCGGAGGGTGAAGCTGCACCGGTCCAGCACCTGCGGGGGAATGCATCGCAGGGCCAGTGCATCGGCGGTGGTGACGATCACCGGGGACTCCTCTTGCCGGATGCGGTACAGGGCCTCCAGCCGCCGGTATTCCCATTGACGGCTCACCGCCGCCAGCTCCCGCCAGTGGAGCTCCCGGCCCGTCAGCAGGACAGGCTCCCGGCCGGTGAGGGACCGCAGGTCCGCCGCCTGCCGCCGGGCCTCCCCCTCGTCGGCGCAGAGCATCAGCAGGGGCCGCCCGGACTTCAGCCGCAGCGCTGCCGCCGTCATGGCCCGGTGTACCGGGCTCAGGCCCGTCACCAGCGCCGGGCCGCCGCCGCTCTCCATCAGCTGCGCCAGCTCCTGTATCTCCCGGAGCTGCCACAGCTCCCGCAGCAGAGCTTCCATCCTGCCGCCTCCTTCCGATGATGAAATGTCCGTTCCCGGCGTACATGGGCCGGGAACGCCTTTGGGGGCGTATACGTCAGTATACGCCCCTATGCTGTAAGTTACCTGAAAAAGCAGAGAAATATGCGTGAAAAATGATGTGTGTTTGCCTCCGGGGGCGGCTCTTTCCGAAAATTGTTTTATGCCTCCGGCGGGTGACTTTCTTTCGCTATTGAAAGAAAGTACCCCGTCGGAGACAAAAAAGAAAAAACTACTGGGGAAATTGCCGCCGGAGGCAAAACAGAAAAGGCTGTCGGAAAACTTCCCTTCAAAGGCAAAACAGCCGAATCAGTTGAACCGGTTCATGGCCCGGTCAGGCCCCTGCGAGATCAATACCTCCGCAGCGTCACCGGCACGGTCCAGCGCCTCCATCAGCACCTTCTGATCCTCGCCCAGAGGGCGGCCGATGACCCAGTCCACCACGTCATAGCCCGCCTGCCCCGGAGCGCCTACCCCCACCTTGATGCGGGGGAACTGATCGGTTCCCAGATGCTGGATGATGTTCTTCAGGCCGTTGTGGCCGCCGGCACTGCCGCCGGTGCGGATGCGGAGCTTACCCACCGGCAGGGAGATATCGTCGGAGATGACCACCACGTGGTCCGCCGGGATCTTATAGAACCGGGCCGCCTCGCCTACGGATTCGCCGGAGAGGTTCATGTAGGTCTGGGGCTTCATCACCAGCACCTTTTCCCCGTTCACCATCCACTCCGCCGTCCACGCCCGGAAGCGCAGCTTATTGAAGCGGAAGCCCTTCCGCCGGGCCAGCCCGTCCACCGCCAGAAAGCCCATGTTGTGGCGGGTACTCTCGTATTTGGAGCCGGGGTTGCCCAGCCCCACCAGCAGCCAGCTGACGCCGCTGCCCTTGCGCTGAAAGATCATAGGTCCACATCCTTTGCCGTGTGAGTGATATAAAATTTTCCGGGATCCTTCCATGAGATCGGCTCCCAAAAGAAAAACTCTGCATTTTGTGCCTCCGGCGGCGGTATTTCTTCCGGTTTGTTGTTCTACGCCCGGCGCTCAAAAAACACAACTGTATATTAACATAGAAGCTTGAAAAAGGGTAGCGAAACTTTGCCGAAACACAAGAGTAGTATCCTCCGCCCCGCACAAAAGCCGAACAGACGGCGTCTGTTCGGCTTTTTCACAGGTTCTCCTTCACCCACTCACCGGCACAGCATCAGGGGGATGGCGCCGGGGAGGTTCCGCAGTTCTACACGGGGGGCGCTGGGGGCGTACTCCCCGTCCAGTGACCAGGGCAGATCCTCATCGGTGGTGACGGTCACCTGCTGCACATGGCGGAAAATGACGCCGGGGCCGTTGTAGTCCATGCGGCTGATGGCGGCGATGAGGCTTTGCAGGTCGAAGGCCGTCTTGGGCATCCGCAGCAGCAGCAGCTCAAAGGCTCCGTCGTCCATCTGCACCCGGCTTGGGTCCAGCTTCATGATGCCGCCCAGAGAGGTGGAGTTGCACACGGCCCCGAAGATGAACTCCCCCTCGAAGGTCTCCTCTCCCGTCTCCACCCGGCAGCGGTAGGGCCGCAGGGAGTCCAGATCCTTCATGCCCTCCAGAATATAGGCGAAGTGACCCAGAGCGTTCTTGGTGGCCTGTGGCACGGAGTAGGAGCTGCGGGTAAAGGCCCCGAAGGAAGCCACATAGGCAAAGTATCGGTCGTTGTGGCGGCCCACATCCAGATAGAAGGGGTGGCCGTTTACGATGCTCTCCGCCGCCTTCAGCGGCGTGGCGGGGATATGCAGGCTGGCGGCAAAGTCGTTGGTGCTGCCGTTGGGGAGATAGCCCACCTCCGGACACTCAGGCAGCTGCATCAGGCCGGACACCATCTCGTTGAAGGTGCCGTCGCCGCCGGCGCAGACCACCAGATCGTATGCTCCGCCCAACTCTGCCGCCGCACGGGTGGCGTCTCCACGTCCCTCAGTGAGGAATACCTTCACCAGATAGCCCGCCTTGGAAAAGCAGGCCACCGCATCAAACAGCGGCGCAAAGGATTTGGTGCGCCCCGCACGTGGATTGACGATAAACAGAAGCTTTTTATCCATACCGGTTCTCCTCTTTTGCACACGGTTCTCGGTTTTGTGTTTCCACAGAAGACAGCATAGTACACTCATTATACTCCTCTCCGGTGGAAAAAGCAATGGGTGCCGCCGGAGAAGTCCTGAACGGTTTCTGTACACATTCTTAAAGAAAAATTTGCCCGGCGGGCTTGCATTGGCGGCGGGCTTTCGGTATGATATAAGATATTATGGTATGTTGTGCGTACCTACTTCGGCGGAAGGAGTCCACCCATGAAGCAGCAAAAAAGCCACTATTTCAAATGGGGCCTGACGGTGTTTCTCACCGTCTGCGCCATCCTTGCCTTTTACGATACATTCTATATGAACGGCACCCTCCAGCGCTATCTGGGCAAGCTGATGACGGTGCTGGCCCCGGTGCTGTACGGCTTCGCCATGGCCTATCTGCTGGCACCCATCGTCAACTGGATCGAGGGCTTGATCCGTAAGGGGCTGAAGCGGCTGAGCAAGGGTCAGGAGCCCAAACTCCGGGGCGGTCTGCTGCGGGGTGTCAGTATCCTGCTGACGTGGGCCGTGGTGGCGTACCTGCTGTATCTGCTGATGAGCGTGCTGATCCCCCAGCTCATCGACAGCGTGGCCATGCTTATCAACAACGCCGAAAGCTACTATAATAAGATATATATCTGGGTCACCAATCTGCTGGAGAAGAACCCGGAGATCGCCGGCTGGATGGAGACGAATCTGGAGAACTACTACAATGACCTCATGAAGGTGCTGACGGAGCAGGTACTGCCCGGCGCCCAGCAGATGCTCACCACCATCACCGGCGGCATCTGGACAGGCATCTGGGGTCTTGTGACCTTCACCACCAACTTCCTGGTGGGCATCATCATCTCCGTGTACCTGCTGGCCATGAAGGAGAAGAGTCTGGCCCGGTGCTGCAAGCTGCTGTATGCCCTCCTGCAGGAGGAGCAGGCCCGCTGGGTGGTGCGGGCCACCCGCAAGACGAATCAGATCTTCAGCGGCTTCGTCCGGGGCAAGATGCTGGACTCCCTCATCATCGGCATTCTGTGCTTCATCGGCTGCTCCATCTTCTCACTGCCCTACACGCCCCTTGTCAGTGTGGTGGTTGGCGTCACCAACATGATCCCCTTCTTCGGGCCGTTCCTGGGCGCAGCGCCCAGTGCCTTCCTGATCCTGCTGGTGAGCCCCAAGCAGTGCCTGATCTTCATCGTGTTCATCATCGTTCTGCAGCAGATCGACGGCAACATCATCGGCCCCAAGATCCTGGGCGATGCCACCGGCATCTCCAGCTTCTGGGTGGTGGTGGCCATCACCGTGGGCGGCGGCTTTGCCGGGGTGCTGGGAATGTTCCTGGGCGTCCCCATCTTCGCCTGCCTGCAGACGCTGGTAAAGTACCTCACCGACCGGCAGCTGGAAAAGCGTCATATGCCGCTGGAGGCCTGCGAATACGTCCACCGGGATCAGGAGCCCATGCCGCCGGAGGAGCCTCCCGCTCCGCCAACGGAGACCAACTGACAGCGCAGCTCCCGCACCGGCATCCCCTCAGGGGATGCCGGTGCTTTTTTGCGGGCTGCCGGGTTTTTGCCGGGGAAGTGTGAGCGCTTTTCCCGCATTTTTTTGCAAAAACGAAACTTTCTCTTGCAAACCGTGGGGAAATGTGGTACATTGCACTTCGACAACTGCATATCGACAGGCCCTCGCCGGGTGATGCCACACGATCACACAGGCCGGGGGCGACCATTATTTCTGGCCTGCCGCCGAAAGGGCGGCAAGGAAGGAGAAGACATGAAGAAGAGACTATTGGCTCTTTTCCTGACGCTGGGACTGGTCTGCACCGTACTCACCGCTTGCGGAGACGGCAGCAAAGATCAGGGCGGACAAGGAAATAACGGCGGCGAAGCAGTCAGCGGCGGAGAGATCACCGTTGGCATCGCCAAGGACCTGGATGACAGTCTTGACCCTCACCGGATGGTGACCGCAGGAACCAGAGAGGTCTTGTTCAACCTGTTTGAGGGCTTGGTAAAGCCCAATTCCAAGGGTGAATTGATCCCCGCTGTTGCGGAGCGCTACCAGCTGTCTGAGGACGGAAGGACTTATACCTTTACCCTGCGTGAGGGTGTGAAGTTCCATAATGGCGCAACGGTAACGGCGGAGGATGTGGTATATTCCATCGAACGCTGCGCCGATACATCGGAGGGTACGCCTCTGGTGCCGGCGTTTTCTGTTATTCAGGAGGTCAAGGCCGTTGACGAAAGGACCGTGACCATCACCATTGCCCAGCGGGATCTGGAGTTCATCAGCTATCTCACCAGCGCCATCATCCCCAAGGGCTACGACGATCAGGCTACCCATCCCGTGGGTACCGGCCCGTTTATGTACGTGTCCCGCTCCCCGCAGGAGAACTTCGTCATCCAGCGCTTTGACGATTACTGGGGGACCCCCGCCTATCTGGATAAGGTGACCTATAAAATTTACGAGAGCGCCGATGCGCTGGTGACGGCCCTGAAGGGCAAGTCCATCGACCTGTGCGCCCATCTGACCTCGTCTCAGACGGCGCAGCTGGACAGCGACTTCCAGATTCTGGAGGGTACCATGAATCTGGTACAGGCGGTGTATCTGAACAACGCCGTGGCCCCCTTTGACGATCAGCAGGTGCGTCAGGCCCTGTGCTACGCCATCGACCGCCAGACCATCATGGACATGATCGCTGACGGCCACGGTACGGCGCTGGGCAGCAGCATCTATCCGGCCTTTACCAAGTACTTCCTGCCGGAGCTGGTGCAGAAGTACCCCTATGACCCCGCCAAGGCCAAGGAGCTGCTGGCACAGGCCGGCTATCCCAACGGCTTTGACATGACCATCTCCGTTCCCTCCAACTATCAGCCCCATATGGACACGGCGGAGGTGGTGGCCGAGCAGCTGCGTGCTGTGGGCGTCAACGTCACCATCCAGCCCATGGAGTGGGGCGTGTGGCATGAGCAGGTCTATAAGGGCCGGGACTTCCAGGCCACGCTGGTGGGTCTGGATGCCAGTGCCATGACGGCCCGTGCGCTGCTGGAGCGCTTTACCTCCGACAACGCCAAAAACTTTGTCAACTACAACAATCCCGACTACGATGCGCTGTTCACGCAGGCCGTGAATGCCTCCGACGATGCGCAGCAGGCGGAGGTCTACAAGCAAATGGAGACCATGCTCTCCGACACCGCCGCCAACCTGTACATTCAGGATCTGGCGGATCTGGTGGCCATGCGTCAGAATCTGGCGGGGCTGGAGTTCTACCCCATCTATGTGCTGGATCTGTCCACGGTGCATTTTGTGAAATAAGGACGGCGAGACCGTCCCCATAGAAATGAGGCGATGACCATGAAATATGCGGCAAAGAAGATCGTGTGGATGCTGCTGACCATGGTCATCGTCTCATTTTTGGCCTTTCTGGCCTTTCGCATCATTCCCGGCGACCCCACCGCCAAGCTGCTGGGCGAACAGGCCACCCCGGAGCGGGTGGAGGCCCTGCGGCAGGAGCTGGGGCTGGACCGCCCGTTTCTGGAGCGGTACGTCAGCTGGCTGGGGGATTTCGTCCGGGGGGACATGGGCTCGTCGTACAATTACAGTATGCCGGTGAGCCAGATGCTGCAGGGGAAAATTCCCGTGACGGGACTTTTGACCCTGCTGTCGTTTCTGCTGATCGTGGTGCTGTCCATCCCGCTGGGACTCTTCACCGCCCGCCACAGCGGCGGGGCGCTGGATAAGGCTCTGACGGTGGTGAATCAGGTACTGATGGCGGTTCCGGCCTTCTTTACCGGCATCCTGCTGACGTACCTGTTCGGCCTGCTGCTGCGGTGGTTCGTGCCGGGGAGCTTCGTCTCACCGGCGGAGAACTTCTGGCAGAGCGCCGGCTATCTGGTCTTCCCCGCCGCCGCCATCGCCATCCCCCGCATCGCCATGACGGTGAAGATGCTGCGCTCGGCGCTGCTGGCGGAGATGAACAAGGACTACGTCCGCACCTCGTACAGCCGGGGCAACGACCGGCGGGCCACCCTGTACCTCCATGTGCTGCGAAACGCCCTGCCGCCGGTGGTGAGCTTTCTGGCCATGACGGTGGCGGATATCGTGGCAGGCTCCGTGGTCATCGAGCAGGTCTTTGCCATTCCGGGGCTGGGGCGGCTGCTGCTGACCTCCATCTCCAACCGGGACTATCCGGTGGTGCAGGCCGTCGTGGTACTGGTGGCCTTCTGGGTGGTGCTGGTGAACCTGCTGGGGGATCTGCTGAATCAGCGGCTGGATCCCCGTCTGCGGCTGACGGATTGAACCGCACACATTTGTAAAGAGAAATTTCTATGGAAAGGGGGCAGGCTCCGTGCTGCTGCACCAGAAAAAGAATCACTATCTCCGCATCGGCCTTGCCATCACGGCGGTCATCACGGCCATGGCGCTGGTGGGCTGCTTCTGGACGCCCTACGCCCCCACGGCCATGTCCGGCAGCGAGAAATTCGCTGCGCCCTCCCTGCGGCACCTGTTCGGTACGGACAACTTCGGCCGGGATATTTTCAGCCGGGTCATGGTGGGCGCCCGCACCACCTTCTTCATCAGCGCCTGCACCGTGACCATCGGCGCCGTGGTGGGAACGCTGGTGGGCGCCCTCACCGGCTACTTCGGCGGGCTGGTGGACGAGCTGCTGATGCGGGTCAACGACGCTGTCACCGCCTTTCCCAGCATCCTGCTGGCGCTGGTGTTCATCTCCCTGCTGGGCTTCGGCACCTACAACGTCATTCTGGCGCTGGGCATCGCCTTCATCCCCAGCTACGCCCGTGTCATACGGGGGGAGTTCGCCCGGCAGCGGGAGATGAACTATGTGAAAAACGCCCGGCTCATGGGGGCCAGCCACCTGCGGATCATGCTGGTACACATCCTGCCCAACACCCGGCAGGTGCTGCTGCCGACGCTGGCCATCGGGTTTAACAACGCCGTTCTGGCGGAGGCCAGCATGAGCTTTCTGGGCATTGGTGTCAAGCCGCCGGAGGTGTCTCTGGGCTACATGATGTCCGAGTCCCAGAGCTACATGGTTCGTGCGCCGTGGTATATGCTCACCTGCGGCAGTGTCATCGTGCTGCTGATCTTAGGGGTCAGCCTCATCGGCGAGGGCCTGCAGCAGAAGAAATGGGGGAGGTAGCGCCATGCTGGAGATCAAGGACCTTCATGTGCAGTTCCATACCTCCGACCACGAGGCGGTACGGGGCATCGACCTGACGGTGCAGGACGGTGAAATTATGGGGCTGGTGGGCGAATCCGGCTCCGGCAAGACCGTAACGGCTATGATGGTGTCCGGCCTGCTGCGGCCGGAGCAGGCGGATTTCCGGGGCCGCATCCTGCTGGACGGCGAGGATCTGCTCCACGCCGGCGGCCAGCGCATCCGTGCCATTCAGGGCAAGGATATCTGTGTGGTGTTTCAGGAGCCTATGAGCGCCATGGACCCCACCATGCGGATCGGTAAGCAGGTGGAGGAGTGCCTGCGGGTCCACACGGATCTGTCGGCGCAGGAGCGGAGGCAGCGGGCCCTGCAGGCTCTGCGGGACGTGGAGCTGCCGGACCCGGAGGGGGTCTATCGCAAGTACCCCCACGAGCTCTCCGGCGGAATGCTCCAGCGGGTGATGATCGCCGCCGCCATTGTGGCCCGGCCCCGTCTGCTGCTGGCGGACGAGCCCACCACGGCGCTGGATGTCACCATTCAGGCCCAGATACTGGCCCTGCTGAAGCGGCTGAATCAGGAGATGGGAATGTCCATCCTCTTCATCTCCCACAACCTCCATGTGGTGCGTAAGCTCTGCACCCGTGTGGCGGTGATGGAAAAGGGCCGCATCGTGGAGACGGGGCCGGTGGATCAGATCTTCTTCCACCCGCAGGTCCCCTATACTCAGCGGCTCATTGCCGCCATTCCCACAAGGAGGAAGCTATGAACAGCGAACCCATTCTGGAGGTACGGCACCTGAACGTGTGGTATCGGCCCTCCGGCGTGCTGTGCCGGGGACGGCAGCAGGTGCTCCACGACGTGAGCTTTGACCTGTACCGGGGCGAGATACTGGGGCTGGTGGGCGAATCCGGCTCCGGTAAATCCACGCTGGCCCGTGCCATTTTGGGGATGCTGCCGGACTGTGAGGGGGAGATCATCCATCACAGCAAGCGCCCTCAGATGGTGTTTCAGGACCCGGCCAGCGCCATGAACCCCAGCCGCACGGTGGAGTGGATATTGTCCGAACCCCTGCGGATCTACGGGAAATACGACGCCGCCGAAGTACGGCGGCGGGTGGCGGAGATCATGAAGCTGGTAGGTCTGCCGCCGGAGTGCAGCAAAATGTACCCGTCGGAGCTGTCCGGCGGCCAGCGGCAGCGGGTGTGCATCGGCACGGCGCTGATCCAGAAACCGGGGCTCATCATCGCTGACGAGCCGGTGTCGGCGCTGGACGTCACCATTCAGGCTCAGATACTGGAGCTCATCGCCCGGCTGCGCCGGGAGTACGGGCTGTCGTACCTGTTTATCTCCCACGATCTGAACGTGGTGTATGAGATCTGCGACCGGTGCCTTGTGATGCACCGGGGACGCATCGTGGAGCAGGGGCCGGTGGAGGAGCTTTACGACCATCCCAAGGAGGACTATACCAAGGCGCTGTTAGCAGCGGCGGAGTGAGAGCATATGACCAACGAGCTGAAAGAGAAATTACTGGCCTACGGCACCAAGGCCGAGCCATTTACCGTACACAATCACATCCGGGTGACGGACCTGCAGGACGGCGAGGCCCGTGTGGAGCTGACGCTTCAGCCGGAGAGCCTGAACCGCTGGGGGACGGCCCACGGCGGCATCCTGTTTGCCTTAGCGGACATCGCCGCCGGAACGGCGATCCTGACCCTGCGGCAGGAAGTGTGCCTCACCGTCAACGCCTCCATCGACTTTCTGGATGCGGCGGGGCTGGGCAGCACCCTCATCGCCGTGGGCCACGTGGATCGCATGGGCAAGTCTCTCTGCTTCTGCCACACGGACATCACCGACGAAACGGGCCGTCTGCTGGCGACGCTGCGGACGGTGATGGATCTGACGGGCCGTCCGCTGGAGCTGTGAGCGCTATGAGGGAGTTTTACAGACGCCACCGGGGACTGCACCGGTGGCTTTTGGCCGTGGCAGCCCTGCTGGCAGTGTATTTCGCCCTGCGGCCGGTGCCTGGGCTGATGAACTGGCTCAGCCGCCGCATCATCATGCCTTGGGAGCGGGCGGTGGCCAGCGTCTGCTATCTGTTCCGCACCTCCATAGCGGAGGTGTTGTATATCGTGCTGCTGTCCGTGTCTGTCTTCTATGTGGCCAACGTCCTCCGGCGGATGGTGACTCAGCCCCACCGGGGCCGGACTCTGTACCGCTTCTTCCTGACGGTGGTGTGCAGCGGGCTGAGCATCTATGCGGGCTTCTGCCTGCTGTGGGGCGTCAACTACTATGCCGACTCCTTCCAGCAGCAGTCCGGCATCTATGCCCGCTCCTGTACCGTGGAGGAGTTAGAGGCCGTCACGGCGGACTTTGCCCACCAGCTGGCACAGGCGGCAGACAATGTGCAGCGGGACGAGAATGGCTGCTTTGCCGTGTCCCGGCAGGAGATCTTCGCCGCCGCCACGTCGGTGTACGCCCCCTCCTATGAGGAGTTCCCCTGTCTGCGGATGAAGGATCACACGCCCAAGGCCATCAGCTGCTCCACAGTGCTCAGCGCCATGGACTTCACGGGCTTCTACTTCCCCTTCACCGGGGAGGCCAACCTCAATGTGGACTGCCCCGCCAGCTTTCTGCCCTCCACCATCGTCCATGAGATGGCCCATCAGCGGGGCATCGCCTCGGAGCAGGAGTGCAACTTCATTGCCATTGCCGTGTCTCTGGCCAGCGGCGACCCGGTATACCGGTATTCCGGGCTGCTGATGGGGTATGTGCATCTGGGCAACGCCCTGTACCGGGCGGACCCGGACCGGTGGCAGGTCATCCGGGATACACTGCCGGATACGGTGGTGGCAGACCTGCGGCAGAACAGCGCCTATTGGGCGGCCTTCGAGGGGCCGGTGAACGACGCTGCCAGCAAGGTCTACGACTCCTTCCTCAAAAGCAACGGCGAGAGCCGTGGCGTCCAGAGCTACGGCACCGTGGTGGATATGCTCATGGCGTACTACGGGTAAGTCAGGTTGCGGTAAGAGGAGCTGCAAATTCCCCAAAAGCGCAAGAACAGGCCCCGTCCGATGGACGGGGCCTGTTTCGATACCGGCACTCCCGGAATTTTTCTCCACGGAGACGAAAAATACATTGCGTCTGACCAGAGGGGATGACAAGAAGGATACGGGCGTCCGCAGTCGGAAAGCACGCCGGGGTCTGATGACCCGGCCCCATAAAACCAATAGGGGGACGCATGGCGTCCCCCTATTGGTTTTATTTATCAGACAATGAAGAAATCGGAGATCTGCCCGTACAGGATCATCAGCATACACAGCGGCGTGATATACTTCACGCAGAGACGGAAGAAATCATAGACCCAAGGACGGTTCTCGCCGTTGAGGAGGATCTCCTGCCGCAGGGCATCCGGCTTCAGCTCCCAGCTGATCATCAGGCACATGAGCAGCGCCCCCAAGGGCATCAGCAGGCCCTCGGCCACGCTGTCGAACAGACCCAGCCAGCTGGTGCTCCAGCCGGGCAGCTTGGCGCCGGCCAGACCCAGCAGCTCCGCCGGGGAGATGTGGTTGCTGCCCATACCGTCGGCGCAGACCAGAGCGCACAGGGCCGCACAGATCACCACCGCAATGGCGGAATACAGCTTGCGGCGGTCGCCCTTGCCCTTTTCCCGTGCCTTATCGCAGAAATGGGCCACGATGACCTCCAGCATGGAGATGGAGGAGGAGATGGCGGCAAAGAACACCAGCAGGTAAAACAGGATGCCGAACACGGGACCGGCGGGTCCCATCTTATCGAACACGTTCTGCATGGTGATAAACAGCAGCTCCGGGCCGCCCAAAGCTCCGTTGGGGTCCAGGGCAAAGCGTCCGGGAATGACACACAGACCGGCCATCAGGGCCACCACGGTGTCCATGCCCACGATGATCATGGTGCTCTTGCCCAGATCCTGCTTCTTATCCAAATAGGAGCCGTAGGTAATCATGACACCGGCGCCCAGAGACAGGGAGAAGAACATCTGCCCGCCGGCGGCGGTGAGGACCCTCCAGAAGCCGGGGGCCTCGTCGATGATGCCGTTGGCCACGGCCCAGCCGGGGACGAACATATACTTCAGGCCGTCCGCCGCACCCGGCAGGGTGCAGGAGCGGATGATGCAGATGATGAGGATGAAGAACAGGGCCGGCATCCCCACGGAGCAGACCCGCTCGATGCCGCCGCCTACGCCGCTCATGACCACCAGCATGGTGATGAACATGAAGGCCAGCGCAAAGGCGATGGACACGTCGGGCTGGCTCAGCAACCCCTGAAACACGTCGGCGCCGCCCACTCCGTTAGTGCCAAATTCGGCGCCGATGAGGTTGCCAAAGTTCACCACCACATAGCGCAGACAGTAGCCGCCCAGAGCGCTGTAAAAGCTGAAGATCAGCGCCGCAGCGGCAATACCCAGCCAGCCCAGCCACTTGAAGCGCTTGGAGATGCTCTGGTAAGCGCCTACAGCGCCATGGCCCGTCTTGCGGCCCAGCGCCAGCTCACCCAGCATGATGATAACGCCGCAGCACAGCGCCAGCGCCAGATACAGGATCAGGAAGGGGAAGCCACCGTTGGCACCCATTTTGTTGGGGAAGCCCCATATATTGCCCAGCCCCACAGCCGAGCCCACAGCAGCCATCAGAAAACCGAAGTTTGATCCGAAGCCCTTGCGATCGTTCATCGTGTGTTTCTCCTCTCCGGTGCATAACGCATAAAACCCTAAATATTATACAGCATTTTAACATAAGATACAACGATTTTTTCCGCAAACTCCGTTGGATACAGCATCTATTTATCCGGCAAAATGAGGCAGACCGCATATTTAGCCGGGGCACTCCACAATTTTTGATGTTTTCGGGAAAAGGTGTTGACACCGGGCCGGGGATGTGGTATATTAGGTGTTGCCGATATCCGCCGGTGTGGTGGAATGGCAGACACAGGAGACTTAAAATCTCCCGGTAGCGATACCGTACCGGTTCGAGTCCGGTCACCGGCACCATCCGGTTCTTCTGAATATCGCGGAGTAGAGCAGTTGGCAGCTCGTCGGGCTCATAACCCGGAGGTCGCAGGTTCGAGTCCTGTCTCCGCAACCAGAAAGTCCTGATTTCTTGCGAAATCAGGACTTTTTCCGCACTTTTGCGTCCAATATCTTACTTGCCACTTTTTCTGACCCAAACGCTGACCCCAACGGGAGCGGGTAGCGGAAAGCACTATACCGCGCCAGAGAGAAGGTTGCCCATTGTCTTTGCCGCTTCACGCTTGGCTGAGGTCGTTACATGAGCGTAGGTGTCCAGCGTGAAGCCTGCCGAAAAATGCCCCAGCATGCCAGACACGGTCTTGATGTCCACTCCGTTTTGCAGTGCCAGCGTCGCGAAGGTGTGACGCAGGTCATGAAAACGCACCTTTGGCAGCCCTGCCCGCTTTAGAACGCGGTGCAGCATGTGCAACACGCTGTCCGGTGACATGGGGCCTCCGGTGGGTGACGGAAACACCCACTCGCTGTTACCCGTTTTTCTTCTTTGTTGCATCAGAACGTCTATCGCGTCTGCCGACAGAGGCAGTGTGCGGTAGGCGTTTTTTGTTTTCAGCGGCATCTCAATGATCTTGCCGTCGATGCGCCCGATCTGCCGTTGAACCCGGAGGTCTCCTTTTTCCAAATCAATGTCCGACCATTTTAATCCGAGCAACTCGCCCCGCCGCAGGCCGGTG
>ENA-OUQL01000087-OUQL01000087.1-human-gut-metagenome-genome-assembly--contig:-NODE-87-length-63362-cov-18.2102_pt1 | contig 63362 bp, 46 predicted proteins | sample MGYA00237945_ERZ548829 | MGnify/ENA primary metagenome ERZ548829 (study PRJEB26490, sample SAMN05194708) | human gut metagenome | biome: terrestrial biome; feature: human-associated habitat; material... | reverse complement strand
CCTCCATGTATTTCATCTTGCGGTCGCTTTTCTTCAAGACTTCCAACACATCCGGGCGCTCTTTTAAGCAGGGATATATCTTCAAATAATCAACCCGATATGGGTCATTGTGATACGACATCTTCTGTCCTCCGTTTCATCATTTTGAAAATTCCAAAAATGATGAAGCGGAGGGCCTCGGCATCTCTCGCAGGCCGAAGGCCAGCAAAACAAAACGCTCATTCAGTTCCTTTCTGGAACCAAATGAGCGAAAAAAGCCGCTTGATCTGCCTTCCCACTATGGCCGCATTGATTCGTCTCACTCTCTTTGAGAGCAAGGACTGCAAATCAAGCGACACATGGGAAGGTCACGCATCAAGCGGCTCCGGGGTACAAACTTGGATATTCAATTTTTAGTTGTCAAGAGCAAGGCGTTTATTACACGCCGTTACATCTTAAAACCGGTTAAGTCGAAATGCCACCGGCGGGAAAAACACCTGTTCTCCGCAATGGGGGCATTTCACATAAACTGCGCCGTGATTTCCTTTGCACAGGATCTCTAACTTGTTCTGGCAATACGGGCAAATCCTCGCCATTGTAATATGGCTGGAATACTGTTTTTTCAGTTCCTGCTGTTCTGTCTGAATACAGGAATAGCGTTGAGGATCCAGTTCCCTTGCATTGATTTTTGCCATACTTTCTCCCTGCCATATCAGGCGATCTCATTTTTCTCCGGAAATATATCTACCAGTGCATACGGGTCATACAAATCATTTCTTCCAACCAAGCCGAGCTGAGATGATCTTATGGCCAGTGCTGTTTTGGACACGCCGAGCCGCTTTGCGGCCTCTGAAAAACACTCATAGCCTTTGCGTGCATATATGCGATTCAGCACGCCGATGCCATCTTTCAGGCCAACATCTGCCATGTGGCGATACACCAGTTCCTTTGGCAAAAGGAGAAATGAAGTCAGCACATTGGTCTGCCACTCCTCCCAATCCAGAACAGGGTACTGCGTATGTTCATCTGCCATGCGAAATACGCAGCGAGGAGTTTGCACCTCATATTCTTCTGGATACAGCATCCAAAACAGTTGATGCGCTGCTTCGTGCATCATAGTAAAGTTCAAACGGCCAATCTGATTTTCAGCCACAAGGCTCTGATCAATGAAGGCCGTTTTTCCGTCTAATTCGTAATCGAGCCTTGTGCCATCCCTTTGGGGGATCGTTATGATCACCTCCGATGTCGCCGTAAGGCCGATGGCATCATGTGCTTCACTGATATCTGCAAAGGTAAATTGCAGGCCACACATCTTCTCTGCAAAATCTGCCGGATCAATATGATCGACCTTTTGAGGGACTTTTTTTAGGTAATCACGAAGCAATCTACGGGAAATGTGTTCGATGTCTTTCCGTGAAAGCCAGAGCATCTACATGCGCCCCTTTCTATTCCAACGCGTCCACAAATTAGAACATCTGTTCGCTTCTTGTTAAGGAGTATAGCACGCCCGCTAATCTATGTCAAGTGAAATAAATCGCTCGTATTTTGTACAAAAAATAATCGCCATTTCCTTTGCATTATCATTACACCAGCTGTTGGTGAGTGGAGGTATTGATTTGGCATTTTTAATAATGATAGTTCAAGAGTTTTCACAAAATCAACAAAAATTTCGACTTGATATTGCCAAAGGAGAATATAGCGTATAAAATAATTGGCAGAAATGGAAAAATATAGCCGAATCGCGGGATATCACTATAATCAAAAATTTTGAAGAGAGAATGGTTGTTTGATGTGATCAGATAAAGTAGTACGCTCCTGCTTTAATCAACATCTTCTGATCGCAGCATGGGGATCGTGTATGATTTAAGAACGCACATGGAATGGGAAAGGGAGTGATGCCTATCCATAGAGGTTCCAACGGTGCTATTTCAGAATAGAGAAGGAAAAATGTATTCTACTTACAGGAAAGGAAGGATTTAAGTGAAAGGTGCGAAGAAGCATTTTAGCAGAGCATTAACATTGCTGTTAAGCGTTCTAATTATGCTCCAAACAGTTACTGTTCCGGCATTTGCTGCTGAAAATACTACAGAAAATGTAGAAGTAGCAACTAATGACGCATCTACGGAGGAAGAAAGCACATTCAACCTTATAAACGCCGATGTTCAGATCGATGATGAATATGGCAACGAGGCAGATTATATATCGGAGGTACAGATCCCCGATTTGGAACAAATTAGCGAAGAAACACTTGTAGAAAATGGCGTTTCGATTCATAGCGACTATCCTGGTGATGCTATGGTCTATTTGACTCAAAGATGGCTGAATCAGGAGTACGGTGATGTGCCGGGTTTTGGATATGTCACTGAAGACGGAAGAACGGGGTGGGATACCGTTTACGGTCTTACGAGAGCTCTGCAGGTGGAACTTGGAATCGCAGATTTGGCGGATAATTTTGGCCCAACTACAGAGCGCCTTTATAGCCAGAATCTGTTGCGACGGCAGGACGGTGTCACAAATCGGAAATTTGCAATATTGCAGGGAGCACTTTGGTGCAAAGGGTATAACCCTGGATATAATCTGTCCGAAACCGAAGATGGCGCCGTTGTATTCAATGGCGTGTTTGATGCAGATGTAGAAAGGGCCATCATTGAATTAAAAGAAGATGCCGGCCTTATCAATCCAGATGGAGTTGTGACAGTTAATATCATGAAGGCCCTGATGTCCATGGATTCATTTAAACTGTTAAACTGTTAAGCTCTTATGGCGGAACAGAGGCTGTTCGTGAAATGCAGCAAAAGCTGAACCGCAAGTATGAGGCATATACTGGGATCACTCCTTGTGATGGTGTGTATGGCAGAAATACAAACAAGGCATTAATATATGCATTACAGGCGGAGGAGGGCATGCCGCCAGATGTTGCAAATGCAAACTTTGGTGAAACGACAAGACTGTGCTGCCCGGAAATTCCGTATTTTGGAAGGTCTACAGATGCCAGAAAATATCCCGGGACATCATCAGGTAGCTATTATTCGAATGCAGAAATCACATCCATTACGGAGTTGCTGCAGTTTGCATTGCTTGTTAATGGATATGATACCGGAGCAATAGACGGGCAATGGGGCCCTGCAACACAGCAGGCTTTATACGATTTTCAGGAGAAAATGAAAATCACGTTGACTGGACATGCAGATAAAACTACATGGCTGTCGTTGTTTATTAGTTGCGGTGATACATCAAGATCGGCTTTGGCTGCAGACTGCGCAACCCAGCTCACAGCCGCAAAAGCAAAATCACTATATGACAATGACTATCGATACATTGGAAGATATTTGACCGGAAATACCAAGAAAATCACACGCAGCGAGGCACAAATTATTTTTGATGCGGGGCTCAGTTTCTTCCCGATCTATCAGACATCTGCTGATGAAAATTCGTACTTCACTTCAGATCAAGGGGCGATAGATGCAAATGCGGCTATTGCGGCAGCTGCTGAGTTAGGAATTCCCAAAAATACGATTATTTATTTCGCCGTGGATTATGACTGCTTGGATTATCAGATTACCTCCAATGTGATTCCTTATTTCAAGAGTGTCCATGAAGTTATGAGCAATAGCAATACTTATAGAGTCGGCATTTACGGAACGAGAAATGTCTGCACAAGAGTTTCCAACAAAGGCTATGCTGAAAGTAGCTTCGTGGGTGATATGTCTACTGGATTCAGTGGAAACTTGGGCTTTGGTATGCCCTCTAACTGGGCGTTTGATCAGTTTTATACCACTTCGATTGGCAGCGGAAGCGGCTGCCTTGAAATTGACAAGGACGGTTTTTCAGGCCTCGACAGTGGTGTGTCTAAATTGGATGAGCTCAAAAATCCAGGATCGGATCCGGATATCGTTTCGTTTTCCCAAGATTCAATTGAACTCGAGGGACCAACTGTTAATATATTTGGCAAAGATACAGCCCTGTTTAAGACGAAACTTGATTGGAAGTTAGATTTGGACAAATTGGTAGATTGTCAATACAATATAACGGAGAATACCTATCAAATAACCATAGGCCTGAAAGATCCTGACCTAAACCCATCAGCGCATGCAACAAACTTTAAAGATCTAAAAGCGATGGTTCGAAGCTTTAATGGATATACACCAACTGCAATTAATGATTATCAAAAACTGAAACACGAGTTGAAGACAGTAAAATTCAATATGGGATTCGCATACGAAGGCACCATCGGTGGATATATTGAAATTGATGCAGCGACGGGTAAGGTGCGCGATGGTGGAATGTTTATGATAGCTGAGCTAGAAGCCAATGCCGAAATACCCCTTTCTGTGACAGTGTTTCCGCTCACATATTTTCGCTTTGAGATAAGCGGATCACTAAAACAGCAATTATACTTTGCCCTAACGGAAACTGGACAGTATGGGATCAACGGCAATGGTAACTATTCTGTAACGCTTCGAGCTGGCATAGTGGCTGGAGTTGAAAAGATTTTGCAGGCATATGCTGGTGGAACTGGTACAATAAAGTTGGAATTTAAAGAAGTTACCAATCTGCGTGATACAACAAAGGCAACCCTTACTGCGGGAGTGTTCTTAGAAATAGAATGCCTTTTGTGGGAGCACAGATTTGAATGGGATTTTATAAATCGACAAATATTCCCCAAAGTGGAGACGACAGAGGAATCCCTTATGAAAGTAACGAGAGATGATCTTAGGTTTATTGAACCGCTACAAGGTGTTGTAGCATATAGTGCAAATCCAGCAGCTTACAAATCTAATGTGCAAAGATACTGTGCCCCGCAAATTGTCGAATTAAATAGCGGAAAAATCCTTATGATCTATATTGATGATGTTTCATCACGATCGGATGAGAATAGAACGGCTCTCATGTACAGTATTTATGACGGTGCATCTTGGAGTGCTGCGCAGCCTATTTTTGATGATGGCACCATGGACCATGCACCGATTATGTGCGCTGACGGAAATGGTGGTGTACATATTGTGTGGCAGAACGCAAAAACGGAATTTGGCACAGATGTCACGCTCGATGAAATGTCAACCAACATGGAGCTATACTATACTCATTGGGATGGTGAAGCATTTTCAGGAACAGTGGCCCTTACAAGTAATTCGGACTATGAAACCAATTGCAGTTTGGCTTCCAATGGCGACGATTTGACTGTTGTTTGGCAGCAAAATTCAGAAAATGATCCGTTTTCTGTTGAAGGAACTAACTCAATTCATAGGAAACAGCTGGTCGGTGGGAAATGGCAATCGGAGGAAACCATCGCATCGAATTTGCCCATAGTAAACAGTATTGCCTGCACCTATATTGGCCATAACAGTGTAGTTGCATATTCCGCAAAAACAAATACAGATATGTCATCCGTTGATGATATGGAAGTATATTACTATGGCGATGGTGAATTGAGCAAAGTTACAGAAAATAGCACATCGGATACATCGGTATGCTTCCTGGATGATAAACTATACTGGATGGGCAATCACGCTATTATGTGCATGACAGGCGGAAGTGCAGCGACAGTTGAGACTATGGTGGACAATCTTCCAGAGTCCGTTTCAACATTCAAGGTTCTGAAAAGTGCAGATGGACAGAAAGCGATTGTTTGGGAAGATGTGAATGAAAAGGCACAGTTTTATGGTACTTACTATAATGAGGCGCTTGATAAATTCGGGAACATTCTTCCGCTTACAACAGGCGATGATGTAATCCGCGGATGGGATGCCTGTATGATGTCTACAGGGAAGATCCAACTGGCATATTGTGCTGCGGATGCTTTGAGCGAACCTGAAAATGGCAAAGCGTATGGACAACTCGATTTGGTTCAAAAGGAAGCAGAGGCGTTTTGCGATGTCGCTGTAAATCCGATAGTGACTTATTCCGGAGAGGTCACTGGCGGGGAAACGATTGCCCTGAGTGCCGATGTATACAACAATGGATCGGTAGATGTTTCGGCTCTTGATATTGAAGTCGTCGATCCGCAAGGAAATATTGTTGACAGTCGTACATTAAACGAGACCCTGGATATCGGTGGAAGTACCAATTTGGAAATACCGTTTACACTTCCGCAGACAATTTCTCGGTCAAACTATGCCTTAAGAATAACACCACATGGCGATACAGATGTTCGGCCAACAGATAATGAGGCTTCTTTTGAAATTGGATTGGCTGACATCGCAATCGAAAATGTGCAGGAGTCAATAACTGACACCGGGCGACAGCTACAAATCACAGTAGCTAATAAGGGCTATGAAAAAATTGATGCGGCAAAGCTGGCGATTTATTCTGACAGCGTCCAAGGAGAGGTACTGGCCGATATTAATATCGCAGCCCTTGATGCCGGAGAAAAAAGCGTTTTAAGTTACGACATTGCCGAAAACAGCCTGGGATCTGATCCGCTTCAGCCCAATCTATATCATCTGGTAGTAGAAACAGATGCGGATGAGGCCAATTATAGCAATAACGAAAAAGATGTATATGTCCATGCAAAATGCGCAATTTCTCTGAGCTCCGGAAATGGTGGTACAGTGCGAGGAACGGGCAGTTATAGCTACGGCTCTACAGTAACTATTTCTGCAATCCCCAATGAGGGTTATATGTTTGAAGGTTGGTATGAAAATGGAAGATGCCTCGATAATATCTCAGATGAATATACCTTCACTGCTTTCGCAAACCGCACAATAGAAGCAAAGTTTGTCCCTAATGATTTGACGATTTCTAATGTCGAAGTAATTGGTGACAAAGAGCCAGAGGAGACGTTGATTTTTTCGGCTAAGGCGGAAGGCGGATGTCGACCGTATGTATGGGAGTATACTATTTACAAAGGTGATACTCTATACTATACTCTAAGTGGTTCAACATTCGACTATCTTGAGTGGTCGCCAACAGAGACAGGAAACTATACCATTGTTGTCTGCGTTATAGATAAAACTGGGTTTAAGGCAACATACTCGAAACAGTTTTCTATTATTTGAATCAATCACAGGGAAGTGGCATTAGCCACTTCCCTGTGATATAACAAATCGCTATGGATTCAATATGGAGAATAAGATGAAAGAAAGAAACTGGAAGTATAAAATCACCGGTAACTGGTTTGGACCTATGGTGATTGCAATCACGACGGCGGTCTCCGGAGGATTCACATTCTGGCTTTACACTGCACACGATGGTGCCTTTGTTGGACTCGGCGGCCTAACAGCCTTTTTTGCTATCATCTGCGTTCTGTCCGCATACGGTGCAATGTCTTTCAAGTTGCTTGTGGATAAAGACGGCTTTTATTTTCGGACCAAACCCGGCAACGGGCGGTACTACCGCTACAGCGAGATTTGCAACATGTGGCTCAGCTCCGGCAGAGAGACGGACACACAGGAAGCAACCTACTGCAACTTTGAAACGATAGAGGGAAAGCGGTCGAGATTTCTCGTACTTGACCCCCACCTTGATGCGGTGGATTATATGATTGAACGGGTTGAGGCCGTGGGAAGCAGACGTGGGGATGACGACTTCGACCGCGAGATCGTCATTACCGGGAAGACGGAGAGTGTGGTTATCATAATCCTTGTGATTTTTGGTTTTCCCATACTTTACTTGTTGCTTTTTGGATGGACCACCATGCCGCTGATTTTCCGCATGATTCCGGTCGCCATTTTGCTGTTTTCAATTGTGCGGGCTTTTTCTCACGGACTGTTTTATATGCTAAAGATTCAAAAGGACGGCTTTTATTGCCGCACCAATCCCTTAAATGGGCGGTACTACCGCTACAGCGACATTCTGGACTGCTGTCTGGTCGAGTCACAGCGGAACATGCGCAGAAGCGCAACGCGTTACGGTTACTACATGAAATTCACCGACTGCGAAAACCAAACACACAGGGTTCCTTATAACAAATCGTTGTACGAAGGGGAAATCGACGAACTGGTCGCCAGGATCAAGAGGGCAAAAGAAGATGAAGCATGAATCGGCTGTTCAGGCCGTGAAAGAACTGATGCGGAAGGACTCAGTTTTTCGGTCTGTAATACAGGGCTGGGGCGTTGCGACGCTGCTTATCGGCCTCTTTATGTTTTATATGGGGGCCAATACTTATATTCAATCATACAAGCAGACGGATTGGGTATTCGGCAGCGCATACATTACGGATATTTCCGAGTTGAACAGAAGCAAAGTTGGCAGGGGTGGCATCAACTATTCGATGACCTACGAATATGAAGTGGATGGAACGCATTATACAGGTAAATATGGCCCCCTGGCAAACTCTATCGAGGTGGGCAGGTCCATCCGCATCAAATACGATCCGAGCGCCCCGGAAAACTCCACCGGCTTTCTGGCGCCGAGTGGCAATGATCTTGCCCTGGTGATCATAGGAACGATTCTTGCCGTGCCTGGATTTTTCATGTCGGGCATCCTCGGCCTTCTGCGGAGGCTTCTGCGGGGACTGCATCGAAGCGAGATTCCAGACTACGCACCGCCGGAAGAGAAACGCACTGCGCCCCCCAAAGCCCCCGCGCCCTCCGCCTGCGATATAGTTATGGGGGTACGCAATATCCTCCGAACCCTTGCGCCGATACTCATATTCCTGCTTTTCGGATTTATCCTCATGCTCATCCAAAACGCAATATCCTAATCACAGGAACCATGTGAATTACATTGAATGTTGCCCGCAGAAAAGATCGTGTAATTGCAAGGTTAAATATAAGCTCAAAAGTCAGGCGCTTATAAAGGGCCGCCATCTTAAGAGGCCGTTTCTCACGACTTTCGGGACACTCACGCATAGCAGTTTTTTCGGCCCAAACTGGTGGCGTTGTCAAGATTTATACGCAAAAAGGATTTTATGTTCAGGCTGAAAGAAATTTACCGAGTTTTCCTCCAGATATTGCATAGACCATATCCTTCCTTGTTGGCATCACCGATTTTTTATAAGACATGTTGCTTGTTCTTTTCTCTGTCTTAATATCCTCCGATAGAGTGCTCTTTTCCATGCCATAGGCTTTATATCCCCCGGCAAAGCGGGGGGTCCTCTTTTGCGGCCAAAAGGCATCCCGGTCACTGGATTACGCAGTGACCGGGATGTTTAATACATTTTATCCGAATGTCTTCATTTTATTTTCAATAGCGTTCACTCCGACCATCGTGTTTGTTGATGCAAGACTCTGCAATTTAGCCACATTAGTCCTCGAAACCATCGGTTTTACTGTAACAACTCCCTCATTGACTCCAATCACTTTTCCCCGTGCAATTGTATCAGTAATCCTAACGCCAGATAAGCTATTTGTTTTTCTTACCATTTCAACCTTCGCTCTCGACGGAATTGTAACAACTAAGCTATCCCCAACTTTTGGAGTTTTACTAATATCCCCAATTCTAATCACAAACTTATCATTAGAGGCCGAAACAATTTTTGCTTGCAATTTTTTTCTTTTTTCCATCATATTTTATATCAATGTACAGACGCCTACCAATGAGCCGGCTTGCTCTGGATCGCGGATATGAGACGGGCGCTGTTCACCGAGGGCTGGAGCTTCTGGGCATTACCGGATATATCCCCGCAATTCAGTTCTCCAATCCACCTGAGAAATATGGATTCTCCTACGATCCACAGCTCGACGCATTCATCTGTCCGGAAGGAGTTCCTCTTACATACCACAGGCTAAATTGCAGCAAATCGACGGGCAAATATCTGCGTTGCTACCAGGTCGAGGGCGATGCCTGTATGCGCTGTCCAAAACGGCCGAGCTGTTTTGACAAGGCTGGAATTCGGCGCAGAGTGCTGGCCAGCAGTTGCTATCCGGCATTTTTCAGAGGGCACCAGCGTGTGGGAACTCCAGAATACCTGGCCATGATGCGGCTTCGTAAAATCTGGGCCGAGGGCAGCTTCTCCGTCTTGAAACGGGAACACTGTATTTCAAGGATTCGAAAAAGGGGCATTCTTGCAGCTACGGAAGAATGCCTCCTTGCCGCCATGGCCCTAAACCTCAAGAGGATGGTAAATGCCATCTTTCGCTATCCCCAAATTTACTGTTCTGCTGGAACCTCTGTGGGTTTCAGCAGTTTTTTTGCTTTTGTCAACAGGTCCCTTATTGTACCTTATCCTCACGAGAGTCCCGGAAGAATCCGTTATGACTCAGTCTGTAAAACAGCAGCCAAAATTGTCAATATTGTAAAAGTAGAACATACACTACCCTTGCGGGATGGTGTATGTTCTACTAATGCACAGATAAGGGATGGCAGCAGCTATTTAGTAATACGAAAATCCGGAACTACAGTTACTCCTCACCTATATTCACTTGAATGATTTTTCTGGTAGGATAATTTGTCACTTGCAGCCAGATACTGCTTTGCTCTAAACCATTCCATTCAGAGGACGTGAATCGATATCTATACAGATCAAATGGCAGCAAAATATCACATGAGGCGCCATCCTGTAACCGAATTCCGGTAGCACCGTCCAATATAGGATTAACCACGCCCAAGAGATCCCAATCCATATTCATGAGCATATCCGTGGTGTATAATGATAGTTCCGTTAAAGGGAATCCTTCTGCGGAACTATTCTGCTGAGAAACAGTAACGCTAACCAACGCAATCTTATCGGGAATTCGACTTCGATCGGTTCCGTCATACTGCAAGGCGGAAGTATAGGCACGATAATCTACAATTTCAAAACGGTTGACCTGAAGCATATAGCCTTCAGCCGCCAAATTATACCCTACAAAATCCGGCGCAATAGGAACGATTTCTCCAACGGAGTATGTCTTCTCTGTATTGGCAGACCATCGTTGACGATAATCCTGATTAATTGCTTTATAGCGGATTATCCAAACAAAGAGCACTACTGCCGCAACGGAGAAAATCAGCCAGAATTTCTTTTTGCCTTTCATTTGCCTATCACCGATGTTACCCTTCCCGCTTGTATTTGAATAACAACATCCGATACACTCTGCACAAAGTCAGCATCATGACACGCAACGACCACTAATGCACCGCACTGACATTCTTTACGGATCAACTGTGCGATCATAGCAACGCCCTGCTCATCCAGTGCATTTGTTGGTTCATCCAAAATCAGCAGATCGGGCTTTTCCATCAAGGCCGCAGCAATACCCAGGCGTTGCTTCATGCCTAATGAATATTTTTTGAAAGTCCGTTTATCATTCGGGTCCAGGCCAACCGCCTGCAGGGTGTTATGGATGTCGGAAGCCGAAATCAGCTGTTTTAGACCGGCAAGCAGCTCCAGATTTTTTTGCCCGGTATACTCGTCAATAAATGCGGGACTCTCGATCATCACTCCCACAGATTCAGGGAAATCCAAATCCTTCCCCAGGCGGCGATCATTTACTGAAACACTGCCCTCTGTTGCATAGATCAACCCACACATCAGACGTAAAAGCATCGTTTTACCCGATCCATTTTCCCCTTGCAATCCGTAGACTTTTCCGCTTTCAAAATTCAAACTGATGTCTTGCAGCACGACCGCTCCGTGAATGGTTTTTGTGACATGATCCACCACAACATTCATCGTATCACCGTCCTATTTTTCAAGAGATATGAGGTCTTTTCTTTGTATCAGTAAATATCCTGCGCCTATTGATAAGAGCAACAGTAGCAGTGTAAACACCAGTTCTTTACGATAACTCAATCCATTTGCATCAAAAAGCTGGTATCGCATCACCATCGCTCCGTTGCCGACCAACCATTCAATAGGGAAATATGCGGCAGCAATATATGTGACAAAGCATATTAGAAAGCTAATGGCCGGACGGACGACAAGGTTTAAGAGTGTTTGCAGCATACATACGGCCGTAAGAGTCACAAACGGAAGTATCAGAGCATATAGGATAACGCTTGCCGGCGTGAGTGAAATTGTCTCTCCACACAAGACCTCCGAAAACAAGAATGCGGTGATTTCGGGCGTGTTGTTCAGGCCGAAGGTAACGGGTGTTAGAATCGCTGTGCCTATTATGGCAATCATTTCACAGGCAAAGTATAAAGTACAGCTTGCTATGCACCATATACACTTAGACAGCCACCATTTCACACGCGATGTGCGTAGGAAAACTTGCTGACCTTGTACACTGATACCTTGCGCAGGATATGCTGCTGTTATATACAGGCAAAAGCCGCACACAATCAGCCATTCGATGGGGATCGACACCTTTTCTTCCATAGAGCCGTGTTGCATGATTGCCATGCCACGAAATAGACACAGCATATAGTCGCCAATTGAACCCCGGCTTGAAATGGATTCCACATGGCAATAGAATTGCACAGAGCGATATACTGCGAATAAGCGCATGGAAAAGAGGAGAGTGGCAATCAGATAGTTTCTCCTTTGCAATCCCTGCCGCAGATCATAGCGCAACAGCCTATAAAACCTCATGTCTGTATTTCCTATATATCCCCGTAAGAACAGATACGAATGTCAAAAGAATAAGTTCCACAAGTACGATCCATGTGGGGCTTGGATTTGTACTTGCCAAATTGCACAGCCTTAAAGGCGAGAGCTCTATATACCAGTTCATTGCGTCGGCAAGCATGGGGGTAACGAAATCAAGTAATAGGAACAGCAGAAGCGGAGTTGCTATCACAAAGAATCGGTGTTTTACCTTATGCCCGACGATAATGCACAGACTGGCAGCAACGCCGCCCCAGAAAAACTCAATAACACACCAGATAATTGCATGCAGCCAAGGGTGAGTATAGTATAGCTTCGCCAAAAAGGCTGTGCCCGAACAGAATCCTGTAATAGGCAGCGTGACCCGAGGAATACAGGCGGGACATATCATCGCAGATGCAAACAGATCTGCAGTTACCGGCAACGCAATAGCAATGCCGCCACTAACAAATACAGCCGCCATTTTGGCTGTTAGGTATTGAGAATACGGAACTCTGGTAAGAATATTATTTGTCATATGAGACCTGTTGTCCTCATACAATGACCACCCATAAGGCATAGCAGCCAAAAATGGCCAAACGGCATAGAAGACTACAGCTCCGACGGTGACTCCGTTGACGCCGATCCAATTGACAAATAAGCTGCACCCATCATATCCGCCCGGGGAATGTGCATAGGATGCGCCTAAGTCACTGACGGTAATTGCAGTTTGAACCAAATCAGCTATGACAAGAATAAAACCGATCAGCAATGCACTGCGCATCATTTTGTTGTGAAATGCTTTCCACATTTCGGTTCTAATACAGTTCCCCATTATGTTATTCCTCCGCTAATGTTTACTGCTCCATCTCGGCTTGTTTTGAATGCTTTGTATTTGATTTACTGTCAGGGCGTTGCATCCTTATACGAGTTTGCGCTATCAGGGCTCCATTCACCGGACATGGTTTCACCAAAAAGATTGGGGCACGAGAAGGAGAGCGTTGCCCAGCGATAGCCGTCCTCATTAATGAAGGAATGGATACTGTACTTATTCCCGTTGTGACATGTCACATAATTCACGCGAGTTCCGCCAGATACAGTACAGTTATTCATCGATCCGTTTTGTGCGGATCCACCAAGGGCTCTTGCTCTGATGTGATCGCGCTTTCCGTCACGATAATAAAAATACACAGCTGATGAATCATCTTTTGTTCTGGGTGTAAGACGATGGTAGGAATACACATTTACACTAAAACCAGTGATTGTTGTGTCGGCTGTAGATGCAAACGCAGGAACAGCCATTGCTGCGCATACGAGAAACGCCATAATCAAGGTAATAATCTTCTTCATTTTTATTTCCTTTCTTTGTACATGTTTGGGTTTCTTATGTACTTATGTAATTAATATGATTAAATCATTGGAATCACCCTCATTCTGTCAACCGCTGTATACATGGACTGTAATATAGAATATTCATCTATATTACAAGTTACCTATTATGCTGTTGCAGTAGCGGGATTCACATAAAAGCTTTGCCCATCAACTGTGCATACTACTTTTACTGTATATGTTTTCCCTTTTGTTACCTCATGAGAGCCTGTGATAAGCAGATACGATGTCCCGTTACCGCTCCAGGAGTCGATCATCGTACGGCCTTGCCATAATTGAAGTGTTGCATGGATGGTTTTTCCAGGCTTGGCGATAGACACTCTGCATGTAGCTGTTGTTCCATTGATGGTGATTGAAGCCGACGGCGTAGCTGCTTGTACGGATGTAGCTTGCGCTGTCGCGGAGCAGGATAACAACAGGATCAATGCAAGGATGAGAGAAATCGTCTTTTTTTTCATAAATACACCCCCTTTCTCTATTCTTCTAAGCATTAGAACGGAGAAAGGGGGTGCTTTTTGGACACCATAATTACATGATTTTATTATTTTGTAGGAATCGACAAAATAAGGGATTGCGCTATGTGCACTATGTCCTCGTTGCTGATATTTCCCTGTATATTAAACACAACCTGATTCGCTTCGTCCACCCATATTAAAGCTTTTTCTGGTGAAGTTTCATTGCCAATGTATAAATCTGCTGGAATTCCGTTGATATCGACTTTGACTACTTCGCTATACTCCTGTGCTGTTGTGCTCATGCTGGTATGCTGCATCAAGGTATATTCAACAGAAAACATTTTTTCTCCGGTATCGTTGGCATATACGCGAAGACAATAATCGCTATCTTGATAGTTATCTACCAGCGAAAATCCGTCCGGTATCCACGACGGCTCATAACAGATGTGATCTATTTCATTATCTTCGCTATTGAAAAGATAGATCGTTATGCTCTCGTAGATTTCTTTTATCCATTGGAAGGCGCGCTCTCTTGCCTGTATATCAACTGTCAGCCATGTGCTGACAGACAGAATCGTCACAATTAATATTACCGCAGCCCGCTGCCATATTTTATGCGCAACAACCCTACGCTTGCTTTTTTTTCGTAATATCTCCATGCTATGTTCAAAATCATCGGAAAATACATGTTCGCATTCACTGGGAGACGGGAATGAAGTAAGCATGGACTCTGCTACACGCTTTGCCGCGTTGGCCAGTTCCTGTTCTGACCATGCCATGTTTGACATTTTACGCATCTCCTTTCAAATGTTTTTGCAAAGCGGCCTTGGCTCTCCAAAGCTGCTTTTGTGCGGTATCCTTTTTTATATGCAGCATAGATGATATTTCTCGTACAGAGTATCCATTATAATAGCGCAGCAATAGGATATCACGATAGGCAGCCGGTAATCGTGCCATAGCATCGGCCAAACCATGATCACCAGGCAATGGGATTTCGATGCCATAGGTACTCTCCCAAAATTCCATATCTACCAGTTTTGATCGGCTGCGAATGATATCTATTGCTTTCCGTTCTGTAATAATAACGATATAAGCTCTGGTTTTTGGACATTTGACATCCGATATTTTTTTCAGATTCTCAATAAGGGATAGAAACGCCTGATGTACTGCATCCTCGGCATCAAATTCATTCTTCAGAATTTTCATGGCAACATGGAACATCAAGCCCTTGTACATTATGTAAAGCTGTTCAAACTTGGATTTATCTTCGTCGCTTTCTATCATCTGTAAGTAGATAATCAACGAAATTCCCTCCTACAATAATGATGTCATTATATGTCGTTAATTATATCATCACACGATGTAGAAGACAAGAAGCAGCTTGCCGCCAGGCACCGGGAGCTGAGCAAGGTGAAGAATCGTATTGCTGAGATTGACACATTGCTCAGGAGTCAGTAACTGGTACTGGATGACAGTTACAAATTACAGTAGCTAATAAAGGCTAAAGGATCGTTCCGACGAGAAGGAAGCGAAAGACGGCATGTCCGCCGAGGATGCGGCATACGAGAGAAAAGTGAGGATAGGCAATACCCTCCGAGTTCTTTTCCCGATACTTGCATTTGTGCTTTTCGGGGTGCTCATCATGCTTCTCCAGGGCGGAAGATTCTGATCATAGGAGCTATTGTTTGTTCTTTCTCTGTCTTAATACCTCCGATAGAGTGAGTCTTTCTGGATGCGCCATGATGACGCTACCCTCGTGACAACTCGAGAGCGCACCTTCCCCTTGGTGGGAGGTGCGCTCTGTCTGCGTTCATTTGATGCGATACAGGCTGCTGGTCAAGCTACCATTGGGACGACGGCGATGGGTGCACTCTAAGAATCCGTGATGCGTCAAGTCCGCCAAGGCCCGCTGCACGGTGCGGCGGGACAGCTTCAAGTCCTCCGCGATCCTGCGGACGCTGGGCCAGCAGGTGCCGTCGGCGTTAGAGCGGTCCTTGAGGTACATATAGACCGTCTTGGCCCGATGAGATAATTCCTGATCCGCATAGATGCTTCCAAAGTAGCTCATGTCTTTGCATCCTCATTGTAAAGTCCCATTGCCGAATAAGGACTTCTCCTATGGTAATAGAAACGGATGCGGACGAGGCCAATTATGGCAATAACGAAAAAGATGTATCTGTACATGCGAAATGCGCAATTTCTCTGAGCTCTGGAAATGGTGGTACAGTGCGAGGAACGGGCAGTTATAGCTACGGCTCTACAGTAACTATTTCTGCGATTCCCAATGAGGGCTATATGTTTGAGGGTTGGTATGAAAATGGAAGATGCCTTGATAATATTTCTGATGATTATACCTTCACCGCCTTCACGAACCGCACAATAGAAGCAAAGTTTGTCCCTAATGATCTGACGATTTCTAATATCGAAGTAATTGGAGACATGGAGCCAGAGACGGCATTGGTTTTCTCAGCTAAGGCGGAAGGTGGTTACCAGCCGTATGTATGGGAGTATACTATTTACAATGGAGATACCCCATGCTATACTTTAAGTGATTCAACATTCGATTATCTTGAGTGGTCGCCAACAGAGACAGGAAACTATACCATTGTTGTCTGCGTTATAGATAAAACTGGGTTTAAGGCAACATACTCGAAACAGTTTTCTATTATTTGAATCAATCACAGGGAAGTGGCATTAGCCACTTCCCTGTGATATAACAAATCGCTATGGCTTCAATATGGAGAATAAGATGAAAGAAAGAAATTGGAAGTACAAAATCAACGGTGGATGGCCTACGCTCATCATGGCATCGGTCATGCTGGCAATCTTTGGCGGGATCACGGTTTGGCTCTACACCACACGGAATGGTGCCTTCATCGGCGGCCTGATTGTGACGGCCTGCATGGCGATTGGCTTCATTTTATCCGTATGCAGCGTTCTATTTTTTAAGGTGTTCGTGGATAAGGACGGCTTTTTTTGTCAAACCGCACCGGGCAACGGGCGGTACTATCGCTACAGCGAGATCCGCAATATGTGGCTCAGTTCCGGCAGGGAGACAAACGCACGCCAGCCGACCTACTGCAACTTTGAAACGGTAGAAGGAAAGCGGATGAGATTCCTCGTACTTGGCTCCCAAATCGATGCAGTTGATTATATGATCGAGCGGGTCGAGTCTATGGGGAACAAAAGCGGGGAAGATGATCTTGACTGGGAGATCGTCATCACCGGCAAGAAGGAGGCTGGATTTGTGGTAATTCCCACGATTCTCTCCTTGATTATGCTTGTCGTAATGGTGATGTTGTTTTTGGCGTGGAATCTGCCGCCGATAGTCATTGCAGTTCCCGTTATTCTTGAGCTGATGTCACTGTCACAGATTCTTTCTCTTGGGTTGTTTTACAAAGTAATCATTCAGAAGGACGGTTTTTATTGCCGCACCAATCCCTTCGACGGGCGGTACTACCGCTACAGCGACATTCTGGACTGGCGTCTTGTCGAGTCGCAGCGGAAGATCGGCTCCCGGTACAACAGAGGAAGAATCCGCAAAATGTACTACTTTTACGACCTGAAATTCATCGACCGTGCGCACCAGACACACCGGCTCCCTTATAACAAATCACTGTACGAGGGAGAGATTGGCGAGTTGGTCGCCAGAATTGAGAGGACACATGACAATGAAGCATAACTCCCCCCGATTGACAGATGGCATTTCCCGGTTTTTGATAACCGTTATGGGAATTGTCATGATGATTGCCGGTATCCGTCTGCTCATTATGGGGGTGGATAACTTTATCCAGCCAATCCGCCATGCCGGCTGGGTAACCACCAGCGCAAATGTTACCGACATATCTGAAACGGTCATAAAGAACAATTTTTTTAGAAACAAGCGGACAAGAATCCACTATATGTGGACTTATGAGTATGTGGTGGACGGTACGCACTATACAGGCGAGTTTGGCCCCTTGGCGAACTCAGTCACGGTGGGTAAGTCCATCCAGATCAAATTTGACCCGGATGCACCGGAAAACTCGACCGGCTTTATAGAACCGAGCTTCAGCGACATTGTTCTCGCTGTGATTGGATTGGTTGTCGCTGTGCTCGGGTTCTTCATATCGGGCATCCGCCCCCTGATCCGCAGGCTGACCGGGAGGGATCGATTCGATGAGGAGGAAAAACTGCCGCCGGAAGAGAAATACGACCTGTCCGCTGAGGACGCCCCGCATACGAGAGAAAAGTGAGGGTAGGCAATACCCCCCCGAGTTCTTTTCCCGATACTTGCATTTGTGCTTTTCGGGGTGCTCATCATGCTTCTCCAGGGCGGAAGATTCTGATCATAGGAGCTATTGTTTGTTCTTTCTCTGTCTTAATACCTCCGATAGAGTGAGTCTTTCTGGATGCGCCATGATGACGCTACCCTCGTGACAACTCGAGAGCGCACCTTCCCCTTGGTGGGAGGTGCGCTCTGTCTGCGTTCATTTGATGCGATACAGGCTGCTGGTCAAACTGCCATTAGGCCTGCGGCGGATAATGTACAATAACTTGCGCAAATTGAAAAGAGCATAAAAAAAGACATAGCTTGCAGGCTCTGGTAGAATGAAGTTACCACACAAACATTCGAAAGGAGACAGCAAACTATGTCCGAGAAGATTGTACAATTCAATGAGGAAATTATCAAGGGGCAGCTCAAAGAATTAGTTCGAGGAAGTGTAGAGGAAACCCTGAACGAGCTACTGGAAAAGGAGGCGGAGTCCCTGACGCAGGCGGCCCGCTATGAGCGCAGCGAGGCCCGTCAGGGCTACCGCAGCGGTCACTATGACCGGAATCTCACCACGACCTCCGGCAACGTTACGCTCCACATGCCGCGGCTCAAGGGCATGTCCTTCGAGACCGCCATCATCGAGCGGTATCGCCGCCGGGAGAGCAGCGTGGAGGAGGCCCTCATCGAGATGTACCTGGCAGGCGTTTCCGTGCGCCGGGTGGAGGACATCACGGAGGCGCTGTGGGGCAGCAAGGTCTCGCCCGCCACCATCAGCGAGCTGAACAAGAAAGCCTACATCCACATCGAGGACTGGCGCAACCGCCCGTTGCAGGGCGGGCACTATCCATACGTCTACGTGGACGGTATCTACCTGCGCCGCAACTGGGGCGGAGAGTACGAAAATGTTGCTGTTTTGGTGGCGATCGCCGTGAATGAGGACGGTTTTCGCGAGGTTTTGGGTGCCGCTGAGGGCATGAAAGAGGACAAGGCCAGCTGGGTCAGCTTCTTCCAGTGGCTCCGTGGGCGCGGCTTGGACGGCGTGAAGCTCATCGTCGGTGACAAGTACATGGGGATGCTGGAGGCTGTGGGCGAGGTGTTCCCAGACGCCAAATACCAGCGCTGCACGGTGCATTTCTACCGCAACGTTTTCTCTGTTGTGCCCAAATCCAAGGTCAAAATTGTGGCAAAAATGCTCAAGGCGATCCACGCCCAGGAGAGCAAAAAAGCGTCCCGTGAGAAGGCGAAAGCCGTGGTCGCCGAGCTGCGCGCCATGAAACTGAAGGAAGCTGCCAAGAAGGTCGAGGACGGCATTGAGGAAACGCTGACCTACTGCGATTTTCCCAGCGAGCACTGGACGCGCATCCGCACCAACAACGTGATCGAGCGGCTGAACCGGGAGATCCGCCGCAGAACCCGCGTGGTGGGGACGTTCCCGGACGGCAACTCCGCCCTGATGCTGGTCTGCGCACGGCTGCGCCATGTGGCGGGCACCCAGTGGGGCAACAAGAAATACATGAACATGAAGCACTTGGAGGCGGTCATGGACGACGCCTCCGTTGCCGGCTGACTTCACTCCGCCGGAGCCTGCAAACAATTTTGCGCATAAATCTTGACGGGACCTTTTATTCCCTCCGTTTCGTCATTTGTGAAGAACTCGCAAACGGCAGAAACGGTGGGGCACGGCAATGAAATTGGTATCCGCATAATGAAAAGCGGACAAAAAGCCAAGGATGGCCGCAAAGGGCCATCCTTGGCTTTTTGTCCGTTTTGTTGTGTTGTCTGGTCGCATGGTTAGGCGGCCTCTCGAATATCTCCAGAGGCCAATGTGTTCCGGGAACTCCGCTTCCTATATCAGCGTTCTCTATATTCTGGTGCCTCCATTATCCTCCCATACCACTGCCGAGATCTTCTCCCAGATCGCAGGTATAGCACCACTCCACCACATCGCCGTTATTCAGTTGGTAGCGGGAGCAGCCGTAGTTAGGAAACCATCCGTTGACGGCATACATTCAGCCGGAGAGCTTCCCTACATCGAACTCGTACAGATTGTGAATACCCTCGATATAGGCACTGTTATACACCGGCGTAAAGCTGGACTCCATGTGTATCTTATTTGCCTTGCAGACACGCTGCAGTACATCGTAGACACTTTCGCCGTCGCTGAACGTTACCTCTGTGGCTGGAAGGATGATACCGTCCTCCGGCACAAGGGCTTTCTTGCTCTCAACGCACTTATCAATATTGTCCAAGATCGTCTCGCAAGAGATGGATATGATACAGGTATACTTTGTGTCCGCATCCACATCGCTGTCCTGTGGCTCTACAGGAGCCGGTTTTTCCTCCGGCACAGGTCAGCAGGAGCAGTGCCAGAAGCAATGTGCACAGAGGTTTGGATCGCCGCATATCACTTCACCTCAATATCCGTCATGTCGAACAGGCGTGTCTGGCCCTGCCGGAAGCGGTCGCAGGCGGCCAGTGCGTAGAAGCCCTGCTCGGTAGCCATACCTCATCGCTGTGACGGAAGCCGCCGCCCTCGCAGGCAAAGGCGCACAGGCCGTCCAGCGGGGACGCGCCGTTTTTTACGAAGCGGCTGTCCGCTGCGGGATCAATGCCCAGCGCCGTCAGAGCCACGATGACCTGTGCGCAGGACTCGCTGTTGGCCGCGCCCCAGCTCATGAAGCCGCCATCGGCCTGCTGGGCATCAGACAGATAGGTCAGCGCCGCGTCAACTGCCGCCTTGATGTCTGTCTCCTCCTGATAAGGGGCCAGAGATGTCAGGGCCATGGCGGTCATGTCCACATCGGATTCGTCGCCCATCAACGCCCAGCCGCCGTCGCTGCACTGATAGGAGAGAATCTCCGCCACCAGTCCCTCGCGGGTGGTCTGCTCCTCGCCATCGGCGCACTGGGGAATATCGTAGCCATGGCAGTCCAGCGCGATCAGCGCCCAGATGGGGCCGTTGGTACCCTGTGCCCGCAGATAGGCCATGTCGGTTAGGCCCGCCGTCAGATCAACGCCCGCCATGTTGGCGGCATTATATCCGGCAGCCGTCAGGCCCAAGATGGTGCGGGAGTTCTCAGTGGATTTCGCGTGGTGCAGCCGCACGGAACCTGCTTGCTTGACATAGTCCTCTACCGTCTGCTCATAGCTCTGCGCAGTCTCATCACTGAGAAGTCCGGCACGGCTCAGGCCGATCACCGCCCACTCGCCGTCAACAGAGCCTGCGGAAAGCGTATCTTGCTCTTGTAGATATTTACCCGTTTCACGGTAGGCGGTCTGCCATGGTGCCTCCTCCGTCTTTGCGCCGCAGCCGGTCAGCAGCACCAGCAGGAGCAGCAGCGCAATGGAATGTTTTTTCATAGGCGTCTTCTCCTTGCAGAAATGTTTTTTTGCCGTCAGTGCGGCTTACCCACCGTACAATGCGCACGGTGGGCAAGCTGGGGAGGTCATTTCATATCCGGGTTATTTCCGTGTACCACTATGATTTATTGTTCCACCGGGAACTTTGACAGCTTTCCGTTTGCTACACGGTAGATCAATGCAGCATCCGTCGTGTTCACGACACCATCACCATTTACATCAGCTGCCAAAAGTTGATCCGCAGACAACTGATATTTTCCATTTGCATAACGGTAGACAATGGCGGCATCCGTGGAATCGACTTTACCATTCCCATTTACATCACCGTATTTGACCTCGGTCTGGTCCCCAATGGTCAGGGTCAGGGTAGTCATGGGCTTATCGCAGTGGACGCCGTATTCCATCTCCAGGGTCTCGCTGTTTTCTCGGTTTTGGTACATGGCGTAGGGGAAAGTGATCTGGAAATCGGTATCGCTGGCCTTCAGCGGATTTTCCGACCAGGTCACATACTTCGTCACATCACGGGTCTTGCCGTTGGTGTAGTAGGCCGTTACCTGCATTCCGGTGGGGTCGAAGGTGTCTTTTACATTGTAGGTCATCTTGTCCGGCAGCTTCGTGACCTCGATGCGTTCAATGGTGCTACCCACGGCCATTAGGTAGGCGGAGTCGTTCTTAAAGTAGATGGTGCCGTACTCATCCATGATGGGGCTACAGATGGCGTACTGCGCCTGTGCGCCGCTGGGGGTGAAGATGTTGTAGGGCGTCGTATAGGTCTCCGTCTGGCCGCTGGCCGTGTAGGTCTCCATGGTCTTCAGAGACACCTCGGTTTGGCCGGGCTTGTCCTCCAGCACCCGGAGCTTGCCGGGGGTGAAGTTATCGAAGAAGTACACATAGACGCAGCCTGTCTCCTCCATATAGGCCGTGGTCAGAACACCGCTGGTCTGGGGATAGCCGTGGGTGCGTACCGTATAGGCAATCTCCCAGTTGGGGATGTCGATGACCGTAAGGTTATGGCCGCTGTATGCGCCGAACTGTGCCGTGCCGGAGATGCCGATATAGGCCCGCCCATTGTAAATGGTGGGCGTGCAGGTGGACATGGCGGGATTGGCGGGATCGTCTGCATAGTTGTAGAGCTTCAAGGTGCGGACATCCTCAATGGTACCCTTTTCGTCCACAGTGGCCTCGTAGAAGTAGCCGCCCTTGCTGGTGAAGTAATACTTGCCGTTGTAATGGGTAATGGAACTGCGGATGTCGCCGGTCACATTCATCTTGTAGGAGGACAGCAGTTCACCGGTCTTGGGGTTAAAGGACAGCAGACTGGGCTTGCCGGTGGTGTAGCCGGAAGCGCCGTCATCCGTGCCGATCAGCAGGAAGTCGTCGCACACATAGGCACCGGCCCAATAGAAGCCGCCCTTGCTGGTGTAGTACCATGTGGGGAGTTTTTCTTCCATCGTCTGCGTGGGATCCTCGTCGGTGGCGCTCAGGCACACATAGTGGGCCTCGTTGATCTCGCCCACCCAAAAACCGGTGTAGATGTAGCCACCGTGATAGACAATAGAGCTGTTGGGCTGACCGCCGATGGAGTCCCGATAGATCCACAGGGAGTCCAGGGTATTGGCGTCGAACGCCTGGATCGTGCCGTCAGACAGGCCCACGAAAATCATGCCGTTGGCGTAGGTGGGCGGGTTGATGGCGAAGCTGGAGTTGTGATCCATGGGCTTATCAATGAGAATTTCGCCGGAGATAGCATCCACCTTGTAAATGCGGGAGCCGGAGTAGGTGTAGATGGCACCGTCCACCAAAATGGGGCAGCCGCAGGCGTTCACATCGTAGCCGGATCCAATGGAGGTAGCCCAGTACAACTCGGCATCCTTGGCGTAGACCGGCGTCTTGTAGTCCACCACACCGTTATTCTCATTGTTTTGGCGTAAGTGGGGCCACGCAGAATCGAAATTGATGAGCTTGTCGTTGGCTGGAGCCTTCTTTAGCGTAATGGTCAGTGTACCGTCCTTGTCGGGGGCGGTATAGTGCTCCACCGTTTGACCGATGTACCCGGCGCAGGTGGTAGTGTAGGAATAGCTGGCACCGGGGGTCAGGCTGTAGGTGCCGTTTTTCTCCACGATGCGCTTGCCGTTCAGATCGTTGGTCAGGAACACCGTGGCATCTGCCGGGGTCGTTTGGATGGTCAGTTGGATGGGGTCACTTTTCTGAACATGGACGGTATAGGTCAGCTCAATGCTGCCGGTATCTGCGTGGCAGACCTGTACCGAAATATCCTCATTATAAAGGTCTGTGTCCAGGACCGCTTCCGCGCCGGCCAGCGTATCATAGCGTACGCCGTTGACCTTGGCATAGTACCCGCCGCAGCAAGCGGTGTCTGTGCTGCTGTTGGGATAGGTGCCGGAGAGGTAGAGAGCGGCGGCCTCCCGGTCTACCTTAACATAATAATCCGTGGTATCTCGATCAAAGCGGGCCGTTGCGCCGCTGGTGGTCACAAAGGGCAGCGTCTCGTCCTTGGTGGCAACGGAAAGACTGGACAGGTGCAGCTGCCGGAGCAGCTGAACGGTGTACTCCTGATAATAGGTAGTGCCGTTTTCTGTCTTGGAAATGCGGATCGTCACCGTCTGGCCGTAACCGGCCTTGGCCACGGCGTAGGTCAGGCTCTGAGCAAGACCCGTTTTGCTGACAGGCGTTGTGATCGTCTCCATCCGTGCGAGATTATGAATCTCCGGCACGGTGCTTTGGGTCCGATACAGCGCCGTCACGGTTCCGGTTGCCGTGGCCTGCATGGCAACGGAGCTGTTGCAGTCGGACACCGTATAGTTGTAGGTGTGGTCTGCCGCCGTGAAGGTCTTGTCGGCGGCGTAGGCGATCCGGCTGGAAGCATAGGTGCCGTTGTAGAATGCCAGATCGGTCAGCCAGTCGGTGGTGACAGGCTCCGGGACGGACACATTCAGTCCGCTGGAGGCCGTGAAGGTGATCTGCGTATGATACCAGGTGTTCTTCGTGGCGATGCAGGTATAGCTCTCGCCGGGGACCAGGTGATAGATCCCGTCCACCGGGGCAATCTCGGAGCCTGCTCCATTGATCACCTGCACCGTTGTTCCGGAAGGCACAGCCAGCGTCACCGGTACGGAAGCTACCTTCTGAATGTGGAGGGTATAGGTGCTCTGCTCCCCGTTGGGCGCTGCTACCTGAATCCTGTGATCCTGCGTGTCTCCGGTCAGCTGCACCGCCCCGGTTCCGGTGACGGTATAATCCTCACCAAATGGTGCGGCGTCAATATCCACAGTGGAGGACACGGTTTTTAGGCTGTACTCCCGGGTGTTGGGCGCAAACTTCAGGGGCAGCTTGGTCCCCTCCGCCGTGGCTGCCAGAGCCTTCAGCGTGGGCACACGGGTCACGGTGACATCGTAGGACTGAATCTGCGTGTAGCCGTCCGAGCCTGTATACTGTGCTTCCAGCGCGAAGGTCTTGCCCTCCATGCCAGAGGTCAGCAGATAAGTAAGGGATGTGGCTGTGCTGTTCCAGCTGCGGGATGTGCCCGACATATCCTTGCCGTTGGTGCCGGTATAAATGGTGCGGAGCCTGGTGGTCTTGGTATTCGGAACATTGCCCATCACAACATTCAGGTACACGCTGCTCAGAGCATTGGCTGTATCCTCGATCCAATACTGTGCCGTGTGGTTCGCGCGGTTTTGTGCAGCGCGGTAGGGTTCTTGATCGGCATCCAGCAGCCGGATATTGCCGAACCACTCGCCGTAGGGCAGGGTCGCAGAGACCTGGGCGTCGGCGGAGACCGTCAGCGTTCCCTCTGTGCGGTTATATCCGCCGTCGGACACACAGAACTTATAGTCGCCGGCGATGACTTGGACGCTGCCGGTGCCGGTGGTAACATTGCCATAGACATCCGTAAGGGAGAGGATCGGTGCCTCCACCGCATTGCCGTTTTGGGTTGCTGTGGCGGAGACGGTGTATTTGGTCCCGTCCAGAAGGGCCGCATATTCGGCAATGGCGTCTTTCAGGTTTTTCAGCAATGGTCCTGCCGAGTCGGCAGTTGCCGTCCGCAGGCCCTTCAGCGCCGTTGCGTAGGCATTGGCTGCTGCCGGATAATTCTGCACATGGTTGGTCATGTCCAGGTAATCCGCCATTTGGATAATCAGCTGGATAGCTGCGTCCGAATAAGTCGAAGATACATGGAAGCAAAGGGCCTTGACGGAAGAAGCCGGAGCGTCCAGCTTATAGCCACCCTTGTCATAATAGAGCAGGTAATTGGCGGAAACGCCGTTGATCTCATAGACGAATCCGTTTTCCAGGCCGACAAAGTCAATATCTGAATCCGCCAGCGCCTGTTGAATGGTTTGCCCAGATTTATACTGGATACGGGTCGGCTCCACGATGGTGCTGTTGGCGTTCATAGCCACAAGCACAAAGCTACCGGCGTACTCCTCTGCGGCCATCGCCGTGACCGGCATGGCGGCAGAGAGCAGAAGCACCAGACTCAGCAGCAGAGCCATTACTCTTTTGTGCATTTTCCTTCCTCCTTGTTTTCAATACAGGCAGTTCCATAGCCGGTACCGTATTTTCTCCCAGGTTGTCCAGCTGCCCTTGCAGGTATCCAGTACACGCACGGCAAATGAGTCAACCTGCTTGCGCTGCTCCGGGGTCATCTCCTGGGTGCTGAACAGCGCCTTTTGATTCAGTTCTGCGGCCTCCGCAGCATCCTCCGGGAACTGCACCGTACTGTGGCGCAGCAGGCAAACGGCGTAGCCATAGCGCATGGAAATGGCCTCCCGGTCGTCTGCAGCGTCGATGGCGGCCAGCTTCTTCCGAAACACCCTGCGGCGGTGGAAAATACATCCGGCCAGCAGCAAGACCAGCAGCAGCGGAAGAAACAGCAGGTAGTGGGCATCCAGCGAGAAGGTAAATCGGTCCTGCTTATGCTCGTCGATCTCCTCCGGCTTTTCGACCTCCACAAATTGCTGGGTATTGTTCTCGTAGGTGTTCTCGTCCGGACTGTCGCCGCCCAGGGACAGCTCTTCATCGTCTATGTAGCCGGGAGTCACCTCGAAGGGCACAAAGCCGACACCGCTGACATAGTATTCCGCCCAGGCGTGGGCGTTTTCCTCTGTTAAGGTGATGGTCTCACCGGCCTTGTACCGGGCGGCATCCTCCGCCGAGAGGTAATACCCCTCCACATAGCGGGCCGGAACACCCATGTAGCGCAGCATCAGCACCGCTGCCGTGGCGTAGTAGACGCTGTAGCCGTGTCCGCTGCGCTCCAGCGTATATTGCAGGAAGTCACCGCTGCCATTCATGGTCCGGGCAGTCTCATCGTATGTCATGTTTTCCCGGAGATAATCAAAGATAATGGTGCGGATGTCGCCAATGGTCCGGGCTTGGGTGTCCAGCTGCAGCTGCCGCTGGAGGACGGCCCAGCTGTCCTGAGTCATTTGCAGGTCGATGGCCCGGAGATAGTCGGCGTATGCCTGCTCCTTGGATAGATAGGTCTCGATGTTCTCCCGGCCCTGGGCCGTGGAGAGGTTCCGCTGGATCTGATACCAGTCCGGGACGCTGCCTTTCAGATAAGACAGGCTCTCTGCCGGGGGCAGGTCCGTGTCCCCGATGCGGTCCGCTGCCAGCGTTTCACTGCCATAGACGGCATAGGGATAGTAGCCGTGGGCGGAACAGGCGGAGAGATTCTTGACGGTCATGGAGAGGGGGGTGGCTGTCTCCGTATAGCCATCCGCCAGAGCGATCTGGCTCTGGCCGTAGAAATTCGCCTCATGGAGCCAATAAAAAAGGTCCTCATATTGGGCGGTTCCTTCGGTGTTGGCTGCCTTCCAGCCGGTGCCGGTGTAGGTGTCGTATATCTGCCCTCGCAGATACACCTTTTCCGGCTGCTCCATTGTGACTTCCAGCGCCGGGGTGTCGCTTTTATTCCAGGCGGGTAAGTTCTTGAGGTTTCCTTCCGGCATGGAATTGGTATCGCTGTCGTAGTGCCGCTGGTGAAGCTGGGTTTGCATCGTCTCGACCATGTCTGTATTCAGCTTGTCTTGGCAGGACAGGCCAATCAGCAGACACAGCGCTGCACACAGGACCGGCAAGATCAGCTGCGCCGGAACGCCTGCAAGGGCTTCTCCCTCTGCCGTGTGCTGCACCATCAGCAGCACCGTGCCAATAATCAGCAGCCCACCGCCGATGCCTATGGGAAACAAGCCCAGCAACAGGGCTGCATAGCAGGGCAGCAGAATCGGCAAGGCCAGCAGCATCCGTCCGCTCCATGCGCTGCGGCTGAGAAGCAGCGACACCGCCAGTAGCAGAACCGTTACCGCCAGAGGCAGAAATTGGGCATCCGCTGCCGCAAGGTCCAGGTAGATCTTCCCGGTCTTTTTCGTCAGCAGGGTCAGGAAATCATTTGCCAGTGTTCCAAAACCGGGTAGGACAAATTTGTGCAGTGCCAGGCTCAGAAGAAGCAGTACGCCAATGCCCGCTGGAACGAGCCAGTTCCCGATTCTGGTTTGGTATACTATCAGCAACGCCGCCTGCACCAAAATCGCAGCTGCTGTCATGGCCCACCATGGGTAGGGAACAGAGGGAAATGCAGCGGTTAAAAGCAAGCAGAAGCCCACCGTCAGAACGGCACAGACCACCCAAGCGCCCCAGGGAAAGTGCAGCTTTTTCTGTGCCGTTTCGGCGACAATCCACTGGAGTCCGTTTTCATTTTTTCGCATGATGGGTTAAACCTCCAGTCGCTGCATGGCCTCGGAATAATTCTGCGGGGCAAAGGTGGTCGCACCGGGGTACTGTTCTTCGGTACAGAGGATGAAATGCACCCGTCCGACCGTGAGCAGCTGTTCTTCCGGCGCTGTGCCGAAACAGAGAATTCGGCTGTAACCGTCAGTTTTGGGCAGGCGGCACTCAGCGCTGCCCCTGGTCTTTACCAGAGCCGGGATAGCCTGCAAAAGCTGGTTTTCCTCTGAAATGTCCTGGACCTGCAGATCGTCCCGGTCCGTCCAGCACAGGGTATAGGGTACACCGCTTTGCAGCAGTGCCATGCCTGCGGAGGACACGACCTCCGCCAGTGCGTCCATCTGCTGGGGGTTACCGCCGGTGCGCTTATCCCAGAATACCAAAAGGGAACGGCTCTCCGGCTGGCTGGCCTCTTTCAGAATCAGCTCATCTAACTTGGAGGACAGCTTCCAGTGAATTTGCCGGATGTCATCGCCGGGGCGATACTCCCGGAGCTGGTACACCTCGCTGCGGTCCTCACCCCGTCGATTGGAAGTGCCGTCATCCGCATAGGCCGGTCGGGCGGTCATGTCCGCCTCCATTGGATACAGGTCCGGGAGGATGGTCAGACGGGCATCCGCTTTCACGAGGGCCTTCATGGGGAGCAGGCCCAGATAGTCCAGCAGAGTAAACCGGCTGATCTGCACATACACTCTGCCGCAGAAGCTGCTTTGCAGCAGGATGGTTTTGCTGCTTTCGCCCTTGGCTCCGATGCTGCCGGTCAGCGTCACTGTCTGTTCTTCCTCAGTGAGATCATTGCGGATAGAGACCTGACAGCCATAGCGCATTACGGGCAGAAACGCTCCGTTGCGAATACGCACCCGACAGCTGGCTGCCGTGCGTTTTGCCGTTGTGGTCGGGGTCAGAATGTCTGCCTGCAGGTGCCTGCGGATATAGATATTGACTGCCCAGGAGGCCAGGGGCAGCAGGAGCAGCAAGCAGAGTCCGGCCAGCGCCCAAAAGGAGCCGCTTGTAAGAAGCAGTGCCGCCAATGCCAGCAGCAGGAGCAGATAACACAGGGCACTGCCTAAGATCGTTTTTTTCATTTGCTGGAAAATTCCCGGATATCCGGCTTTTGAACGGAGGTAAGTACATTTTGCAGGATCAGTGCCGCTGTATAGTCCTGGAGCCGCGCCTTGGAGTTGAGGATCAGACGGTGGACACACACATCCGGGAACACGGCGCACACATCGTCAGGGATCACATAGTCCCGGCCCTCTAAGTAGGCGTTGGCCTTGGCCGCACGGGTCACAGCCAAAGCGCCACGGGGACTGACACCCAGGGTCACATAGGCGTTGGAGCGGGTCAGATCCACCAGCTCTGCAATATAGTCATAAATTCGGTCTGCCACATGGATATTGCTGACCTCTGCAATGAGCTTTTCCAGCTCGGCAGGAGTAGTCACCGTCTGGCAGGCGGAGAGGGGGTCCACATGGTGGCGGTCCTTCAGCAGCGCCGCCGTGCTGGCCCGATTGGGATAGCCCATGCTCAGTTGGAGCATGAAACGGTCCAGCTGGGATGCGGGCAGCATCTGCGTACCCGCAGAACCCACCGGGTTTTCCGTTGCCAGCACGATAAAGGGCTTCGGCAGGGGCCGGGTCACGCCGTCCACGGTGACCTGCAACTCCTCCATAGCCTCCAGCAGAGCGGATTGGGTCTTGCTGGAGGTACGGTTGATCTCGTCCGCCAGCAGCAGATTGGTCATAATGGCTCCGGACTGATATTTCAGCTTGCCGTCTGCCTTATCGAATACGGAAAACCCGATAATATCCGATGGCAGGGTGTCGGAGGTGAACTGGACACGCTTGGAGTCCAGACCTAGCGTTTTGGAAAATGCCTTGGCCAGCGTCGTCTTGCCTACGCCGGGGACATCCTCCAGCAGCACATGGCCCTGTGCCAGGATGGCCAGCAGCACCTTGCGGACGATGTCCTCCTTGCCCAAAACGACCTTGTTGACCTCTGCCTGAATTTGATCTGTCAGCTTGTTCATGCCTTTTTCCTCTTTCTGCCGATGATGTAGATCGCACCGGCGGCGATTACGACTACCGCACCGATCACGGCGCAGATGATGATTCCATTTGTGCCGAATGCCTCACGGGGCGCTTGAGTGCCGTCAAAATGCAGCACCCACGGCTGCCCGGACCGCACACGCTGCACAGCCACTAAGGCCAGGACGGATTGGGCCGTTGCCAGGCCGTCGCCGGCCCCCTGCAGCACATGGCGGTAGGTGCCGTCCGCTTCCCGGAACTGGGAAAGCTCCGTCAGCAGGGTGTGCTCGCCCTTGACAAAACGGCTATCCGTCTCCGGGTCAATGCCCAGCGCACACAGGGCCAGGATGACCTGGGCGGTGCTTTCCGCGTTTTCATCGCCGTAGGCGATATACCCGCAGGTGTCCGTCAGCTGGCCAGAAAGATAGGAAAGTGCTGCGTCGATCTCGGTCTCCATCTGGTTCCGATAGGGAGCTAGGGCCTGCACCGCCATAGCTGTGATGTCCACATCCGATTTTCCGGGGATCAGGCCGAAGCCGCCGTCTGGCTCCTGAGCAACGGAAATGGCATTTACCATGTCCTCCCGGGAATACAGGGCGTCTGCCGGGACCTCTGTGTCCCCGGCATCCAAGGTCAGCAGCGCCCATATCCAGCCATTTAAGCCCTGAGCGCCCGGATCACGGGCATAGTTGTAAGTACCCTCTGCGATCAGGTCAATGGCCGAGCCGTCGGGCTTCGTGCCGAAGTTGGTGGGGTTGCCCCCCAGTGCCAGCACCGTTAAAGAAATCCGGTGGTATTCCGTGGCCTTGTTGCGGTCCAGGCATCCGTTTTTGGCGTATGCGTCCTCCACATGGGTCTTCAGTTCCGCCAAATAGTCGGAATAGCTCTCCCTTGTGCCGGACAGTGCCATAGCTATGGCCAACCAATCGCAGACGGAATCGCCTGCAGGAAACAGTTCCCGGTCTTTCAGCAATTCACCCTTCTTGCCGCCCAGAGCGGACATTCCCTCCGCACTCTGTGCGATCTGTTTTTCCAAAGAAGGCTGTGCTTCCGCAAAGACCACCGTTGGGAGCAGAAGCAGCACACAAAGAAGTGCCGCTAATATTCGTGTTGCTCTTTTCATGCTGCTGCCTCCCAGGTTCTATGGAATTTGTTTTGATAAGGGGTAAGGCCCGATCCCCGCCGCAGGAGCAGGGCGGGGGCCGCCTGTGCGGCGGTGGGGGATGGCTCCGTACCGCCGGTGGCCGGGAGAATATCTGTTTTCTCCTCATGGCACTTGGAGCAGCGATAGTGGATGTAACCATCCTCTGTTTCGGTGGGTTCCAAACGGTCCGTCTCCACGAAGTCGTGGCCCAGGGCTTGGTAGCCGCCGTTGATCCACAGGCCGCAGTAGCTGCTCAGTGAACCGTAGCCGCCTCCGGTGGAATCGTAGCCGCCGATGTCCTTGCCGTAGGACAGGGTGAAGCGCACATAAATGGTAATGCCGTTGCGGACCTTGTAGCCACTCATGCCGGTACCCTCATACAGGATGCCGTTGATGGAGTACATCCAGCCCGAGCCTTGGGTATAGTCAAACTCCCCGATGCTGTCCCGGTCATAGTTATCATTGGTGGTGATGCCGTCCCGCAGGATCAGCTCCCAAAGATGCTCCGGGACATTGGCTCGGTAGGCAATGTCGCCCCGGCTAATCCGGCGCAGATAGAAGTTCATGGCAGCAGACCCCTGGTAATCCGGCTCATAACCGCGCTCCTGCAGGAAGCGCAGCAGCACGGACGCCGCCGTTTCGCCCTCCACGATGTCCAGCGTTCCGGTATCCAAAATGCCCAGGCCGATGGTAGTCGCATCCAGCACCACATCCACCGAGCCCGCCGGGTCGCCCTCACTGATTTGATGGTAGGTGACGGTGTAGACCTTCATGGTGGAGTTTCCGTTTCCGTCCCAGGCCAGCACCCGGACAATGTGGGTTTCCTCATCGCCCAACTGAGGGGGCTCGAAATACAGCTCATAGGTGGGCTGGGAATCGCCGTAGCTCTTTTCCACGGTTTTGCCGTCCAGCGTGACCCGAATTTGATTGGAATAGATCACACCGGCTCCCAGCTCTGCGTTGGCACGGGCAATCACCGTCAAGGGGAAGGTTTGGGAGCTCATGTCCAGGCTGGCCCCGTCCAGATTGGTAACGATGGAGGGTGGATAGTCCCCCACCGTCGGGTGGGTATCGTCCGCAAGATTCGCGTAATAGCCCACCCGGTACTGAACAAGTCCCAGAAAGGTCTCCCCATCATAAAGAGACAGCACAAAGAGGTTATCTGCGTTGAAATCCAGCTGTGCCTCGTAGTCCTGGTTATTCTGAGAAGTAAGCAGCAATCCGTTTCCGGAATTGGTCTCATTTTTCAGCCGGACACGGATATGCAGATCGCCCTTACCCAGGGGATAGGCCACAAAGGTCAGCTTGCTGTCGGGCAGCTCTGCCTTGGTAAGCTGCTGGGTTTTCAGTGTCGTATAAATGCGGGGGGTATCATCCTCCTCACCGCCGCTGCCGTGGTCACCTCCGCTGCCGCCGTGGTCCCCGTCGTCTCCGCCGGTGCCATCACCATGGTCACCGGAATCCTCGGAGCCGCCTTTGTTATCGTCTGACTTGGAGCCGCCCTGGTCGCCCTTGCCGGGGTTATCCGTGGGGTCTGTGGGGCCCGATGGATCCGGCTTGGTGTCATCGGGTTTCTGCGTGTCATCAGGTTTCTGCGGCTCATCGGGCTTCTGCGGTTCATCAGGTTTCTGCGGCTCTGATGGGTCCTGGGCAGTATCCGTATTCTCTGTATTATCCTTGCCGGAGCTTTGTCCGCCGGTGCTGCCGGAGCCTTGCAGCGACTCTGCCTGGAGCCGATCCGGCTGAGTGCTGATGGGATTCTCCGGCCTTGTCCGACCGGAGGAAAGAAGTGAGAGGCTGATCCCTGCCACCAGCACAATGACCAGCAAAATACTCACGGCGCTATATAGGCCGCTATGTTTTTTCATACGAGTATCCTCCAAATGCTTGTTTTGGATTCTTACCATCGTCTCCTAAAACAGGAGGCAATGGTAAAGCCCCAAAATACGGCGAATCGCCTCCCCTCCCAAAAGGGAGGGGAAGCTAAGGATCCGCCTTGTTTTACTTGGAATTTGCGATGACCGCAACGGCGTCGGTGGAGTTGACGGCCTTGTCAATGGTCACATCCGCGCGCAGGAACTTCCGCACAGAGACTTTCTCGAAGTCGGTGTACTTGCCGCTGTAGATGTCATAGGTGAGTTGCGCATCGTTGATGTCCACAACGCCTGTCTCGTTGACATCATAGCTCTGCTTCACTTCCTCGGCTGTGGCGCTGGCCTTGGTGATATTGGCCTCAGCCGTAGCCACAGTGAATGCCTCATTCTTGTCCACAATCACCAGCCAGCTGTACACATTCTCACCGTAAGCGGTAGTCTTATACATGACATTATCGCCGTAGGCAAAAGCCTTGCCCTCATCGGGGGTGCCGGTCACGGTTACAAGAAACACGGTCTTGTTATCCATCTGCACATACTCGGAAACAGCTACCTCCATGGTCAGAGTGGATTTCTTCTCGATGGTGATGACCAGATCGCCGGTGACACTGGCGATAGTGTAGGTGTTGTCGGCTCCCTCGGTGATAGTCACATTCTTGCCGCCCATAGTGGCAGTGATGGTGTACTCAAAGTTCTTCTGCTTGGCCACGGTGAAGGTGTAGTTAGCCTTTTCCTGAACGGTGCTCTCGCCGGTAGCATCACCTGCGCCGGTACCTGCAAAGGTGACCTTGTAGGTTTCCAGCGGCTTGACCTGCTTGTTGCTGTTGATGACGATGTTGCCGGTCACATCCGCACCGGGGATGGTGTAGGTGGTGGTGCCGTCGTCATTTACCTGGGCCTTAAAGCCGGTGTATGCCTTGCCACCGATGGTCACGGTCATGTTATAGGTGTAGCCAGTCGCAGGAGTCAGCTTGAAGGTGTAGTCCTTCATGTAGGTAGCAGTCGCTTCACCGGTGGTATCGTCGCCCAGGGTGACATTAAAGGTCTTGGCAGTCTTGCTGCTGGTGACCACCACATTGCCGTTGACATTGGGGACCGTGTAGGTGCCATCGGCGCCAATGGTGGGAGTAACAGTCTTGCCGCCGACGGTGACGGTGACAGTGTAGTTATAGTTGGGGTCTTTGGGAACGAAGGTCAGGTTGCCGCCTGCTGCGATCACGGAGCCCTCCGCGTCGGTACGGGTGAAGTCATCCGGCAGACTCACGGTGTAGCCGCTGACGGTAATAACGGCGGTGTCATCCAAAATGGCAGCCGCAGGTGCGTCAAACTCAATGGCGTTTGCATTGGTATCCACACACGCTTCCGTTACTTTCACATCAGATTTACCCTGGCCGGCTGCCACAAAGCTCAGAGTCAGTGCATCGCCCAGCTCGGCGGCTTTGCCGTAACGCACGATTCGCACGGTGCCGCTGCCGGGGATCACGCGATAACCCTCGGTGCTGGTGGCTTCCATGTTCAGCGTTAGAATGGCGGGGTCAAAAGAGAAGGTCATATCGTAGGCGTTGTAGGTTGTCTTGCCGTCGTTGTTGCCGATGGCCACAGGAATCTCCACGATTTGGCCGGAGGCTACCTGCTTGTCCGCACCCAAGGACACGGTGTAGCCCTTGGCTTCACTGGACTTCACTGTGACATCAATGATGTTGCCGGTTAATTTGACATCGTTGTCTTTAAGCGTATCATAGTCAGGCAGCGCTTCGGTTTTGACCTCAATGCGAGCGTTTTCTGCCGTGATGTTCTCCGTTGCCGTAAAGGTAACAGTGGCAATCTTGCCGGCGTTAAGAGTGACAGGGTCGCCTGTAGTGCTTAGGCCGGATACCCGGATGGCATTTTTACCAAGGATATCAACATTATCTCCCACTGTGCCAGTAGTGCCCGTGCCCGACATACATCCAGGTTCAAGCTCGCCGCTGGTTTTGACATAAGCAGTCTTGTCAAAATAAATTGCCCACTCCCAGTTATTCAGGTTCGTAATGGTCTTGTCGATCGACAGTGTAAGCGTAATCGTATCACCCGGCTGAACCTCTGTCTTATCAACTGTTGTTGACATCGTCGGAACATCAGCAGCAAATACAGCAGGGATAAGGCTGATAATCATGGCGATTGTCAACAGAATGGAAAGAGTTCTTTTCATTTTGTGTTTAACCTCCTTATGGTATTTAGGATTCTGCGGGGAATTTACTCATTTTCCCGTTTGTATAACGATAGATCAACGCAGCATCTGTGGAGTTTACAGCACCATCGCCGTTAACATCTGCCGACAACTTCTGAGAATCTGTCAGTGTGTATCTTCCATTAACCGAGCGATAGACGATTGCTGCATCCGTGGAATTTATGATGCCATCTCCGTTCACATCCCCATATGTCACATCCGGCTTCGTGTCTGCCTTTGCATACTCAAAGGTGAACAGCGCGACGGGCGCGGAGTTCTTGTCAGCGGGGGCACTCAGCGTGATCGCCTTGCCGCTGCCGTCCGCGTTGCGGACATACCCTGTCACCGGCATGATCACGGTCTGCGTGCCGTCCGCATTGAGGGTATAGCTGTTCTCCAGCGTGATGGGCGTGAGGGTATATCCGCTTGCCTGCGCCGCCGCACGGTTCACGGCAGTCGCCGCAAACTCCACCTCATAGGCGTAGACCGTGGTGCCGTCGTGACGGATGTCCACGTCCTTGTTGTAGGTCACGGCCACCGTTTCCGCGCCTTCGGGCACGGTCACATGGTACTTGGGCACTTCCTTATAGGTCGTCTGGCCGTCCGCGCTGGTCAGCGTGGTGATGCCCTCGTAGCTGGTATTCTTTGCTGCCAGCTTTTCACCATTCACGGCAGCGTCCTGGAAGGGGCGCTCCAGCTCGGCGTCCGCCGCCACGTTCAGGATGGCTGTGGCCGGTGCGATCTTGGCATAGTTCGTGCCGCCGCTGTCGTCCTTGGGGATCGTCCGGTTGGGGTCCATGCCCACGAGGTAGTAGGTGCCCGCCTCTGTGGGGGCGGTGAAGGAGAAGGTGCTCTTTCCGTCATCCGCTTTCTTGTACTGATCGACTTCCTCCCACTTGTCGTTATACAGGAACACATCCAGGTTTGAGAAGGGATAGAAGTCGCTGCCCTCAAAGGTCGTGCCGTAAGCCTGCGTGTTCACCGTCAGCTCCATACCGGGGCGGGCATTGTACTCGTCCTTGTCAAAGCGGGTAAACGCGCCGCCGCTGCTGTAAAAGCTCCAGTTCGAGAACATGGCCACATCCCAGGTATCCCCGTCCGACAGCACGATGTAGTCGGAGGTGGAGCCCCAGCCGGGACTCATGTAGGGAAAGCAGTGGTTGCGGTAGTACATCAGGTTCTCATCATGACCCCAGAAGTTGGCCATATACAGGCTGGTGGGCGAGCCGGTGATAGTCAGAGCGGCAAAGCTGTCTGCCGTATAGGCCGGTGTTTCATCCATGTAACAAACATCTTCACCCAGCTTAAAGCTCGCCAGCGCGTCACGAGGATAGGCCCCCTTGCAGCATTGCTCCTCCGGCAGGCCGATGAAGTAGCGCTCCAGCAGATAGAGATACAGGTGCAGGCCGGTGGGCCGCTCTACGATGTTCTTGTCGATGTATTTGCCTTCTCCGTTTTCCGTGTGATAGCGGTAGTATTCGCTCAAGTCGTACCGGCCCAAGTCAAAGTAGGGGACGGTGATGGCCTTGTGGCACAGCACCGTGCCGTCGCGGCCTCGGATGGGCACGCCGTCGTTGGAGATGGTCACATACACCGTGACTTTCTTGGCGGGGGTCTCATCGTAGTTATACTGTGCGTCCAATCCGTGGGGAGCTTCCTTGACCGTGATGGTAAAGGTCACTGTAAGCTCTTTGCCGTCCGAGCAGGTCGCCTTGACCTTCGGCGTATAGGTGCCGGGGTCTTTCTCTGATACATAGAGTGAGCCGTCCTTGACCTTGGTTTGGACGCTGAACTGCGCTGCGTTGGTCAGCGTGTAGGTCAGCGTATGGCCGTCTGTATCTTCAAAGACATCTGTCAGCTTGATCTCCAGCAGGCTGCCGGCCACAACCTCACCGGTGGTGACGGCATCCGCCTTCACGGAAACGCAGGAATCCGCAGCCAGCGCCGGTATGACGCCGAATACGCCTGCCGACAGAGCCAAAGTCAGTGCCAGCAGCAGAGATAGTATGCGTTTTCTCATATTTGTTTACCTCATTTATGCGTAGGTTACATCCAGCGTGCGTAGAGCGTCATGTTGCTGCGCACCGGGTCTTTCTGTGTATCCCAGGGCTTGGTGAGCGCCTGATCTGCATACCAGCCGCCGAACACTGCGCCGGGCTTCGTGGGCGTCATGACTTCGCCAATGACGCTGCCCCGCTTCACGGACACGGCCTCCAGTTCTGTGCCGCCGCTGGTCTCAAAGCGGACCTTCTTCTTGCCCAGCAGAGCCAGCAGAATCAGCAGCAGGGCCAGCAGGCCCGCACCGCCTATAATCCACCAGGTGGCGCTTCCCGCGGCGACCCCCTCGGCCCAGTTGGCGTAGAGGGTCATGTTGCCCTTAACGGTATCCTTGTGGAAGTCCCACTTTTGAGTGCGGTCCAGGTCTCTGTACCACCCCTCCAGGTGGTAGCCCTCCCGGATGGGGTCCTCGGGCTTTTTCACCTTTTCACCGTACTGGACGGTCTGGGAGGGGACCTCCGTGCCGCCGTTGCTTTCAAAGGTAACGGTGCAGTCCGTGGTGACGATGACGGACACGCTATTATCCTTCGCGGTGTATCCGGCCATGCCGTCCTGGGTGGAAACCAGGGTGTTGGTGGGGATAAGCTGCGACACACCCTTCGTGCCGATGACCTTCATCTGAAAGCTGCCGACTACCACCTCCGGCTCCCAAGCCTCGCCGCCCTTAAAGGACACGAAGTTCAGATAGAAGGCCCGCCCGCCGGTGCGGCGGCCTAAATCGCTCCAGCGGATGCCGGGGGCGGTCATGACGCTGCCGTCCACCAGCTGGAGGAAGGTGTCGTCGTACTCGATTTCCGTCTGCATACCGTACATATCGGCGCTTTCCTGGGCGTCGGTGCGCTTGAGCACCAGGGTCACGGTGATGGTCTCGCCAGTGGTGGCCCGCACCTCAGATGCACCGCCTGCGGACAGGTCAAAATTGTAGCTGCGGCTCTCGTCTGTTTTGCTGCCTGTCTGCGAGGCAAAGGCTGCGGTGGGCAGCAGACACAGCAGCAGACACAGGGCTGCCAATAGTGTAAAAATGCGTTTTCTCATGCTGATCTCCTTCTCTCTCCGACCGGTTGGGCCGTTTTTTGCCCGGCCTGGCCGGTGCGAAGCCCCCAATGGGGGATAGCCTCCCCTCCCGCCGGGGAGGGGAGGCTGGTAGGACCTTACTTAAACTGATTCACGATGGCCACAGCGTCGGTGTGATCCACCACCTTAGTGGCGTTTACATCGGCCCGCAGGAACTTCTCCACGGAAACCTTGGTGAAGTCACTGTATGTGCCGTTATACATATCGTAGACCAGCTGCGCATCGTTGACATCCACCTTCCCGGTCATGTTCACATCGAAGCCCAGGGTGATGGTGACCACATTGTCTGCGGCAGAGATGGCGACCTTGGCGGCGGCCTCCTCCTGGGTCAGGGTCTGACCCTTGTCCACGATCACCAGCCATGCGTACTGATCCGTGCCGTAGGCATTGACCTTATACATGGTGTTGCCGTTATAGGTGAAGGCTTTGCCTCCCTCGGGGGTGCCCTTGACCGTTATGAGCATCATGGTCTTGTCATTCAGCTCCAGGTAGCGGGATACGCTTACCTCCTCCGCATTTTGGGAAACCTTTTCCACATTCACCACCAGACGCCAGCTGTAGGCATATTGGCTCAGCTTAGTGTAAGGAATGGGGTCCACCACATACTTACCGTTGCCCAGGGACCGGACTTTGGCGGGCATATTCGCCGCTGTGGAGGTGCTGCTGAGGGGCTGATAGTAAGCGGTTACTTTGTAGGTGCAGTTCTCCCTCTCATTCAGCCGGAGGTAATAGGGCATATCCCTGGGAACGGAGGTTCCGTTTCCGGGTGCCTGGTCCTCAGCACCGTTGCCCGTCACCAGAACGGCATAGCCGGGGTACTCGTCGTTGGTTCTGGTACTGATGATGAAGTACACAGTGCCGTCGATCTTGCTGCCAGGGATGGTGTAGGTGATGGTGCCGTCCGCATTGGCCACAGGGGTCAGGCTGACCTGATCGGAGCGCGTGCCGTTGGGATAGCGGATCTCATAGTGAATCCAATAAGAGAGTCCCGCTCTGGGAGTAACGGTCACGGAATAGTCCTGCAGGTAGGTCGCCTTGTCCGGACCCTTGGTCACATCCTTTTCCAGCAGAGGATCCTTGTCACCAAAGACGTATTCCACATCGTACTGCTTGGGGGTCTTGCTGGTGCAGGTGACCTCCACATTGCCGGAGATATTCTCGATAGTGTAGGTGTCATCTGCGCCGAAGGTCAGGCCCTCGGTGACGGTATCGCCCATCTTCGCGGTGAAGGTGTAGGTATAGTGGCTGTCCACGGGCTTGAAGGTGAAGCTGCCGCCGTTGGGGACCAGGCGGGTCTCGTCAGAGGTGAACGCATCCGGCAGGGTCACGGTGAAGTTATTGGCGTTGACCACGGTGTCGGCGTCGGAAATGGCGGCATCCGGAGCGTCAAAGTTGATGGAGTTGGCATCCAGATCAAATTTGGCGTTGGTCAGCGTCACGGTGGAGGTGGCAGTCGCCTTGGCGGTGAACTGCAGGGCCAGGGCCTCGCCCAAGGGCACGGCATCGCCGTAGCGGCGGACCCGAACGGTACCGTTGTTGTCCTCCACCGTCAGATTGGCGGCGTCACCGGCCTTGGTGTTCAGGGTCAAGGCTGCCGGGTCGTAGGTAAAGGTCATGTCATAGGCGTTGAAGCCGGTGATCTTTTTCTCGGAGGATGCGACGGTCACGGGGATACGCACCTGCTGACCCGAAACAACCTGCTGGTCAGCGCCCATAGAAACAGAGTAGCCGGTTTCAACTTTTGGAACGGTGATGGAGCTACTGCTCGGTATAATGTCCACTGCAATAGGGTCATCTGCACCATGATCAAACCCGGTATCCTCGACATAATAAAATTCTTCGTCTACTCTAATGGACGAACGGTACAAGTTAGGTTTGCCGCTATTATAAAACACAGCCTTTTGGGCGCTGTTAATGCTATCTAATGCCATAAATGTGATTGAGCAAATTTTACCTGCACTAATGGTATCTTCGTTGGCATTTCGATTTTGTCTCACTCTAACAAAATTTTCATTATCTACTGTGAACACGCTATCTACCCCGGTCTTAGTAAACCAAACGCTACCTTCAACGTCCGTACTTACGAATTTAAGGAGGGTAGCGTCATATCTAAGGACAAGGTCGAGTCTTGTCATATATTCCAAATCGTGATCGAGAGTATATGTAATCGTAAGTGTTTCGCCGGGATTAATTTTTGTCTTATCAGTGGTTGTAATAACCATAGGGCTATCGCCCTCCGCCGCAAATGCGGCGGAGGGGAGAAGCCCTACTGCAAGAACCACTGCCATAAATAATGCCAGTATTCTTTTCATAGCGTGTCCTTTTTAGTCCTCCTCTACGCGATCTACAGGGAATACATTAATCGTCCCTGCAACATATTGCATCAAAACATCCAGGTCGTTTTGATCCACGCCACCGATATTATCTACATTCGCCTGTGCCAGCTGATCGGCATCCAATGTGGCTTTACCAGCCAAATACTGCCGTAGCAACTCAACATCGCTCTCATTTACATAGCCGAACGGGTCCATATCAATATTGCCGACAGAAGGGGTGATGAGGCCTTCCAAATTTGTCTGCCAACTTAGGGCGGGGCTATACCGGCTGGAAACAAATGCGGCAGTAGTCAAGCCGGTATTCATTGCCCTGACAAAACTGCTCTTTGTCATTTCTGCTCTGGTCTTAGCAGTGGCCGTCTGAGCGGTGCTCTTGGCACTGCCAATGCCCTGACTGCAGGTGAAGTCCAGATAATACAGGTTGGACATCGCTGCGGAGGCGTTGTTGGTCATGCCGACCACTGCGCCCACATTGCTGCCGGTGCTCTCCACATAGGCCCGGTTGTAGCAGTTCTTGACAGAAGCGGACGCGCCGGAGGCAAAGGCCACGATACCCGCCACATAGTTGCCGGCACCGGTGATGCTGCCGGTGTTGTAGCAAGCGGTGACGCCCTTGGTGGTCTGACCCACGATGCCGGCCACATAGCCGTTGCCGGTGATCGCACCGCCGTTGTAGCAGCCGGTAATGGTGCCGGTAGCGTAGCCGGTGATGCCGCCCACATACTGGTAGGCATGGATGGTGCCTTCGTTGCCGCAGTTGGTGGCGTTGGAATTCACCAGACGGCCTGCAACGCCGCCCACGCTGCTCCAGTTGCCATTCACACGGGTAACGGTGATGTCAACATCGGAGACAACGCCGGAGATGTTGGTATAGTTGGCGTAGGCCACCACGCCGCCGGAATAGGCGTTGGAAACGCTGCCCGTGGAGGTCAGGTACATCTTGCCGGTCACCTTCAGATTCTGAATGGTGGCGTAGCTACTGCTGGTGCCGTTCACATAGCCGAACAGTCCCTTATATGGAGCCGAGGTAGTGGTGGCACTATAGTAGATGCCCATGTTCTTCACGGTATGATTATTACCGTTAAAGCTGCCCTTGAAGGCTGTGCTGGCGGTAGTGCCGCCGATGGGCGTCCAGTTATAGCCGGCCAGATCAATATCACCCGTCAGCGCACCGTTGATGGCATAGCTCCCGCCGTTGACTTGCGCCGCAAACCAAGCCAGCTCCGCTGCGGTACCAATCTGATACACGCCGTCGGTCAGAGTGGGCTGCGTCTTGGTGGTGCCGTCCCATGCGCCGGCAGCAGAGGCCGTCAGCGGAATGGTCTTGGTCAGCACACCGCCGGACACATTGGCCTTGTCTGCACTGCCCAGGTAGAAGCTGCCGTAGACATAGTCGCAGCCGGCGCAGAGCACCGCATAGGTGTAAGTGCCGTAGGGCAGGTTCTCATACTCGCCGTTGCTGTTGGCGGTATGGACATTGCCTGCGGCATCCGTCAGCGTCACAGTGGGCGTGGCGGTGGTGGGATTGGTAATATTCAGCTTCAGCTTGAAGTTATAGCGCGGAGTGACCTCCACATTCACATTGGGGAAACGGTTCAAGCAGAAGTTCACCGTGACCGCATTGAAGTTCGTGCCCACGCCGGTATCCGACATGTTATACAGGGTGGCAAACGGGTTCGCCGCCGAGTACATGGAGCCGTAGGTATAACCGTTGGTGAGCTGAACATTGGCGGTGCTGCCGGAGCCAAAGTCCACATTCGTCGGGATTGTCAGCTCCAGCTTGGCCTGATCCATCTGCTGATACTGGGCGACATTGGTCTTATAGGCCGTATCGCCGATGGAATAGAACAGGTTGTAGGTAGTGGGGTTGAAGATACCACTGTACTTGTAGATGCCACGGTAGCTGCCCTCGAAGGTGAGAGACACCTTATCGCCGGGCATGATCTCCGTCTCCCGGGGATTGGAGGCGTTGGTGACCGTGGCGGTAACCTCGGCCACGCGAGCCAGACTGTAGGACACCTTGTTGTTAGCTGTCATCTTGATGACAACAGTACCACCGGCCAGCCCCGCATTGCGGAAGCCCAGGAGACTTGCATGGTACTTGCCGTTGGAATCCGCCGTCAAGGTGGTCCAGCCGGAGAGACCGCTCTTCATGGTGGTCTTGTTGGTGGTGACAATGGCGTACTGAACATTGGACACACCATAGTCTTCGCTATTGCTTGCCACCGTGAAGTCCAGGGTGGGGGCGGTGTCGTTGCTCAGATAGAACCAGTTGTCGTAGTTATAATCCCACGCCGTCGGGCGAGAAGAACTCAAGCCGTTGGAATTATAGGCGATATTGGCCGTTGCGGTACCGTTTTCCTCGCTGCTGAGCACAAAAACACTGGTGCGCTCCGGATTCGTGGCCGGATAGAAGCCGCCGTGGGTGCCATATGTGTCATTTGCCGCATATACATCCAGTGCCTTGTAATTCACGGCAAGGATGGTCGTTCCGTTCGGTTTCACATCGAGCCAGTTGTTCTCGGCGTTGCCGCCGTTGGACTTCTGCAGGGTGGGCGAACCAGCCAGCGTATGAACCTCAAATTCAGGTTCAATCATGATATTTGCCGCGTCAGAGTTGATGATCTGCCACAGGCGGTAAGAACGGATACGCTCTGTCCCGCTCGTGTACTTGTAGCCGCTGGGGGACAAGAAGGTCTGAATCTCCGCTTCGTCACGGGTCTTGGCCATCGTGCCAAGATTAGAGAAGCTGTGGGAATACTGATCCGTGGAGTCTCCAGCATTGAAGGTGAATTCCTTCGCAAAACTGGTGGTGCTGCTCTGGAGCCATCCGGCCTTGGTCACATAAGTGGTGCCGCTTCGGATGTCCTTCAAGCGCCAGGTGTAGTTGGAATTGCTCTTGCTGATTTTGTAGGTCAGCGTTCTGGTAGCGTCAACGGATGCGTTTGCATCGCCACTGGTGCTGCCCGTCTTCGGCTCAATGATCTGTGTGTTGAAATTATTATACTGGAAAAACAGGTTGAAGTCCGCATAGGCAGGAACCGTCACCGTCAGGTTGATGGCCTGGGAAAGCGCCAGGTTCTTTGTAACAACCGTGTATCCGGCGGCAGTCGTGTTGTTGATCGCCTGAGTGAAGATGTAGTCCTCGGCACAGGTGCCGATGGGTTCCACATAGGCATTCCAAAGGGCTGCGTTTCCGGCAGAGTACAGCATGAAGGGGTAGTAAGTATAATTGCCGGAAGGATAGGGCGTACCATGCTGCACATCGCCGCCCATGCTGGGCATTGAGATACGGGCAGTGTAGTCGCTTGCGGTGAAGTAGGTGTTATCGGTTTTGCGGCTCGTGGTGTAAATGGAATGCAGCCGCAGGTAGATGCTCGTACCGCCGCCGGTGCCTCCGTCCACATTGGTCTCTGTGGGCAGGGTCAGGCTGTGGCCGCCGAGGTAGACATCGTACTTTCCGGAAGAGGTATTGTAGCCATACGCACGGAAAGAGTACTTTCCGGGAGCCAGGGAAGCATAGAACTCATTGTAGTTGCCGTTCTTGTTGCCCGTTGTGGAGTTCAGTGTGTTGGTAAAAGTGCTGTCCAAAAATTGGACACTCTCGTACAGGCTGGAATCGACGCCATCCTCCCGATAAATGTAGGTGTCGCCATCTTTACCGATGTAATCGGCACCCTTCGTATCGAAGCCCTTAGTCTTGTAAAGCTTGATGAGCGGATAAACATTGCCGTTGGAGGAGTAATTCATATCCTGGCCAACATAGAAGGTGTAATTCTGCGGAGTTCCTGCTCTTACATCCAGAGTCAGCGTCCAAGTGTCCGTAGAATCGCCGTAGGTATTGGTCGCATGGAATTCATAGGCATATGTACCGGCGGCATTCTCCGTGATCTGGATGGTGGTGCCGCCGAACAGAGCCGGAGTGAAATAGTAGGGGCCGGTCCTGGTATCTCCAACATATCTATAATAATAGTAGTTGGTGTAGTCCAGCGCTGTGCCGTCCGGATTCTCGAAGATATTACCGGCCTGCAAGTCGGTGAGATTGTAAGCATAGCCAGCCGTTACCGTATCGCTTGCAGTAGAGGACACACCTTCCTTCAATCTCGGGATCTGCTGGTTGGCATCTGTTACAGTCAGGGTGATGGTGTGGGTAGCCGTTCCAGTATTATCGGAAGCGGTCAGCACCACCGTGTAAGTCCCCGCAGCAGTGGGGGTGTAACCCAGAATCGTGCCGTTCAGCGCCTGAGCAACGCCGTTGATAGTCGCCGTGTAGGTCAGCGTATCACCGTCAGCATCGGTAAACACATCAGCCAAATCCAGCGTCCACGCATTACCAAGTGTTACATTGGCTGTGGTGATTGCATCGGAAGCGACCGTAGGGGCCGAGTTGCTTTCATAGGTGAAGGCGAGGAAGTGGACGGGCGCATAGCTGGCGCTGCCGTCATACTCCGGCGCATAGGCAGTTCCGCTACCATCTGCACCCAGCACAAAGCTCTTTTGGACCGTGGTCCCATCCTCGGCGGTACGGGAGTAGTTCAAGGGAATTGTGATTGTGATATCCCCATTGCTCTCCGTATAGGCCATTTCTACACCGCCGCCAGTCCACTGCGGCACATCGGCGTAGTAGCCGGATGCTTCACCGCTCGTGGCATTGGTCAGTATGGCAGCGTCTTTGTAGGTGGCCTTTACATAGGTCGTGCCTGCGGGAACGGTGACCAAGTAGTAGGGCACATTCTCGAAAGCAGAGTAGCCGGTAAAGGTCACAGGGTTCTGCACACTGATGGTTGCCGTTCCTGTGGTCTGGTCATTCGCACCATAGGGAACAATACTATCCAGCGGCGCAGCTACTGTGGCTTGTTCCGTTGCAAAGACTGCCGTGGGAAGGATGGATAGAACCATCATGAGCGCAAGCAGCATTGAAAGGAACTTTTTCGCTGTCTTTTGCATTTCCAATCTCCTCTCAGAAAATTTTTTATAATAAGGCCTGCCGGCATTATTACCTTAGCTGTGAGCACACTTTCGCACCCAATAAGAAAATAACAAGGTTATATAGAGGCGCGACACCCTATTATAATTGGTGTTGCGTTCCGATCTGTCCAAGGCGAAAGGTGCTTTCGTTAAGAGGATTGGGCGGAAGGGGCTGGCTAAGCCCCTTCTGCCCATATGGAAAGCTGGCGGATCTCCGCCCTCGACTTGGCAAACCTTACTCAAGCATTACATCTGTTGCAACGAAGGTTTCCTCTGTGGCTTCGTGAACAGCGCATTTGCTTTGGCGTTGCTTGACTCGCTCAACCCGTGCTGCCCGTTTAGCGTCACGCTCGCTCCGATGCAGCTGAATTTGGATATTCTTTTCGTTTTGATAGCGCCCGCAATCTCTATTGCGGGGTTTTTTGTATATAGGATTCAAATGGGCGGCTCTCAGCGCATCTTTCCAATCGCCAAAGCGCTCTGCGATGTAACTGCCACCGACGATCTCGATGGGGGCAGGGGACTTTCCCCAATGTCCGGCGCAGCGCCGGAGATAGGCCGCCAGCTGATCCAGGCTGTCGCCTGCGTGTTTTTCCGCAAAAGCGCGGTCCTGCTCAGCCAATGCATCCCGTGTTCTTTTGGCAATGTGCTGCTCGTACCAATTCGCTCCGTCAAAATTTTGCGCACCTGCTACTTTACCCATGGGCACACCTCCTTAATGATTCATGACAAAAAAAGCGCTGATAAACCCATACCGGGTCATCAGCGTACACTTCTGCCATATCAGCACCACGGAGAGAGCGCCCGCTGCCTTTGAGTCCTAACTACACAATTCTACTGACTTGCGCCATGAGATACTCTCTGCGTTTATGATCTGTCTTCTCACGATTTTCTCGCAATGACGGACTTTCGTCCCAGTGGTTTCCCGCCTCGATCATATCCTTGCGCTTACAGTGCCGACCGCATGGGGAATCGCACCCCTTTCCTTCAGGGCAATCACCTGGCCGTTTCCAGCTCGGATGACCGCCGTGCAGCATCATCGGACTCGATTATTCTGTTTTCCAGTATCACTTTGTTTGTTAAGGGAATACTACAATAGATCCTCCGGAAATGGGCTTTCGTGAATTTATCCCATTTGCGATAGAGTCGTCAAAAGCTGCTGGTATCGGGGTGCTTCCGGATGATCTGACGGAGACGGTGACGGCGAACAGTCCGGGTCCAACACCGGTGCAAGGAAGCAAATACTCTGAATTACCCGCATTTTGTGCTCCAAGGACGAGTGAACATAGACTTGGAGTGTCGTGCGGACATCTGTATGACCAAGCATCTCGCTCAGGCTCTTGACATCGACTCCACGCTCCACGCATCGGGAGGCATAGGTGTGCCGCAACACATGGAAATTTCGATATGGAATACCCGTCGCCTTTAGCAAGACTTGGTATTGGTATTGTAGTGTCCGTGGCTCCATAGGCACATTTTTCCCGGTCAAGAGGTATTTTTCTCCATCGGGATGAGACTGAACAGCCTTTTTCAGGAGGGTGGCCATGTCCAGCGGCAGGGGGATGGTACGATGAGCACTGTTGCTTTTGGGCGGCAGCACGGCCAGACGAGTGCGATCCCCGCTGCGGATACGCTGCACGGTTTTGGTGACATGGATTACCCCGTTTTGTAGGTCAATATCTTTATATTGCAGGGCGCACAGCTCTCCAAGGCGTAAGCCGGTGTTTAGCGTCAGCAAAATAGCGATCCCGGTGGTCGTCGGCTCAACTACAATCTTCTGTGCCAATCGCTGGATTTCATCCGGGCAGAATATGTCAATCTGCTTTCTCCGATATGCTGGCAACTCCACAGTCAGGCCCGGACAGGAACAGCCTGCTTTTGGGGCACTGTATTTCAGAATGGATTTCAATAACACCCCCACATCTCTGGCGCTTTTTCCGGAAAGACCATTTTTCTGAAGACGGCGAAGAAAATCAGAAATCTGATTTGCCGTCAGTTGGCATACAAGCACCGCTCCCAAAGCGGGCAGAATATAGTGTTCCAGCATATAGGCATATCGGGCAAGCGTGGACTGCTTCAATTTATCCTGTTTGTCCGCAAGAAACCGCTCCGCAGCCTGATTCAGCGTGAGTGAGGAAGTTTTCGCCGGCAGTTCTTGAAGGGATTCCAGGCGCTGCTGCCGTTTTGCACGGCACTCCCGATAACTGCTGCCATAAACATAACCATACTCGGCCCGACCAGAAGGTGAGTGGCCCCGGATATACCGTCCCTCCCAGCGCCCATCCTTACGCTTGTAAATATTTTCTCCACGCCTTGGCATATTGATTTCCTCCTTGACGATGTTTTTGACGGCGTATTTTACTAACATTTTAATTTTGATCGATATGGCTCTGCAAAAATGCAGGTGAATTGGGTGCGATCAATGTATACATTTGTGATTTGTGTGCGAATTTTGCTAAATAACCGCATTTCAGGCATTGACAAGCGACAAAAAGGCCGATATAATATAGATGGTTAAAGAGGAGTTTGCTTCGCAAATGGGATAAATTTACGAAAGACAATCGCTTCTCATTCCCACAAGGTTCATTACAAATTCATTATACTGTTTGGCATGTTGTCGTCAATTCGTTTGCTGCGCCGATATGTGATAAAAGTGGTGTCACCGTTAGGGCGACACCACTTTTTTACTGCTATGGGCGCAGAATGCCGTAGCCCATGATTTCATACTGCCCTACAGGATAGCGGTTCACCCGGCAAAGGTTTCCGGAGTTGCCCTCGATGGTGTAGACAACGCCGTTTTCAACCTTCTGGACGATGCCGACATGATCGGACTGACCGTCCTGCGGGCCGGAGCTGCCTTTGTTGTCCCAATCGAAGAAGATGATCATGCCGGGCGAGGGCTCCATAGAGTTATCTGCCCACTGCCCACGCTCCCGGAACCACTGGACACCGTTGACGCAGCCTGCGAACTTGGGAATGACACCGGTATCGATATAGCCGCATTCGTTTGCACACCAGCTTACAAAGCAGGCGCACCACTCCACGCGGCTATCGAAGCCATACCATGACCAATAGGGCTCTCCGCCCATATTGCCCACCTGTGACAGCGCCACGGCAACGATTTGGTCATCTGCTCCATAGATTCCGTAAAGCACCGCTGCCCACATGTTGCTGTCCTGTGCAAGCAGTTCTGCAAGCTGCTGCTTTTGATCCTCATTGAAGCCGTACTGCGCAGCCATCTCATCCGCGGTTTTGTGACTAACGGCGATATAGAGCGTTGTAATCGTCTCCTGCACCTCTTCCTCAAGGATATTGCCGTTGCCGTCATCCGTCTCTATAATAACCGTCTCGGTCTTTGTTTCCGTCCGGTGGGTGATCTCGTTCATCTCCCAGAACAGGTCCTTCAGAAGCTGTTCCTTTTCCGGAGTGATCGTTGCCACCTCCTGAGGGTTTTCCGGATCGGAGGTCGTTTTGACGGCATAGACCGACAACACCTCCGGCCACACGGCACGGGAACCGGACATTTCAAGCGCATCGTATGCAACGGAATCCTTGATGGCATCCAGCTCGTTCTGGTAATCCAGGTTGATTTCCTGAATGACCTGCCGCATCGTCTTTTCTGAGCCGGTATCCTCGCTTGAAAAGAAAATACCAAAGCAGGAGCAGGCGATCAAGGCAACAAGACAGATAACCACGACGACCACGACCGCAACCCAGCCACCGGCAGCGATAGCCGCAACCAGTGCTTTCATCGCCGCTGCGATGGCCTTGATTGCCGCCGCAACAGCTTTCGCCGCCGCAACAGCCGCTTTGTATCAGATTGCAAAGAACGTACCGGACAACCCGGATGTTCCGACTTCCAAAGCCGTGCGTACCATTCGCCGCTACGAGGAGCTGCATCCTCATAACCTCGCACAGAAGGCCGCCATCATCGTGGAAACCTTCCGCGATGTTACCAAGCACAAGATCGGCGGCCTCGGAAAGATGATGGTTGTTACGGCATCCCGTCTTTCGGCTGTCCGTTACTACCATGAAATCAAGCCGTATCTGGAACAGAACGATTATGACGATATCGAGATTATGATTGCGTTCAGCGGAAGTCTTAAAGACCCGGATGAGCCCAACAGCCCGGAGTACACCGAAAGTTCCATGAACGTGGACAGCAACGGAAACCGCGCCAAAGGGAGCCAGACAAAGAGCGTATTCCACGATGAAGGTGATATCCTTATCGTTGCTGAGAAGTATCAGACGGGCTTTGATGAGCCTCTCCTGCATACCATGATCGTGGATAAGGAACTGCGCGATGTAAAAGCCGTTCAGACATTGAGCCGTCTGAACAGAACTTATCCCGGCAAGGTGGATACCTATGTCCTTGACTTCGTGAATGATGTTGACCGCATCCGCGAGGCGTTTCAGCAGTTCTATCAGGAAACGAGCCTTGACGGAGAAATCAACTTTGACCTTATTTACACCACGCAGAAAATCCTGCGCAACTTTAAAGTTTATACGGATGCTGATATTGAAGCGGTATCACAGATTTACTTCGATCCCGATGTCCGTAAGGCGAATGCGACACAGGGCAAAATCTCCAATATCCTCAAACCTGTCGCGGACAGGTACAATCAGCTTAATCAGGAACAGCGGTATCAGTTCCGCAGAGAAGTCCGTGCATATCCGGTGTCTTTGGCCTAATTCGCAGGTTGATTGGAAAGGATCGTTCCGACGAGAAGGAAGCGAAAGACGGCATGTCCGCCGAGGATGCGGCATACGAGAGAAAAGTGAGGATAGGCAATACCCTCCGAGTTCTTTTCCCGATACTTGCATTTGTGCTTTTCGGGGTGCTCATCATGCTTCTCCAGGGCGGAAGATTCTGATCATAGGAGCTATTGTTTGTTCTTTCTCTGTCTTAATACCTCCGATAGAGTGAGTCTTTCTGGATGCGCCATGATGACGCTACCCTCGTGACAACTCGAGAGCGCACCTTCCCCTTGGTGGGAGGTGCGCTCTGTCTGCGTTCATTTGATGCGATACAGGCTGCTGGTCAAGCTACCATTGGGACGACGGCGATGGGTGCACTCTAAGAATCCGTGATGCGTCAAGTCCGCCAAGGCCCGCTGCACGGTGCGGCGGGACAGCTTCAAGTCCTCCGCGATCCTGCGGACGCTGGGCCAGCAGGTGCCGTCGGCGTTGGAGCGGTCCTTGAGGTACATATAGACCGTCTTGGCCCGATGGGATAGTTCCTGATCCGCATAGATGCTTCCAAAGTAACTCATGTCTTTGCGTCCTCATTGTAAAGCCCCATTGCCGAATAGGGGCTTCTCCTCTCGGCAACAGGTGCTTGCTGCGTCTGCGTAGGTTGGGTGCCCTTCTTTCCGTAGGCCCGGTCGATGCGGAGGAATAGTTCCTGTCGGCTGGCGTAGGTTACAGGCCGTGCCGCGTGTTCCGGGGTTGCATATGGCTCACCAAAGGTAATGCCCCAGTCGAGAAACAGGCGCAGTTTTGTCTGCATGGGATGCGTCCCCGTTTTCATGACCACAAAGCTGCCCTTGGGGATGGATTTCAGTTCGTCCGGCATCATGAGGGGCCGCTCCATCATCTGCAAACTTTGGCTGGGATCGTTCTTACTTCTGCTGACCGAGCCGGACAATACCGTGCGGCTGCCCAGCGCCTTGGAGAGCTGCTCCGCCGTCTGGCTGTTGGGGGCGAAGCCGCCGAAGATGGTATCCTGGCAGTTATCGGTCAATATCTCTGCCCCCTCTCGCCCATAGTTTTTCTCCAGCTGCGCCAGCGCCTGGATGATAGGTACCATCGTCAGCCCACGGGAGCGCCCTGCGCTGAACAGCGGCAGGATGTCAAAGGCGGGCATGGTCCCCAGCTCGTCGCAGAAGAACACAACACGCCCCGGCAGCCGTCCGCCGTTTTCATCCGCCACGGCGAACAGCTCCCGTGCCAGCGTCTGGATCATCAAGCCCGCCATGAAGTTCTTGGTCTGATCCTCCTCCGGCAAAATCAGGAAGATAGCGGACTTCTCCGATGCAAACCGCTCGGCGTTCATGGAGCTGTCAAAACACAGCACCTGCTCCAGCTCGGAGTCCAGAAAGGCGTTGAGGCGAGACAATACCGTGCTCATGACCGAGGCCATGGCCTGGTCGGATGTGTTCAGCGCCGCCCCGGCAAACCACCGTGCCTTGTGCTCCGGGGGCAGCTTCTCCATGAGGATGGTAAACCAGTTTTTGCCTCGTACCCCCGAGGGAGCCAGCAGCTCCTGCACCAGCTTGAACACGGACACAATGTGCCGTCGCTCCTGTTTCCCATCCGGCGGCAGAAATTCTGCCAGCAAGAGCACCACAGAAGTCAATAGTCCCTCTGCGGCATCGTAGAAATAGGCGTTCTGGCCGTAGTCCGTATCCCCATTCGGTGACACGATGGTCTTGGCCAGGATCTTGGCGTACTTCTCCGCCTTGGCACGGGCGGCAAGGCTGCCGGTGGCCTGCGCCGCATCCATGTAGTGGTTGATGAGCGTCATGAGGTTGTAGCCATCTGAGCGGGTAGGGTTTCGCAGATCCACCACGGATACATGGTAGCCGTAGTATTTCTCCGCAATAGCGCCGTAGTTGCGAGCCAAGTCACCCTTGGTATCCAATGCCAGAAAGCTCATGCCGCTGGCGCAGGCGTATTCCAAATTGGGATATAGAAAGTAGGCCGTTTTGCCCACACCGGATGCGCCGATCATAAGGCAATGCACATCGTCCTTATCCACCAGTGCGGTGATGCCGTGCTTATGGCTGATGCTGCCCAGCACCAGCCCCTGTACTTCCGGGCGGCGCAGCCCGCTGCGCCAACTTGCCGCTTGGAACGGCACGAGGGCATAGGCCTTGCGAATCTCCGCATCGGTTGCCCACCGTGCCGTGCCATGCTGCCCGTCGCCCACGGTCTTGGACTTGATGTTGTTGAGGGTGTAGCGGCTATTCAGCAGCGTCAGGCAGCCTATGACCGCCGCCATGACGCCGCCCGCTGCAAGGAGGAGCCATAAGTTACCCATGGCCACCCCGCTTTGCCCGCAGGTCATCGTTCCAGTCCTTCCCCTCCGGGCGCAGGCGCTCCACATCGTAGCCCATATCCTCCAGGGTATCCAGCATACCGTCGCAAGCATCCTCGCCCGCCTCGTCATTATCCAAACAGAGGTACACCGTGTCCAGCTTCGGGTTCTGCCGCAGGCGCTCCAGTACAGGCTGGATGGAGGTGCCGCAGCAGGCCACATAGCTGTGCTCCAGCCAGCCTGCCGGGTAGAGGGTAATGTGAGACAGTAGATCAATGGGTGCTTCAAAGACATAGAGGGAACGGTCCGTCCCGTTTTTGTGGAAGCTGTGTTTTATGTCGCTGCTCTCCACATTAATGCGGAACACTTTGCCTTGGGAGCCGGTGCTGCGCAGATGTGCGTGCCGGGCTTCTCCGTTTTCATCCAGCCCGACAAACACGCAGTTGTGGTGTGGGTCGTCCTCATAGAGCAGCTTCTCCTGCACAAACGCCGTGACCACATCCCGGTCGATGCACCTGTGTTTGGTGAGATAGGCATACATCCTGCGCATAGTCAGGTAAGACTTTGGCAGGGCAAAGGGTTTTGGCTCCTGCGGCTCCGGCTCCTGCTTTGCAATGGGAATGATGCCCTGTCCGTCCCGGCCCAGCAGCATGGACACGGCTTCCGGGAAGGTCTTGTTATAGAACTGCTGCACGAAGCTGATGGCGTGTCCGCCTCTTTGTACGGCATGGTCATACCACATCGCTCCACGCACCGTGATGCTGTGGTCGCTGGCCAACCGGTACTCCCGCCCGGCCAGAAGGAGCTTCTCGCCCCGGTCACACAAAAAAGACGGCAGGTCAACCTCGTTGGCCTGCCGTTTCTCTGCGAATGTGAAATATACAAATTTTCCCATGCGTTATACCTCCTGTTACATGGTATTGTCATTGACATGATGGAGCTGCTCGTCCTCGTGGTCATCTCGCTTGTGGCCCAAGGCCATGCGCTTCTCCTGCAGCCGCCTGCGGCGCTTGGAGTCGATCCGCAGCGCAGGTGGGATGAACGGCATACTCGTCCTAAATATCTGCCCCATATGATGCAGCAGCCGCATGACCACATTTGCCGGAATATGCCTTGCAGACACAGTTTCTCCCACTGACTGCACATCAACAGGGCCACGGATAGGCGGCGTTTTCTCTGTCGATTGCTTTCCCTCCGGCTCCGTACTGTCAGCAGACGGGGAAAACGAGATGTCCTCTGCCTCTCGGATGATCCAGTTTTTAAGAGAGCGAAACTCCTTCCGCTGCGTCAGCGGCTGGCGGGGTGGCGTGTTCTGCCCATAGTAGCCCGCAATCTCGTCTTTCAGCTGCCACCATTGGTCGTAGCAAGCCGCCACCTCTGGGAGCTGCGCCAGCCGCTCCACAATGGCATCCACCTGTGCCTTGACCGATTTTGGCAGATAGGAATAGACATGTTTGCCGCCGACCTGCGCCAGTGCCTGGGAGAGTTCTTGCAGCTCTTTCGCAAGCCCGGGGTCATCGGCGGCACCGGTTTCCAACGCCCGAATGCGCTCTAGTAACAATGCCTTGGCGGTTTGTATACTCTCCTTGTAGGCGGCATCCTTCCGAATGTAAAGCTCCGTCATCTCGTCCCGAAAAATTTCGTTCGTCATCTTGGACCGAATCGATGCGATCCCCTTCTGCGTTAGAAACCCCACCTTGGGATCGTCCGACCACGCCATCATGTGTATGTGCGGATGGTGTCCCTCGTCGTGATATGCCGCATACCAACGAAACTTCTCCGGTGGAATACGCATGGCCTCCGCAATGGAGTGGCTCTCCTGCTTCAATAGGTTCTGCCATGCGGCTGCTTTGCTGTATCCCAGGCGCTCCGCATCCTCCCGCCGCAGGGAGAAAATGAAGGTCCACACTTTTCCGGCGTGAGTCTCCAGTTCGCTTTTTGCCGCCTTAAGATCCGTGACATCTTCTGCACTGAATAGCCCGTGACCGCCGCGCTTTTCCGCCCGGGGTCGGTTGGCGATGTAGGCCATATAGCCGCTCTCGGATTCCAATTCATGCAGATGCGTGTCCAGCGCTGCAACAATAAACGCAGACGCCGTACCCCGGTTGGGTGTCTGCAGGTAGTCGGCGTACTCGAAGAGCTCCTTTGCGTCCGGGAAGTCCTTCAGCAGTTTTGTGAGGAACTGCATCTGTTTTTTAGTCACCGGTTCGGTGCTTTGAAGGACCTCCACGCCGTCTCGCTTGGCAACATACTCCATGTATCTTGCCGCACGACCTCCTTGGATGTACCCGCTTTTCTGTATCAGCCGTGCCATCGGTTACTCCTCCCGGTGGAACAGAAGCACATCCCTAAAAGAGATGTTTCCATGCGTACCCGCCACCTCCCGGACACTGTTACCGCGCATTTTGTTGTACTCGTCCCGGGTCATGTCTATGTCGCCGCCCAGCAGGTGGTTGGTCATGTTGTGCTCCACCACCAGCTTGAACAGCAGCTTGCCCAGCCTGTCGCCGAACACGCCCAGTGTGCCCTCCAGCATCTCCTGTAGCGCACGGGGCAGATACGCACTTGTCCGCTCGGCGTGCAGACGACCGCAATACTGCCGCAGCGCCTTCTCCACAAACTCGTTGCGAGTAGGGCAGTTATCCAGCTTATAGAATGCGTCCACCTCTTGCCACACCTCGTCTGACAGCCAGACAGAGTGTCGGCTTTTTCCGCTTTTATCCATTGAACTGCACCTCCTTCCATTGAGAGTCAGAGCCTCCCAAAGGCCCTGCAAACACGGGGCAAACAGGCATTTTTACAAGAAATAGCGCCAAAGCATATTCGTCTCCGCATGATCAGCGTCAATTTCAAAGTGGCACAAACCTCCGTGGCAGTCCGCACTGCGGGCTGCCGTAAGGGCCAATGGCGCAATAAAGCGCCAAAGGCTTTCTCCTGCCCCGATTTCGGCGCACCGAAAATCGGCCCAAAACCTCGCTCAACCTGCCAGGGCGCTATCCTTACCCTCCCGCGCTCCCACGAGGCCACACAGCGGCCCACAGGGGCGGACACGGGGCATCTCCTGCTCGGCATCTCAGCCGACATGTATCGGAGACGAAAAAAGAGAGCCGCACCAATTGGCACGACTCTCTAAATAAAATATTCGGTTTTACATTCCCAGTGTCGGTGAGGTGTGCTGCTCCTGCTCCATCAGAAGTTCCAAGCTGTAATCCAAAATCTTCTCCTTGCGCTCGGTCAGTATGGTCAGATAGAATTCACGCTGGATCGGCAGTAGTTTCCGGACATTTTCAAAATAGATATTTTGCGCGAAGATAATCAGCCTGCTCCTGCGTGATGGCATTGCTCCACTGATTGGAGTTGATCGCACTATACAATTCTCCCCACAGACAGTCCATATAAGACACCTTGTCCTTTTCGCCCTGAATATACTCACGAAGCGCTTTATCCAGACTGGCGGGCAGATTCTTTTCCAAATAGGTTCGGTCAGTCGGCTTGCCGCCATGCATTTGTGGTTTCTCCACGGTCAGCGTAATAAGCTGCTCCATCGGGATATCCAGTGTGGAGGACAGCTTCATGAGTGTACCGGCACTGCATCGGGAAAGCGTTGTCTTGCCGGAGCAAATGTCCGCCAGCGTTGCCCAAGGCACACCGCTTTTCTTGGAGAGCTGGTAGCGGGAGAGGTTCTTTTCCCGCAGTAGCTGTTGGATCGTCATATACATCACCGCTCTTATTATATCGGTGTGCCGATAATCAGTCAAGAGAAAACCTTGTAAACCTCTGTCTGCCATGCTTACATCTGCATTTCGGGAGTCTGTGATCCACTCTCCCGAAGCTGCCGGGCGTACTCGTGCAGGTTCATGCCGGTCTGCTGCTGGCAGAACGCCTCCATCTTGCGTGCCAACACCTCCTGCTCAGCGGCGTTGAGGTGATAGCTCCAGTTTTCTTCTGTGCCATCTCCTTTGCAGAGATTCAGCTCCAGTGTATCACAGGGGCGGCCCTTCTCGATGTCGTAGTTGGCATAGATGTTGAGCCAGTCATCGTTCTGATCGGTGCAGACGAATGTACCGAAGGCGGCATCCACATCGAAGTCCGCCTGCAGATAAAAGTTGAGCTTGCCATCCGATTCGATGATCTCCTCACCGAAAGAAAAATTCCGTGCAGAGAGATGTCCCGCCGAGGTGATCTCTTTGCCATTCAGATGATCCAACAGTTTGCACCACTTATCATCGCCAGATGCGAATTGCGACCGGGTGGCGTGATAGACCGCCACCGATACATCACGCATTGCCCAGGTCTGCCAACCATCTATAATGTGAACAGCGGAGAACTCCCGCTTGTCAAAATTCAAATCAAACACGCCGGTGACTTTTCCCGTATTCTCCATGCGCAGATGTATCAGGTGCTGATACTCCTCCGGCGTGATCGGCTGGGCCTGCGAATACAGAGAGATGAATTTGCCGGTGCTGCGCTCCGTGTCTTTTAGATATTTGCGGAGCATCCTTGCGGCACCCAACAGTTCCTCGCCGGGGGTAGTTTTATAATACCACTCCTTCCCGTTTTCCATCACATGGTAGGCCGCATAAGTCCGGGCGGCTTCTTCCGCCTCACGGTTTGCGGCATCCTCGGCATAGATCTCACGGCTGATGCGCTCATACTCACGCTGCGGAAGCTGGTTGCACAGTGCATCCAGCACAGTTTCCAAATGCTCCTGCAGCGTCTCACCCTTGAGGTGCTTTTCAATGGCGTTCTTCCACCTCCGGTCCAGCCACAGGACGATTTCTTCATGCTGTGCCATGCTCATCGCCCTCTTTCTGCTTCGTTACGGATGCTTTTGCAGGCCGCCTGGGTCTGGCCGCAGGAGCAGACTTACTGTCCACATACTCCCGCACCGCTTCCGGGACTTCCGATTCATAGAGCTGCTGCAGCACTTCCTCCATGCGCCGCTGCACGGAAGACCGCTGCTTGCGGAGTACAAACTCCAGCGCATCCAATTTGGCTGCGTCAAATCCAATGGTGATATTCTTACTTTCCAATTTCAGTTCCTCCTTAGTCATACTTGATCCCCGGCACCTCCAGCCAGTGGGTCCAGCCCCGGCCCTGGAGCTTCGTTTTTACCACGCCGTACCGGGTGTCCATGGCCTCTATGACCTCACCGTTTCCAATATATACACCGATGTGCCCGGACTTCCACACGGCCAGTCCCGGCGTGTCGGGCATGGTCTCAATGCTGCCTTTGCACCCAGCGTTATAGTACATACCGTCCGCACCCACATCGGGCATACCATTGCTGCCGTACTGGATCTCCATAGTCTCGGCGTTCAGCCAGCCGTACCCCTTGATGAGCCCCACGCAGTCGGTGGTGCGCCTGTTCAGCCAGTGGGAACGGATGAAGTCGGCTTCATCCCCTACACCCTCCGGGTATTGCGAGATCTTATATTGCAGCAGCTCCGGCGTCAGCACTTGGCCGAAGGTACCCCACACATAGCCCCACCCGGAGTTCCATGCGTTGGCGGCATAGATGGCCAGATCTGCACTGTTCTTTGTGGCAGGGTCTGTAAACAGAGATGCTTCCAGTTCCATCGGCGCATTGCCGCCCGGCTCATAGGCCCCGTTGAAGGTACCGCTGCCCGCGCTGCCCATGACCATGGAATAGACCTTCATAGCATTGGAGCGTTCCTCCGCCGTGACCGCACGCCCCCGCCACACGGATAGCTGCGCATAGACTTCCTCTATAGGAAGCGGCACGACCACTTCATAGGTTTCATCCGTCTCCTCCCGCACCCTTGTTTCCGTTTCATAAAAGCAAGCCGCAAACGCCTCTGCATCCGCCTGCGACAGTGCATCCTCTCCAAAGCAGAGGGCAAAGAAAACAGCCTTGACCTGTATCGGGTCAAGGCCGTTTCCCTCGGCTTTTTGATTGACTTCGGCCACCGCCGCATCCAGATGGGAGAAGGATCCCCGCATCTGCGTGAGCTGTGCCCGGTATTCTGTCGGGACACTTTCAGACAGCTCCGTCCCATAGAACGCCGCCGATACGACAGCGCCGTTGTGCTCGGCTGTGCCGGAACCTACACAGCACAAGAACGCCACCAATAAAATCACCGGCGACAAAATCGCCGTCAGCACCCACCCGACTGTCCTGCGGCCCTTTTCGCTGGTCAGCACGGCGGTCGCCAAACGAACAAGTTGTGTGCTCAAGCAAAGTCACCTCCTCCATCACCGACCACCAGCCGAGCCAAACAGCGCCGCCTTATGCGTAGGTGCCTTCACCTCCAAATGGTATCGCTCCATGCCGCACTTATACAGGCACTCGCCCCGCCTTGCCCGCTGGATGAGTTCAAACTCCGCCTCGTCCAGCTGCAGCATATCCATATAGAATCGCTTGCCGATGGAGCCGGGATTGAACAGGAACTGATGGGGCGGGATGGCAAAAAGCGGCTTCGTCATCTCCCGCACACCCTCCTGGTCGAAATCTTCCAAGTTTTGAGAAGCCATTATCAGCGCCGACTCCCGCTTGCGCACACGTTTCAGGCAGTTGCGGATGTACTCAATGGCCACCGGGTTAGACAGCCACAGGTACAGCTCGTCCAGTACCGCCACAGTGTTGCCAGCCGTCAACAGCCGGTCCGACATATACGCCAGCACATTGAACAGCAGCGCATTCCGCAGGCTCTTGGCCGCCGTCAGCACACCGCCTACGCCGAACACCAGGAAACGGTCGCCGGAGATATTGGTGTGTCCGTTGAAGAACGGTGCATCCGCCCCCACACATAGAGAATGCAGACCCAGCAGCACCTCCTGCAGCAGCTCTTGCGTGTACAGCGCACCCGGTTTGTATTGGGCCAGCTCCTCTTGCATGAGGCCGTACAGATCAGAAAGAATGGGATAGTCCTCCGGCGCAAGCTGGCGCAGTTCCGTCTCCTCCGTAATGCCCCAACGGGCATACAATTTGGACAGCATGATCTCTATGGTGTCCAGCTGCGGGTCGGAGAAATCTTTGTACGCCCGGAAGAAGTCTTTTAAAAAAGAAATGTGCCGAGCCAGTAGAGTGGACTTGCGAAAGGTCTCCGGGGCTGTCTCGTCGGTGTCCTCATTCCAGCTCCGCACTTCCAGCACATTGATGCGCTTTTCTCCGGCCATCAGGTCGATGAAGCACCCACCTAAGTTTTCGCACAGCTCCTCCAACTCGTGCTCGGCGTCCAGGGCAATCACCGACTTGCCCGCTTCCAGCAGATTGCAGATCAGTAGCTTAATGAGGTAGCTCTTGCCCTGACCGCTGTTGCCCAAGATAAGGATGTTGGCAGAGGTCTTGTCGCTGTCCCGACGGTCAAAGTCCACCACGATGTTGCTGCCGTACTTGTCTTTTCCAATGTAAAAGCCGTTGGGATCTGTCTTGCCGGAGTAATTGAAGGGATAGAGATTGGCCACGCTGCTGGCGGGCAGTACCCGCTCGAACTCCCGGCCCAGCACATTGTAGCCCACAGGGCTGACGCAGCAGAATCCCTGCTTTTGCCGCAGGAGCAGCTTGTCCACATTCAGCTTGCAGCGCACCAGCTCCGTCAGTACATCCGTCTGGAGCTGACGAAGCCGTTCCTTGCTGTCCGCCGTCATCTCCAAATACACGGCACAGTGGACCAGCGGCTCGTGCTCCCGGTGCATTTTATGCACCAGCTCCGCCACATCCCGCAGATTGCTCTCCGCCGCCACCGCCTGCCGCAGTTTGTTGGGGTCTGAGCCGTCCAGCTTGTTTTTCTTGTTGGCGTTGTCGATGATCCTGTCCTCCTCGTCGGGAGACACCTGCCGGCAGTAAATGCGCAGCGTCACGCCGCTTTTCTCACCCAGCTCCCGCAGGAGCGCCTGGGCCTCGGTGCTGGCCGGATATTCCCGCAGCGCCCACACGCAGCGGTAGGTGCTGCCGAAGATGTAATGATCCACCTCGAATTTCACAACCCCCGGTGCGATGCGGTCCAGATAAGTGCGGAGGAACGCTTCCTGCTGGGAAGGGGCCTTTTTAGAAAATGGATTCTTCATTTTTCCTCCTCACCACATATATAGTTCTATGTGCGGCTCCAGTTCCGGTTCCTGCCCGGTAAACTGTTCCGGCTCCTGAAACATCTGCGTATACCGCTGTATCTGCTCCTCCGTCAGGGAGCAGAAGCCCCCTGCATGGTCATCTCCCACAAAAAAGAAAGGCCCGCAGATGATATCATCTCCCAGCCGTCGGTTGGGCTGCATGCCGTTCAGTTTTCCCTCATCGTTACAGCAGAGGATGACGCCGTCTCCCATAGAGAGAGGCTGGAACAGACCCTCTACCTCCCGCTGGATGGCTTTCAGGCCCTCCTCCATCTCTTTCGCATACGGAGCTTTTCCCGGCTCCACTTTCAGAATTCGCATTTCAAACCTCCGTTTCCGCTGTCAGCCACTGCGCCCCGTCTACAAAGGAGAATACCTCGTGGGTGGCGTCCTGCTCAAAATAAATAGCCAGCAGCTCCAGAAGCCGCTGGCCCTCCACACGCTGAACGACAAATCCGCAGTCCCGGAACTGCTGCTCCAGGGATGCATAGTTCATGGTCCCGTCCGTTTTTCTGCGCCGCAGCACAAAGCAGAACTCACGGGAGGAGGCCATGGTGGTCTGGACGCTGTCCAGATGCTGACGATCCTGCACCAGCAGCCCACGGATGGCGGGCATGTCTTCCGCCTCCAGCCGCTGCCGGTAGAACTGGCGGTTATCCTGAAAGGACTCCTTGGAGTCCAGGGCCAGCAGCTCCAGTTCCGCCATGCCTTTCAGCACGCCCAACAGCTCCTGCACCTTTGCCCGAACGCCCTGCTCCGGCAAAACATTCAGATTGCTGGGATGAACGAAGTAGAAGGCCAGCTCTCCGTCCGCCGTTACGACACTGTCATTTTTAATATCATCGATGCCGATGAGCTGCCGGGTAGATTTTTTCCTGCTCACGCCGATTCCCTCCACACATAATATTGTTGTCCGAAAAAGAAAAACGCCGCAGCATAGCGCAGGAAGTCCAGCATGCTGATCCCTCCGTGCCGAATGCAGAGAAAGGCCAGCGCCGCTGTAATGACCAAGGGGATCATGCTGCCGGTCTGGGTCAGCGCCAGCACCGCCAGCAAAAGCCCTGTCCCGATCCACGCCACATCCCGCAGCGTCCACAGCCACAGCATAGGCTGGGCCGTTAAATTTTCGGGGTATAGATACATAGTTTTCCTCCCAAAAGCGAAGCCGCAGGTGTGTGCCTGCGGCTTCTGTGTGTTTTATTCTTCCTTCTCGGCATCATTCAGCTCGCGCTCAATGAGACCCAGAATGAAATCCTTCTGCTTTAGACCATTTTTGGCCAGATAGTCCTTCAGCCGGCCGAAGAGTTCCTCCGGTACCTGAAAGGCGATGGTACGGTTGTTGGCGTTCATAGTTCGTGCTCCTCCTTCAAAATGTTCTCTAAGTATGTCCGTGATGTAGTCGGACAGGGTCTGGCCCCGCTGCTCCTGCTCCGTCCGAAGCCGCTGGTGCAGCGACAGCGGGATGGGTGCGCAGAGGTTCTTCTTTTCTTCCATAGTCTGCTCCTTTCCGCCTCTCCCGAGGCAAGCAAAGCATAGCCCAACTGCGGCGCATAAGCTATTGACAAGTCTAACGAGAATAGAAGCGCAAAGGCAGCATACCGGACAAGTCTAACGAATATTTTCGCTCATCTGGACCGCCTGTACCAAACAGTGCATCACGAAGTCCACACATGGGATAGCCACACTGTTGCCCAAGGCCTTATACCTTGCGCTGTCGGATGCACCGGGGATGTCCGTCCACCCGTCCGGGAAGCCCTGCAATCTCTCACATTCCAATGGAGTCAGGCGGCGAATGAGATGGGCATGGACATCTGCCTTTTGGCAAACGAGATCGACGGCATCTTTACACTGCCGTGCGCTCTGTGTGCTGACCACAGCATTCTCCCTGAAGTCATCCACACGCTGGCGGCTGTAGACCGCATGGTGATCTAATCCCGAGGATTGAGTTATCCCGAGGAAGTCAGATGGGCCATCGGCT
>ENA-OUQL01000083-OUQL01000083.1-human-gut-metagenome-genome-assembly--contig:-NODE-83-length-64671-cov-9.70461_pt1 | contig 64671 bp, 57 predicted proteins | sample MGYA00237945_ERZ548829 | MGnify/ENA primary metagenome ERZ548829 (study PRJEB26490, sample SAMN05194708) | human gut metagenome | biome: terrestrial biome; feature: human-associated habitat; material... | reverse complement strand
AATCCCTCATTTTAAGGCTTTTCCGGTCGTTTCCTTTATCTTACTCTATTGGCACGGCGTATGTGGAAAACTTATAGCCGCGGTCGGGGTCAAAGTGTGCGGCGGCTTTGATGAGCCCCTCGCAGCCCGCCTGAAAGAGGTCGTCGTATTCGATGCCGCGCCCGAGAAAACGCGGTACAAGCGCGCGCACGAGCCCCACGTTGCGCTCGGCAAAGTCTTTATTCTCCATTCGGCTTGCGCTCAAACCGTTTTGTGAGCGTCACGGTAGTGCCTTTTTGAGGCTTTGAAATGACACGCACGCTGTCGCAGAAGCTTTGCATCACGGCAAAGCCGAGCCCCGCACGCTCCTCTCCCCCGGTGGTAAACAGCGGCTCCATGGCTTTTTCGATATCCGGAATGCCGCAGCCGCGGTCGCGCACCTTGACCTGCACGGTGCCGTCCGCGTAGATTACAGCCGTTATGTACACGGTGCCGATGGTATCGCGGTAGCCGTGGACGATGGCGTTCGTCACGGCTTCGCTGACGGCGGTCTTTAAATCGTTTAAGTCTGTGACGAGGGGGTCAAGGCACAGGACGAACGCGGAGACCGCGCCGCGCGCAAAGCTTTCGTTGACGGAGCCGGACGGGAAGCGCAGCTCCATGCGGTTGATGATCTGTTTCATGTTTTCGCTCCTTTCCCGGCGTCTTCCAGCACCGCGAGCGCGGAGACGCCGGAAAGCTCCGCCATTTTCTTTAACTGCGGTGACAATCCGCGTACGGTGACGTGCCCGCCCCACAGTGCCGCCGTGCGGACACGGCCGAGAATCAGCCCGATGCCGGAGGAATCCATAAACGGCACCTCTTTAAAATCTAAAATCAGCTTTTGCGGGCGCACTTTTTTCGCTGTACTGTCGATCTGCTCCCGCATTTCACCGGCAGTATGGTGGTCAAGCTCGCCGCGCATGGAGGCCGTCATCGCACCGCCTTTTAATTCAATTCGCAAATTCATCGTGTTCGCTCCTTTAAGGCCCGAAATGTCCGTTTGAAATTTAAATAATAACAAAAAGGACAGGCTCCTTAGAAAATTCTAAAGGAACCTGTCCGTATTTTTTGCCGCAGTGTGTCGGCAGATTAAATTTGTGTTACGCCTTGTATTTTTCGATGGCGAGGTCGCGAATTTCAGATGCTAAGAAGAATGAACCGCAGATGACGAGCACTTCGTCGCCTGAAACGGCCGCTTTCTCTATCGCGTCTTTCATGCTCTGCGCAGGCTGCACGTCTTTGCAGAAGTGCTTTGCCTCGTCCGCGAGAGCTTCCGCCGATAAAGAGCGCGGGTTTTGCGGCTGCACCGTGATAATTCTCTCAAAGTGCGGCGCGGTCAGCTCCAGATAGCGCATGCTGTCCTTATCCGCCATCATGCCCATAATGGCTGTGATATGACGGCCGGAAAGATGTGTTTTGAGCACTTCATGCAACGCAGAGGCACAGCCGGGGTTGTGGCCGCCGTCTAAAAGTACAAGTGGCTTTTGGGATAAAATCTCCATACGCGCCGGGATATACGCCGAGGCAAATCCCTTTTGCAGCGCCTCATCGGTGATGTTTGCGTGCTTTTCGCGCAGAACGTCGAGCACGGTAAGCGCCGTGGCGGCGTTATGCACCTGATGCGCGCCCGTAAACGGCAACGTAAGCGGCAGGCCGCGCCACGTGAGCGCGGTGCCCGTAAGCGCCGTGCCGTTTACCTGCATGTTCTTTTCATCCGGAATATGCAGGTGTGCGCCGCGCTCGTTGCACGCCGATTCGATAGTCTCGAACACGGACGGATCCTGCACGGGGTACAGCACGACGTCGCCGCCCTTTTTGATGATGCCCGCTTTCTCGAACGCGATCTTCGCGTAGGTATCGCCTAAAATCGCCGTGTGGTCGAGCGAAATGGACGCAATGGCCGCAGCTTCCGGCGTATCGATGACATTCGTCGCATCAGCACGGCCACCGAGACCAGTTTCCAGCACTACAAAATCGCAGTCACGTCGCGCAAACCAATCGAACGCGAGCGCGGTGATGAACTCGAACTCCGTGATCGTCTCGCCTTTGGCTTCGAGCTCATCCGCAATGGGCGACACGCGCTCCACTTCTTCGATGAGCTCCGCCTCGGGGATCATTTCGCCGTCGATGCGAAAGCGCTCGCGGAAATCAAGCACATACGGGGACGTATAGAGGCCCGTGCGGTAGCCCGCCGCCTTGAGCACGCTCGCGATGAGCGTGCAGGTGGTACCCTTGCCATTCGTGCCGGCTACGTGGACAAACCGCGGCTTTTTCTGCGGATCGCCGAGCTTTTTGCAGAGCGCCTCAATGCGCTCCAATCCCGGCTTAATACCAAAAAGCAGCCGGGAATTGATCTTTTGCAGTGCTTCTTCGTAGGTCACTATTGATAGCTCTCCCTTCGTAGGTCATTATTGATAGCTCTCCAATGTTTCGAGGATCAGTTTGATCTTTGCTTCCAGCTTTTCGCCGTTTGCCTTTACGCCGTCGATGACATTCTGCGGCGCTTTGGAGGTGAATTTTTCATTTGCAAGCTTCGCCTTGACGGTATCGAGCTGCTTCTGTGCGTTTGCAAGCTCCTTGTTGAGACGTGCGGTCTCCGCTGCCTTATCGACAAGATCGTCCATCGGCAACAACGCCTTTGCGTCGTCGGTCACAGCCGTTACGGCCCCCTGTACGTCAAAGCCCGTGCCAATCTCGACCTTGGAGCCGTAAGCGAGGCGTGCGATGAATTCGCTCGCTTCCTCATACGGTGCCGGATGCGCGGTATCGATGTAGATGTGCGCTTTCTTCGACGGCGGCACATTCATCTCATTGCGGCGGGTGCGGATGGCACGGATGAGCGCCATAACGTTTTCGAGGTTCTTTGCTTCCTGCGGGAAGGAGAGGGCTTCGTCGTACTCCGGCCACTTTGCGACGATGAGGGCTTCACCGTCATGCGGCAGCGTCTGCCAGATTTCTTCCGTGATGTACGGCATAAACGGGTGCAGGAGCTTTAAGGTGTTGCTCATCGTCCAGACGAGGACACGGCGGGCGCTGTCTGCGCTCTCTTCGTCCGCGCCGTTCATGCGGATCTTTGCAAGCTCGATATACCAATCGCAGAAATCATCCCAGATGAAGTCATAGAGCTTGCTGACCGCCATGCCGAGCTCGAACTTCTCGAGGTTTTCGGTGACGGCTGCCGTGACGTTATTGAAGCGGTTTAAGATCCACTTATCGCTTGTATAGAGCTTCTTCGGCAGGGCGCAGTCGATGTCCTTGCCTTCGATATTCATAAGGATAAAGCGTGCGGCGTTCCAGATCTTATTGGCAAAGTTTCTGGAAGCGCTGACCTTTTCCTCGGAGAAACGCAGGTCGTTTCCGGGGCTGTTGCCCGTAACGAGCGTAAAGCGCAGGGCATCTGCGCCGTAAACGCTGATGACATCGAGCGGATCGACACCGTTGCCGAGAGATTTACTCATCTTTCTGCCCTGTGCGTCGCGGATGAGGCCGTGGAAGAACACCGTGTTGAACGGCACTTCGCCCATGTGCTCAAGGCCCGAGAAGATCATGCGTGCCACCCAGAAGAAGATGATGTCATAACCCGTGACGAGGGTGTTCGTCGGGTAGAAATATTTGAGCTCTTCGGTGTTATCCGGCCAGCCGAGCGTAGAGAACGGCCACAGCGCGGAGGAGAACCATGTATCAAGCGTATCGGGGTCGCGGGTCAGGTGTGTGCCGCCGCACTTCGGGCAGACGGTAGGCACGGTCTCGGAGACGATGGTCTCGCCGCACTCGCAGTACCACGCCGGAATCTGGTGACCCCACCACAGCTGACGGGAGATACACCAGTCCTTGATGTTCTCCATCCAATTATAATAGACCTTATCCATGCGCTCCGGAATGAAGCGAATGTCGCCGTCCTTAACGGCATCGATGGCCGGCTTTGCGAGGGGCTCCATTTTGACAAACCACTGCGTGGAAACGCGCGGCTCCACAACGGTGCCGCAGCGATAGCAGGTGCCGACGTTGTGCTTGATCGGCTCAATTTTAATGAGGAAGCCTGCTTCGTCGAGATCCTTGACAATCTGCTTTCTGGCCTCGAGCGCCGGCATACCGGCGTATTTGCCACCATTTTCGTTGATGACACCGCCGTCGTCCATGACGTTGATGACGGGCAGATTATGGCGCAGACCAACCTCGAAGTCGTTCGGGTCATGTGCCGGGGTGATCTTCACAACGCCGGTACCGAAGTCCTGCTCCACATAGCTATCGGCAATGATCGGGATTTCTTTATTGACGAGCGGCAGAATGACCGTTTTGCCGACGAGTGCCTTGTAGCGCTCGTCATCCGGGTGCACCGCCACGGCGGTATCGCCCAGCATGGTTTCCGGGCGGGTGGTCGCAAGCTCAATGTAGCCGGAGCCGTCGCTCAACGGGTAACGCAGATGCCAGAAGGAGCCTTCCTTTTCCTCGAACACGACCTCGGCGTCGGAAATGGAGGTCTTACAGTGCGGGCACCAGTTGATGATGCGCTCACCGCGGTAGATGAGCCCCTTATCGTACAGCTTCTTGAAAACGTGGTTGACGGCCTTGTTGCAGCCCTCGTCCATCGTGAAGCGCAGGCGATCCCAGTCGCAGGAGGAGCCGAGCTTTTTGAGCTGCTCGACAATCCTGCCGCCGTACTGATCCTTCCACGCCCAGGCGCGCTCCAGGAACTTTTCGCGGCCGATTTCTTCCTTTGTGATGCCCTCTTTGCGCATGGCCTCTACGATCTTCGCCTCCGTTGCGATGGAAGCGTGGTCGGTGCCCGGCAGCCACAGAGCAGAATAGCCCTGCATTCTGCGCCAACGAATGAGCGTATCCTGCAGCGTTTCATCCATGGCATGGCCAAGGTGCAGCTGACCCGTGATGTTCGGGGGCGGAATGACGATGGTGTACGGCTTCTTTTTGGGATCTACCTCGGCATGAAAGTATTTGCCCTTCATCCAGAAGTCATAGATCCGGTCTTCAACTTCTTTCGGCTCGTAAGCCTTAGCAAGCTCTTTAGACACGTTTTCTCCCTCCAGTTTATCAAAACACAAGCGTGTTTATAAATAGTGTGTTTGATGACATTCTATTGACTTAATATTATTGCATTTTCACGGGATTTTGTCAAGGTTTCCGGGCGTTTCGGCGGCGGATTCCGCGGTTTTTGCGGATACACTCAACTTTCCCCCACAGGGTGAGCGATTTGTGGAAAACCCGGCGGTCTTATAACATTTCACAGCGTGAAACATTCTGCGTTTTCGATATTGTATACAGATAGTATAAGCTCCTTTGCACATGAGAACGAATAGGGGTTGCATTTTTGTAATCTTTGTGATACAATGTTACCGATTTGTAATAACTATTGCCCACATCTTTGCGGCGGACCGTCCGCCGTGAACACACGCTTATACGTTTATATTATGTTTATATTATAATGTAATGACGAACGGAGGAACACAACAATGCAGAACGTGAAAAAGCTTTCCCGAACGGCTGCGGTCTTTTTGCTTGCCGCGCTTATTTTGATATGCAGCACTGTACTGCCGAACACCGGCACGACCGTCAGCGCGGCTTCCGCGGAGCTGACGTCCATCGGCCTTGCGGAGCACGCTTTAAAGGCCTATCGCGACGGTTGGCAGTATTCTTACGGCGCTTACGGCAACTTCAACTCGAACGGTGTGCGTGCCTCGGATTGCAGCGGTCTTATTTATTCTTACTTCTGCTGGGTGGATGATAACAGCAACATTCAGCCGAACTGGAACTATCCCCGCACCGTTACGGCGCAGGCGAACGACGCGGTGGAATCCGGCCCTATCGATACGATTCCGCGCACGCACGGCCTGATTGTGACCATTGCGAACTATGACCACGTGGGCGTGTACGTCGGCAACGGCATGGTGGTGGACAACAGCACATGGGGCGTTAATATGCGCTACGAATCCATTCCGGGCCATGGTTGGCTGCAATGGCACAAGCTCGGCAGCATTACATACCCCACGACAGGCTGGTATAAGTTTGACGGCGACTATTTCTATTATGAAAACGGCGAATATGTCATCAACACCACCCGCACCATCAACGGTGTGACGTATACCTTCGGCAGCGACGGTGTTTCCGACAAAACGCCGTCTTCCGCAAACGGCAGCTTCTCCGAAGCAGACTCCGCATTCAACGCGAAGACGACTGTCGGTGTGCGCCTGCGCAAGGGCCCGGGCCTTAGCTATGACACCATTACGGTGCTGGCAGAGGGTACAAAAGTGAACGTGACAAGCACGAAGAACAGCGAATGGTATGCCGTGACAACTGCTTCCGGTCAGAAGGGCTATGTTTTCTCCGAATATCTAAACGTGACCGGCACGGTGAACGAGGATGATTCTTCCGACTCCGGCAGCTCCGATAATTCCAACACGGGCACAAACGGCGAGGCCGCAAAAACAACCACGGGCGTACACCTGCGCAGCGGCAAGGGCACGAATTACAATTCACTCGGCGTGATTCCGGGCGGCACGGCCATTACCGTAACGGATAAAAGCGACGTGTGGTATGCAGTGACCGTAAACGGCAAAAGCGGCTACATGTACAGCGAATACATCAAGCTGACCGACACGGGGAGCTCCGATAACAACACGTCTTCCGGCAGCACAGACGGCTCCGCTTCCGCACAGACGAACGAAGACGTACACCTGCGCGAAGGCCGCGGCACAAACTACCGCTCCCTCGGCGTTATCGCAAACGGTACGGCCATCACCGTGACGGACACAAGCGTGAGCGACTGGTACGGCGTGACCGTGAACGGCAAGAGCGGCTATATGTTCAGCGAATATATCACAATGAACGGTAGCAATTCCGGCAGCACGGACAGCTCCGCTTCTTCCGATACGATGCGCACCACGGCGTATCTTAATTTGCGTTCCGGCACCGGCACGGACACAAATGTGCTGACGGTCATCCCGGAGGGCGCAAGCGTGACGGTTTTGGAAAAGACCACAAGCGAGTGGTACAAGGTGAGCTACGGCAGCCGCACAGGCTATGTCTTCACCGAATACTTAAAGTAAAGAGCATCGCAATTTCGGGCGGCACGGGCGTTTTTCCTGTGCCGCTCCTGTTTTTAGTCGCTATATGGGGTCTAAATTGCTTACAGAGCAAAAAAGAGTTTTTCGGTTTGTGCAGATTTACGAACTCTCAAAAAAAAATACTCAAAAAGACTTGAAAAATCGGTTTTAATTCTGTAATATAGATAACATAGAGAATGGATAACTGTGCGGGAGCCGTCGAAAACCGCGCAGGACTGAATTTGAAGCGACGGAGAAAAGAGGAAATCATGTCCAATAGACTGTTTCAGGGCGTCATTCATCAGATGCGTGATTCCATTGACCGCACGATCGGCGTCATCGACGAGTCCTCCGTGATTATCGCGTGCAGCGAGCTCGGCAAGATCGGCGAAGTAACGGAATCCGTAACGGCGGAAGACATTGCATCTCAGGCTGCATTTGTTTCCGGCAACTACACATATAAATCCTTCGGCAGCCGCCCGCGCCCGGAATACGCAGTGTTCGTCTCCGGCAACGACCCGGAAGCCGCAAAATATGTTGGCCTGCTGGCTGTTTCTCTGAACAGCATCAAGCAGTATTACGATGAAAAGTATGACCGCAGCAACTTCATCAAGAACGTTATCCTCGATAACATCCTGCCCGGCGACATTTATCTGAAGAGCCGCGAGCTGCGCTTCAACTCCGATGTCAGCCGCGTCTGCATGCTCATCAAAGTGACGAACCAGACCGACGTTTCCGCGTACGACGTGGTGCAGAATCTGTTCCCGGACAAGAACAAGGATTTCGTCATCAACATCAATGAGACGGACATCGCGCTCGTGAAGGAGATTCGCTCCAACATCGACCCGCGCGACATCGATAAACTTGCCGGCTCCATTGTAGACACGCTTTCGAGCGAATTCTACACCCACTGCGTTGTGGGCATCGGCACCGTTGTGGACAGCATCAAGGATCTTGCGCGCTCCTTTAAGGAAGCCCAGATTGCGCTTGAGGTCGGCAAGGTATTCGACACCGAAAAGACCATTGTCAGCTATAACAACCTCGGCATTGCCCGCCTGATTTATCAGCTGCCGACCACGCTTTGCGAAATGTTCCTGAAGGAAGTTTTCAAGCGCGGCTCCATTGAGTCCCTCGATCACGAAACGCTGTTCACCATTCAGCGTTTCTTTGAAAACAACCTGAACGTTTCCGAAACCTCCAGAAAGCTGTTCGTCCACAGAAACACGCTTGTTTACCGCCTTGAGAAGATCAAGAAGATTACCGGCCTTGACCTGCGTGAGTTTGAGGACGCCATCGTCTTTAAGGTAGCGCTGATGGTCAAAAAGTACCTTTCCAGCAGCCCCTCTAAATTCTGATTGATTTCTCGTTTTATTTATTCCTAACGCAGCGCCGCACAGAGCCTTTACACGGTTTTGTGCGGCGCTGTTGCTTTCTGCGCAAATTTTTCATTACAAGAAGTTACAAAAGTTACAAAAGTATAACGAATAATTCTTTTTTAGAATTAAAAATGCAAACCATGTTGGTATAATAGCAAGGTGGTATCGTAGGCTTTCTGCGGTATTTCACCCAAATGAGATTTTCATTTGCAAATGACCGGGCGGGCATTCTGCCGCGCCGAGTTTATTTATATCTCCAAAGGAGGAGTACACTTTGATCGAATTCCGCAATGTTTCTAAAGTTTACAATAACGGTACGGAAGCGCTGCACAACATCAACCTGAAGGTCGAAAAAGGCGAGTTCGTCTTTATCGTCGGTTCCAGCGGCGCGGGCAAAAGTACCTTTTTGAAGCTCATCACCTGTGAGGAGCGCCCGAACGAGGGTCAGGTGCTCATTGACGGACAGGACATCAGCCACATCCGCAAGGGCAAGATCCCGTATGTGCGCAGAAAAATGGGCCTTGTGTTCCAGGATTTCCGTCTCATCGACCACATGACCGTGTACGACAACGTGGCGTTTGCCATGCGCGTTGTGGGCGCCTCCCCGAAGGCCATTAAAAAGCGCGTGCCGTATATTCTGGGCCTTGTGGGCTTACAGCACAAAGCAAAGCATTACCCCACCGAAATGTCCGGCGGCGAACGCCAGCGTGTGGGCCTTGCGCGCGCCCTTGTCAATAACCCCTCCATGATCATCGCGGACGAGCCGACCGGCAACATCGACCCGGCACTTTCCTACGAGATCGTAGATCTGCTCAGCGCCATCAACGAGCGCGGCACCACCGTGCTGATGGTCACGCACGAGCACTCCCTTGTCAAGCACTTCCACAAGCGCATCATTCAGATTCACAGCGGCGAGATTGTGGCCGATACCGCTGCCATCTCCAAGGAGCAGCAGGCTGCGGCACAGGCCGTTGCCACACAGGAGACCGTAGCCGTAGACCGCGAGGCCATTCGCCGTGCAAAGGAAGCACGCGCCAAGGCGGATGCCGACGCACAGCCGTATGCAACGAAAGAATTCACAGCTCCGCAAAACAACGACCAGGCAAACGGCTGACCCGTGTGAAAGGATGGTAACAGATTCCCATGAAGTTTCATAATTTCGGATATTTGCTCAAAGAAGGCGTAAAAAACCTTTGGAAAAACAGAACGATGAGTATCGCCTCCATCGGCGTGCTGATCTCTTGCCTGCTTTTGACCGGCTGCGCAAGCCTTGTTTCCATCAACCTTACCTCCATGATGTCCTCCATTGAAGACAACAACAGCATCACGGTGTATCTGACGAACGGTTTGCCGTCACTTTCCGCCGTGCAGGTTGGCGACCAGATTCGCAGCATTGAAAACGTGAGCGAGTGCACCTTTGTGCCGAAAGACGACGGTCTTGCCGACATGATGGACTTGCTCGGCGAAAACGCCGTTGTGCTGGAGGGTTTGGACGGCGACGAAAACCCGCTGCCGGACGCTTATCAAATTTCCATGCATGATCTCTCCAAATATGACGAAACTATACAGCAGATACAGGCCATTGAGGGCGTGGATCACTACACCGATTACAGCGACATTGCCACAAAGCTTTCGAACATCGATATGATCGTGCGCGTGGCAAGCCTCGCAATCATCGTCATCCTCGCCATCGTTTCCCTGTTCATCATTTCCAACACCGTTAAGGTCACGATGTTCTCCCGCCGCACGGAAATCAGCATTATGAAGTCCGTCGGCGCAACGAACGGCTTCGTGCGCATCCCGTTCATCGTAGAGGGCATGCTCATCGGCCTCATCTCCGGCGGCATTTCCGTTGCGATTTTGCTCGTTGCCTATAAGTACGCGGTACAGGCGCTTTATAACATCGTGCCGTTCCTTAACGCTGTGGATATCGACCCGTATGTGATGTACATCATTGCGGGCTACGCCATTGTCGGTGCGCTGTTCGGCCTCTTCGGCGGCAGCATTTCCATCGGCAAATATCTCAATAACGAAGGAGAGAACGCAGTTGCGTAAGCACAGCTTTCTGCGCGGTCTGACCGCGTTTACGCTTGCAGGTCTTTTAGCCTTTTATTCCGGCGTGGTGCAGCTGCCGAACGTTTCGGCAGAATCCATCACGGACTTAAAATCTCAGCTTGCCGAACTCGAAAAGCAAGAGGAAGAAAACAACAAACGCCTTGAAGAACTGCGTGATGACGTAAGCCAAAAGCGCGCCTACCGCGACGAGCTGCAGGGCAAGATTGATATTATCCAGCAGCAGCTTGACATTCTGGTGCAGCGCATCAACGAGCTGGATGCGCAGATCGAACAGGGCGAGCAGGATATTGCCGACACACGCATCAGCATCAACGCAAATTATACGAAACTGAAAAAGCGCCTGCGCGCCTTATATATGGCGGGCGAAGCTTCTAACCTTTCCATTTTGCTGAGCAGCACAAGCCTTGTGGATTACACGCAGAAAAGTGAAGTCATACAGTCCGTTACAAAGCACGATACCGAGCTTTTGGACACGCTTGAAGAGCAACTGACCTCCATTCAGGAGCAGGTGGAAAAAATCAACGCGGACAAAGAAGAACTGAGCACCGACAAAAAGGATCTCGATTCCAAAAGCGATGAGCTCTCCGCACTGTACCTCGAAAACCAGAAGCTCTTAGACGAGGCCGAGCAGAACGAAGCCGAAGCACAGGCGGAAGCCGAGCGCCTCGAAAAGGAAAAAGAAGAGGCCGATGCGGCCATTGATAAATGGTACGAAGATTACTACGCCGCTTTGAAAGCCGCAAGCACGAACTCCGGCGGCTCTTACGACAGCGGTGTCGGATATATCGGTACAGGCAGCTTTGTGTGGCCGATGCCGGGTTACACCTACATCACCTGCTATTACGGCGACGGCGGCCACCGCGGCATCGACATTGCGGGCAGCGGCATCTACGGTAAGCCCATCGTTGCGGCAGACGGCGGCAAAGTCATTTACAGCGATTGGATGGACAGCTACGGCTACTGCGTGTTCATTGACCACGGCAACGGCTATTCCACGCGCTACGCGCATGCCAGCGCCCTTGCGTGCTCTGTGGGTGATACCGTCTCCCCCGGCCAAACGATCGCCTACGTGGGCTCTACGGGCAATTCTACGGGCCCGCACCTTCACTTTGAAGTTATTTACTACGGCAGCACCACGAACCCGTTCAATTACTTTTAATATCACACTCCTCTGATCCTTATAACACACAAGAAACGCTCCCGTTCCTCTGCACTGCGCAGGGAAACGGGAGCGTTTCTGTTCTATTGGGATTTGAATTACTTTGGAAACGCGCGGAATTCATCGAGGAACCAGACGTCCTGTGCCGTGAACTCGCGGCCGTCGAGGTAGCTTAACATGCCGGCCTCGGTTGTAAAGCGGAAGATGAGCTTATAGGAATAAAGCGCCTGATACGGGAAGCCCGTCTTTTTGTTCTGCACGTTTTTGCCGTATTTGCCGTCGCCCGCAAGCGGGTGGCCGATGGACGCCATGTGCGCGCGGATCTGGTGCGTGCGGCCGGTGAGCAGCTCCACCTCGAGCAGGCTGAAATCGCGGCGGGTCTCAAGCACCGTGTATTTTGTCCTGATGCTGCGGCTTTCGGGCGTTTTTTTATTCGAGATATACACGCGGTTCTGACTCTCGTTTTTCTCAAGATAGCCCGTTAAAATATCCGTTTTCTTCTTCGGCACGCCGCACACAACGCAGAGATAGAGCTTATCCATCTCACGGTCCTTAACCTTTTGGTTCATGATACGCAGTGTCTCAGCATTTTTAGCCGCCATAACGATGCCGCCCGTGTTGCGGTCTATGCGGTTGATGAGCGCCGGGGCGAAAGAATTTTCCGCTTCCGGGTCATACTCCCCGTTTTCGTAAAGATAGTGCTGCACGCGCGCGATAAGCGAATCAAAATGATAGTGCTCGTCCGGGTGCACGATGAGCCCCGGCTTTTTATCGAGGATCATGATGTTCTCGTCTTCATAGATGATGTTGAGCTTCAGCGGGGCTTTCAGAAAATCGTATTCCTTCGGCGCCTGCGCGAAGAACTCGTCTTTCAAGTACATCGTCAGCACATCGCCCTCCTGCAATCGCGTGGAAATCTCGCAGCGCTTGCCGTTTACCTTGATGTCCTTTTTGCGGATAGCCTTATACAGCATAGACTGCGGCAGGTTAGGGTATGTTTTTGTGAGAAATTTATCGACGCGCTGGTTGGCGTCGTTTTGAGCGATGGTGACCTGTTTCAAGTGGTGCTTCCTTTCCGGCGCAGTGTGAAGAAAAAGCGCGGCAGTGAGACGACGATGCCGATGCCGAGCGCAATGGCAATGGCGATTTTAATGGTTTCTACGCCCTTGGACATCGCCTCTACGTTGTTGTTCATGAAAATGTGATAGCCCGTATAATAAATACCGGCGCCGGGCACAACGGGAAAAATTCCGGCGATGAGGAACACGGGCAGCGGCGCTTTGCGCGCAAACGAGAATACACGCGCCAAATAGGTGAGGCCGAGCGCCGCAAAAAACGACGCGAACACAACATCACCCGTAAAATATACATAGATAATATAAATAAGCCAGCTAAATGCGCCGACAAGCCCGGCGCAGACGTATTGCTCGCGCGGGGTATGGAAAATGATGGAGAACGCGATGGTTGCCACAAACGCCACCGCGGTCTGGATTGCCCAATCGAAAACAGCTTCCGGTGTCATAAGAGCGGCGCACCTCCTGTCAGGCTGATGTAGGTCATCACCACGGCACCGACGCCGATGGCGATGCACCCGCCGACCAGAAATGCGTCGATTATGCGGATGGTTCCACTCAGATAATCGCCGTTTAAAAAGTCGCGGATGGAGGTCGTCAGCGCCACGCCGGGCACAAGACGAATGATGGAGCCGATGATAATCTTATCTAAGCTGTCGCCGAGCCCCACGGTAAACAGCAGCACGGCGCAAACCGCCACAACAGCGCTTGACGCCAGATTGATGATGAATTTAGAGGCCGTGCGGCTATCGATGGCGTTTAGGAACACCTGCAAAACAAAGCCGCAGATGAACGCCGCAGCAGCGTCGAACACGGTGCCGCCAAACAGGTAGCTGAAGCACGCGCTGCCTACGGCACACGCAAGGTCGAGCCGAATGGGGTGCGTATACGGAATGGAAACGATCTCGTGCAAGCGCGCATAGGCTTCCTCTACCGAGACTTTGCCCGCGACAATCTCGCGTGAAAGCTGGTTGATGCCCACAATGCGCCCGAAATGAACGGTGGATCCGGGCACGAATTTCAGTTTTGTGTCGATCTTCTCTCCGTTTTCCACCGCGTTTGCAAAGATTGCGTTGGAAAGCACGTACACGTCGTATTCTTCTATGTCGTAGGCGCGCGCCACGCGCTCCATGGTCTCCTGCACGCGAAAAATCTCCGCGCCGTTTCTGAGCAGCGCCTCCCCCATTTTAAAGGAAAGCCCCGCTGCACTTTCACTGCGTTCTTCTGTCATCTTATTTCCTCTTTCGCCCCCATGTTTTCTGTGTTTTGCCGAAAACAAGTTTACCGCGTCCGGGCCTTCGTGTCAACCGTTCACGGACAAAAAGTGCAAAACTGTCCGCGGCTTTTTAATTTTGCTGCTCTTTCGGCTTTTTCATCGTGAGGGAAATACGACCGCGCGCGACGTCTACGGCAAGTACCCACACGGTCACAATGTCGCCAACCTTCAAAACATCGGACGGGTGACGCACGAATTTATCAGAGATCTGCGTGATATGCACAAGGCCGTCCTGATGCACACCGATATCGACGAATGCACCGAAATCGATGACGTTGCGCACCGTGCCGCGCATCTCCATGCCGGGCTTCAAGTCCTTCATGTCCTTGATGTCGCTGCGCAGGATGGGACTGGGCAGCTCGTCACGCGGGTCGCGGCCGGGCTTTTCAAGCTCCGCAATGATGTCTTTTAACGTCGGCTCGCCTACACCGCACTGCACGGCGAGCTTTGCGATGCCCAGCTTTTCCGCTTTTTCCTTGAGTCCCTTAAAGCCGCCCTCCGGCGCTTTTTTGAGGTCATAGCCGCAGGCGGTGAGTAAAGTGCCTGCCGCATCATACGATTCCGGATGCACACCGGTGTGGTCTAAGATATTCTTGCTTTCCGGCACACGCAGAAAACCTGCGCACTGTTCAAACGCTTTCGGTCCGAGCTTCGGCACTTTTTTAATCTGCGCGCGCGTGGTGAACGCGCCGTTTTCCTGCCGATACGCGACGATATTCTTCGCCACGGCGGAGGAAATGCCCGCGATGTTTTCGAGCAGCGACGGTGATGCCGTGTTGAGGTCAACACCGACCGCGTTCACGCAGGCTTCGACTACGCCGCCGAGCGCTTCATCCAGACGCTTTGCGGGCATATCGTGCTGATACTGCCCCACACCGATGGCCTTCGGGTCAATCTTCACGAGCTCTGCAAGCGGATCCTGCAAGCGGTGCGCGATGGAAACGGCGCTGCGCAGCGTCAGGTCGTACTCCGGGTACTCTGCCGCCGCAAGCTTTGACGCGGAATAGACCGACGCGCCCGCCTCGCTGACAACCATGTAATCGATATCAAGATGATTTTCGCGCAGCGTTTCGTCGGTGAAGATCTCCGTTTCCTTCGACGCCGTGCCGTTGCCGATGGCGATGAGTGTGACGCCATACTTTTTGATAAGCCTTACGAGCGTCTGTTTGGCTTCGCGTACGCGTGCCTCACTGTGCGTGGGATAAATGACGCCGGTGTCAAGTACCTTGCCCGTGGCATCGACGACGGCGACCTTGCAGCCCGTGCGGTAGCCGGGATCAAGGCCGATGGTTACGCGGCCTTTGACGGGCGGCTGCATCAAAAGCTGACGGAGGTTTACGGAAAACACCTTAATGGCGTTGTCGCACGCTTTTTCGGTCAGCTCCGCACGAATTTCCCGCTCGATAGACGGGAAAATGAGACGGCCGTATGCGTCAACTGCGGCTTCGCGTACGACTTCGCTGCACGCAGAATTGCCCTTTACGTAAGCGGAGGTCAAGATTGCCTGCCCGCGCACGTCATCCAGTTCGAGCGAAACTTTTAAAAGGCCCTCGCGCTCGCCGCGGTCCAGCGCCAGAACGCGGTGGCTTGCGATTTTTGCCGCCGGCTGAGAGAATTCATAATACATGCGATACACGGAATCCTCGTCCTTTGCGGCGCGGCTCGTGATGACGCCCTGCGCCATGGCAGCCATGCGCAGGCGACGACGCATAACGGCATCGTCGGAAATTGTCTCCGCGATGATATCCTTCGCGCCGTTCAGTGCGTCTTCCGACGTATTAACACCCTTTTCTGCGTTGACGTAACCCTCGGCGAGCTTCATTGGGTCAACACCCTTTTCCTGCGCCAGAATTTTCTTTGCGAGCGGCTCTAAGCCGCGCTCTTTCGCCATGCCGGCACGCGTTTTGCGCTTTGGGCGGAACGGGCGGTAAATATCGTCGATCTCTGCCAGCGTTGCCGCATTTGTAAGGCTTTTTTCAATTTCGGGCGTCAAATTTCCCATGCCCTCGATAAGCTCGCGCACTTCCGCCTTGCGCGTATCAAGATTGCGCAGGTACTGCAGGCGCTCGTACACCGTGCGGATGGTCTGGTCATCGAGCGATCCGTGCTCCTCTTTTCTGTACCGCGCGATAAACGGGATGGTATTGCCTGCATCGATGAGCTCAATGAGCTTTGCCGTTTGCTGTTCTTTTAAGTGAAACTGCGCCGCCAGCGCGGCCGCGTAATTTGTCATGCTGTTTTCCCCGGCTTTCAAATTTGTGAAAGCTATCCTTTCCGTATAGACGCCCGACTTTACACACGGCAACTTTTCTTAAATGCGTATGTGTATTCCGTCAAAAAGGCATTGCAATTTTGAGTTTTTCATAGTATAATAAACAAAAGAATGTGAATTTTACCTGAAATTCCGTCTCTATTATAACACAAATCATCACAAAGGAAAAGCCGTGTTTGAGGCGAAGAAGATTTTTTATGATTGATACCGTTATTTTTGATATTGGAAATGTGCTGACCGAATGGCACTGGCACAACAACTTTGTGGAGTGGTTCGGCGAAGATCTTGTCGATACACTTGCAAACGCAACCGTGATGAGTCCCGAGTGGGCAGAGATCGACCGCGGCGTGCTGACAGAGGAAGAGGTTGTCGCGCTGTTGACAAAAAACGCGCCGGACTACCCGGAGCAAATCAGGCGCATTGTTCACGACAGCCACGAGCTTGTCACCGTGTACCCTTACGCGGCGGACTGGGTGCGCGATTTGAAAAAGAAAGGCTACAAGGTCTACATACTTTCAAACTTCAGCGAATTCGGCTTTAACCGTGTGAAAGACACGTTTGATTTCCTGCCGTATGCGGACGGCGCACTCATTTCGTATGAGGTAAAGCTCGTAAAGCCGGACAGGAAAATTTATGAAGCACTGTGCGAGCGCTTCGACATCACGCCGGAAAACGCCGTTTTCCTCGATGATAACGCGAAAAACACCGAAGCTGCGCGGGAATTTGGTCTGCACGCCATCACGGTGGAAAACAAGGAACAGACCGACCGTGACTTGCACGCACTCGGCGTAACATGGTAAAAATCGGCAGTGTTTGCCGATCAAGTTATTGTTTAATTTCTTATTGGAGGATGAATCACAATGAAACTCGGTATTATCGGTGCACCGGAAGCCAAAACACTGGTGCACGCAAAAGAACTCGGACTCGACTTCGTTGAGTTTGACCTGAACCCGCCTGAATTTTTCGGTCGTCCGCTGGACGAAATCGTCAAGAACCAGGACGAGATTAAAAAGGCCATTGAAGAGACCGGCGTTGAAGTCGGCGCGGTAGGCCGCTGGGCAAGCCACATTCTGGACGAAAACGGCGACGTGATCGAAGCGGAGTGGAGCGAAGTGAAGAAAGCCATTGATTTTGGCGCAGCACTCGGCGCAAAGCATTATCTGTGCAGCGTTGCGTATGTTCCGCAGCTTTCCTACTACAAGAACATCACCGCGGCTATTAAGGTTCTGAACCAGATCGTTTCCTACGCAAAGGAAAACGGCATGAAGTGCGGCATTGTCAACTGCATGATGGGCGGCAACTACATTCGCACGCCGGAGCAGTGGAAGCTTGTTCTGGACGAAGTTCCTGGCCTTGGCATCAAGTATGATCCGTCCCACAGCTTCGTACATGGCGGCGACAAGGGCGCATACCTCAAGGAAGGTATGGAATGGGGCGACAAGTTCGTATATTGCCACGTAAAGGGCGTTATCCAGTACGGCGACTCTCACGAGCCGTCAGAGTGGAAAAACCGCGAGTTGATGGTTCGTCACCCGGAACTCAAGGACGAGCTGATGGGCAACTTTGCGGCAGACAGACGTTACTACGACAACCCGCCGGCAGGCATCGATTCCATCAACTGGCGCGCATTCTTCGCGGTGCTGTATCAGCACGATTATGACGGCTACCTCGCAATCGAACCGCACTCCATGACTTGGCAGGGCGAAAAAGGCGAGAAGGGCGTTAAGTACACCATTAAGTACATCCGCGACCTTATGCTGTAATTTTAGCTTAATAAACGCAGACGGACACCGGGCATTCGGTGTCCGTCTTTTTTTGATGCAACGCAAAAACGGCAGCCCGCAGGCTGCCGTTTCGGACACATGTGAAATTACTTACCCTCGTTCTCTTTATCGAGCTTCACGTTGCGGAAGTAGAGAAGCATATCGATGGTGATCTCGATGAAGTTCAGGCAATAGAAAACCCAGCTCAAAACGAAGATCGGACCGCTCTTGCCGATGACAAAGAACTGGATGCACTTCATCACAATGCCGGCGATGTAGCCGAGCCAGATGAAGATCTCAAACTGCAGGCTCTTGCCCTTAGCGGTTCTGGACTTTACGGATTTGTAAATGGAAAGCGGCCAGGAAAGACCGAATGCAAGGATCATTACGGTTTCCAGTATTTCAGCGATCATTTCAGGTGTCATGCGTTTATTCCCCTTAAACTAAATTTTCGGAATGCACTGTGCAAAAAATTCTGAAAGCTGTGCGCGGCACATCCTGTTTAATATAAGCAAGAGCGGAACCTAACCCATAGCTCCGCTCCTGTTATTTTTACAACTTAAGCGTTCTTTTCCGCTTCGTGTGCCTTGTGCTCTGCAAGATACTCTGCGCGGCCTTCTTCGTAAAGGTTGTTGCCTTCGCTGTCGATGATGACGACGAGCGGCATATCCTCTACATACAGCTTGCGCAGTGCCTCGGCGCCGAGATCCTCATACGCGATGAGCTCTGCCTTCTTGATGCACTTTGCGAGCAGCGCGCCTGCGCCGCCGATGGCACCGAAGTAAACGCCGTTATACTTCTTCATGGCTTCTACGACTTCCGGCAGACGAGCGCCCTTACCGATCATGCCGCGTGCGCCCACGGACATCATGGTCGGGGCATACGCGTCCATACGGCCGCTGGTGGTGGGGCCTGCGGAACCGATGACATGACCCGGCTTTGCCGGGGTCGGGCCTACGTAGTAGATCGTAGCGTCCGTAGGATCGAACGGGATCTTCTCGCCGCGTGCAAGTGCCTCGCACATTCTCTTGTGGCCGGCATCGCGGGAAGTATAGATGGTACCGGTCAGCAGAACTCTGTCACCGGCATGGAGCGTCTTTGCGAGCTCCGCAGTCAAAGGCAGTGTAATACGCTTTTCCATTTTACAGCACCTCCGTCTTATGACGCGTTACATGGCAGTTGATGTTAACAGCGCACGGCATACCGGCAATGTGGGTCGGCATGGTCTCGATGTTGAGGCCGATGGCCGTCGTCTTGCCGCCGAAGCCCTGCGGGCCGATGCCGAGCTGGTTGACCTTTTCGAGCATCTCTTTTTCAAGGTCTGCATAGAACGGGTCCGGGTTCTCGGAATCAAGCGGGCGCATGAGCGCCTTCTTTGCAAGCAGCGCTGCTTTATCAAACGTGCCGCCGATGCCTACGCCGACGACCATCGGCGGGCACGGGTTCGGGCCTGCGGTCTCTACGACCTCAAGGATAAAGTCCTTGATGCCCTGCAAGCCGGCAGACGGCTTGAACATACGGATCTGGCTCATGTTTTCGCTGCCGAAGCCCTTCGGGCCGACGGTGATCTTCACCTTGTCGCCCGGGACGATCTCGGTGTACAGCATAGCCGGGGTGTTGTCGCCGGTGTTGCCGCGGCGAATCGGGTCCTTAACAACGGACTTTCTCAGGTAGCCCTTGTCGTAACCGCGGCGCACGCCCTCGTTTACGGCTTCCGTAAGGTCGCCGCCGACGAAGTGCACGTCCTGGCCGATCTCAAGGAATACGCAGGCCATGCCGGTATCCTGGCAGATCGGAACGCACTCGTTATCTGCAATTTCAAAATTTTCGATGATGTTGTCCAGAATGCCCTGTGCGATCTGGCCGTCTTCGCAGGCGCGGCAGGAGCGGATGGCGCACTTTACGTCCTCCGGCAGGTGCTCGTTTGCCTCGATGCACAGCTTCTCAACAATGTCTGTGATCTGGCTGACTTCAATTTCACGCATGGATCTATCCATTCCTTTCCGGAAAAAATTATCTCTCGTGACGAGCGTAATGCGGCAGCAGCAGCGGGGAAACATCCTCGGATTCGATGCCTGCGCTCTTCAGCTCTTCTGCATAGTCCTCAATATGCTTGAGGGTAAGGGTGCCGAGCTCGGTCTCCTTCGCCTTTGCGGCAGCAGCCTTACCGGCGTTGCGGCCAAATACGATGATGTCGAGCAGGGAGTTGCCCATCAGACGGTTGCGGCCGTGAATGCCGCCGACAGCCTCGCCTGCAACAAGCAGGTTACTGATAGCCTTTGTGAATCCGTCGCCGCCGATCTCGAGGCCGCCGTTCTGGTAGTGGAGCGTCGGGTAAACGAGAATCGGGCTCTTGCGCATATCGATGTCATAGTTCAGGTACATGCGCAGCATAGCCGGGATGCGCTTCTCAATGGTGCCCTCGCCGCCGATCTGCTCGATCATCGGGGTATCGAGCCAAACGCCGGAGCCCAGCGGGGTGGTAACGCCCTTGTGGCGGTCTGTGCACTCACGGATGATGGAAGCCGCAGCAACGTCGCGGGTCTCCAGCGGATGCATGAACGCTTCACCGTCTACGTTGACGAGCATTGCGCCGAGGGAGCGAACCTTCTCCGTTACGAGTGCGCCGTAGATCTGTGCCGGGAACGCAACGCCGGTCGGGTGATACTGAATGGTATCCTGATACAGCAGCGGAGCGCCTGCACGGTAGCCGAGCACAAGGCCATCGGCCGTTGCGCCGTAATGGTTGGAGGTCGGGAAGTTCTGGTAGTGCAGACGTCCCGCACCGCCGGTGGCGATGATGACGGTCTTTGCACGTGCGACCATGTAGTCGCCGGTCTCCATGTTGAGGAGAACAGCGCCCGCTACCTGGCCCTTTTCGTCCTTGATGAGCTCAACAGCAGAGGTAAACTCAACGACCGGGATGCCGCGGTTGATAACTTCGTCGCGCAGGGTACGCATGATCTCTGCACCGGAGTAGTCCTTGCAGGCGTGCATTCTCTTTCTGGAGGTGCCGCCGCCGTGGGTGGTGACCATGGTGCCGTCTTCGGTCTTATCGAACATAACGCCGAGCTCATTCAGCCACTTGATGGCGTCCGGAGCTTCCATAACAAGGCGGCGCAGCAGTTCCGGGCGGGCAGCGAAGTGGCCGCCGCCGAACGCGTCGAGGTAATGCTGAACCGGGGAATCGTTCTCTTTATCGGCAGCCTGAATGCCGCCTTCTGCCATCATCGTGTTCGCATCACCGATGCGCAGCTTTGTCACGATCATGACCTTCGCACCTGCGTTGTCCGCCTCAATAGCTGCGGAAGCACCTGCGCCGCCGCCGCCGATGATGAGCACGTCGGTGTCGTAATCGATCTTCGTCAGATCGATCGGGTGGTGGAGCAAACGGCTGTTGGAGTGCAGCAGATGACCAAGCTCTTTCGGTACCTTCTCACCCTTGTTCGGGCCGATCTTAATGGTATCGAAGCCGTCTTCTCTGTAATCAGGATGGTACGCCTTCAGAAGGGCATCCTTTTCTTCTGCGGTCATACGTCTGGGTTCCATGCCCAGGCGTTCCTGTCTGGTTGCCTCTACTTTTTTGACAGAGGCAAGCATTTCCGGTGTAAACATGGCTATACCCTCCTTATTTCTCGATCTCTCTGTTGTTATAGAGCTCCTGCATCTCGGTGATCGGCTTCTGCATGATCTGCTCAATCAGCTCGTCGTATGCACCCTCGTGGATCTCTTCAACACGCTTTGTCAGGTGCTTGCTCTCCGGCTCGATGTACTTGCCGGTGAGACGTCTTGCCAGCAGGCCGACCATCGGGTGAGAGATGCCCGCGGGACATCTGACGGTGCAGCAGCCGCAGCTTACGCAGTCGAAGGACTCTTCTGCGCACTTTTCAAGCTCGCCGCGCTGTGCGTATGCAATGTACTGCATAACGTTCAGGTTCTGCGTGCAGGCCTTTGTGCAGGCGTTGCAGCCGATGCAGCTGTAAATTTCCGGATAAAGCTCCATCATGATCTGCTGGTTCGGCTTGATCTCGTTGATGTCATAAGTACGCTTGTCTGTGGGGAAGAACGGAATGCTTGCAACATACATGCCCTCCTGCACCTGTGTCTGGCAGGCAAGGCAGGTCTTCAGCTCGTTCACACCCTTAATGCGGTAGATAGTTGCGCAGGCGCCGCAGAAACCGTGACGGCAGCCGCAGCCTCTTTTCAGCGTATAACCGGCATACTCCATAGCGGTCATAATCGTGAGGTCTGCGGGGACGCTGTACTTCTTACCGAAAAAATATACATTTACCATATTTTCCATGTTACGCCAACCCCTTTCTTAATACTCGTTCGGCAGCTCGTCGATCTCGTCGCAGCGGAACACCGGGCCGTCCTTGCAGACGTACTTGGAACCGATGTTGCAGCGGCCGCACTTGCCGATGCCGCACTTCATGCGCAGCTCCAGCGTGGTGTAGACCTGTTCTTTCGAGAAGCCCATTTCAATCAGCGATGCTAAGCAGAATTTGATCATGATCGGAGGTCCGCAAAGCAGCGCCGTTTTGTTTGTATCGAAGCCGAGCTCCTTGAGGTATGCCGGAACAAAGCCGACGTGGCCGTCCCAGCCCTCCTGCTCGCGGTCGATCGTGAGATATACGTTTACGCCTTCCGTCTTCATCCATACGTCCTGAATTTCCTTCAGCTGTACGAGGTCGTCCTTGGAACGGGAACCGTACAGAATATCTACGGTGCCGTAATCGCTGCGGTTGTCGAGCACGTAGTTGATGACAGAGCGCAACGGTGCAAGACCGATGCCGCCGGCGATAAAGAGCAGGTTCTTGCCCTTTAATTTGTCTTCTACCGGGAAGTGGTTGCCGTACGGGCCGCGCACGGTAATCTCATCGCCCACCTCAAGGCTGTGCAGGTAGTCTGTAAGCTGACCGCACTTCTTGATGCTGAATTCCTGGTATTCTTTGTTCGTCGGCGAAGAGGTGATGGAGAACATACCCTCGCTGACGCCCGGTGCGCACAGCATAGCGCACTGGCCGGGCATATGCTCGAAGAGCTTGCCGCCCTCCGGCGCATTGACGCGGAATGTCTTGACGTCCGGGGTCTCCTCACGGATGTCCGTGATGACGCCGACCTGCGGGATCAGAACGTCTTTTACATAGTTATCATGGCAATGACAGGTATCACTCATGGTTTGCAGCCTCCTTTTCAAACGCCTTGATGACCTTCACGATATTGAGCGAGGACGGGCACTTTTCCACGCAGCGGCCGCAGCCTACGCAGGAATACATGCCGTCGTTGTTCGCCGGGAAGTACACGAGCTTATGCATGAAGCGCTGACGGAAGCGCTGCATCTGGCTCGTTCTGTTGTTGCCGTGCGCCATCATTGTAAAGTCGGAGTACATGCAGGAGTCCCAGCAGCGATAACGCTGAATGCCGTGGCCCGTGTCGTAGTCCTTGATATCATAGCACTGGCAGGTGGGGCACACAAAGGTGCAGGTGCCGCACGCAAGGCACGGCTTATAAAGCTTCTCCCAAACGGGGGAGTTGAATTTTTCTTCGGTGACGTTGCCGTTCCAACCCTCGAGAGAGAGGTTCGTGTACGGCAGCTTCTCTACGATTGCGCGGATGTTCTCCTGTTCGGTCTCCACGGCCTTTTCGTCCGCTGCGTCGGCATTTTCGAGCACGCCGGAGAGCGCTTCGGTGAGGGCGGTGCCCTTGTCCGTTACAGCTTTCCAGTAGAGCGTGTCGTTTGCGTTCCACATGACGACATCGGCGTCCGGCTCAGCGCAGTCAACGCCGAAAACCTTACAGAAGCAGGACTCCTCCGGCTCGTGGCAAGCAAGCGCCACGATGGTGCCGTGCTCGCGTCTTGCACGGTAGAACGTATCGACCGGCTCAGCGAGGAAGACTTTATCGAGCACCTTGATACCCTGAATGTCGCAGGCCTTCATGCCGAAAGCGACGAAGTTCTGGTCTGCAAGCGCCTGCGGCTCAACGGAGAGCTTGTGCTGTTCTTTTTTGACCGTGTAAAGCGTTTCGCTCTGCGGGAAGAACATGTCCTTCGGAGATTTCACCGTCTTGAGTGTTTCAATGTCTGCATTGCAGCCTTCAAACCACGCGGCGAAGTTGACCTGACCGTTGTTGTTCACCGGCAGGAACAGCTCCTGCTGTGCCGCGATCGCTTTCAGCAGCTCGGGCAGCTTACTTTTTGCAATCTTGAACATGGCTTATCTCCTTCCCCCGGTAACGCCCGGCTCTACGTCGTTGAAGGTAAAGCTCGTCAGCGGGCTCTTTGCCTCCGGATCGACACCGGCCTGGAACTCACCGTAAAATTCGTCGATATCCTTGATGAACTTGCGGTTGAAGAGATGCAGCGGAATGCCCTGCGGACATACGCGGCTGCACTCGCCGCAGTCTGTGCAGCGGCCGGCAACGTGGAATGCACGGATGATGTGGAACATTCTCTCCTCAAAGGAGTCCACGTTCGCCTTCTGTGCGCTGTCGAACTTCGTGCTATCGAAGACGCACTTGCGGCAGCTGCACGCCGGACACACATTGCGGCAGGCGTTGCAGCGGATGCAGCGGCTGAGCTCATTCTGGAAGAAAGCGAACTTTTCTTCCGGGCTCATGGCTTCAATCTTCTCGACTTCTGCAAAGCGGTCTGCGTCCTTTGTGTCGCGGCTTTCGCCGATGGTCTCGTCGAAAATCTGGTGCTCCTTGCCCTTGCAGACATGGCAGCGCTCCAGCATGCAATCCTTATAAGCGAGTGTCTTTTCGCCGTAGAGCGTCTCCACGGTGATGTTCTCGTTTGCATCGTCGATCGTGATGTTCGTGATGCCCTTAACGCCCTGCTCCTTGATCTTCTCGAAGCTGAGCTTGCCCATGCAGCCGACACCGATAATGTAAGCCTTGTCACGGTCTACGCGGTGCTCTGCTATGAGCTGGTTGAAGCTGTAAGAATCGCAGGGCTTCAGGAAGACAAGCGTCTTACCCTCAAGCTTCGAGCCCTCGATCATATATTTACTGAGGTTCGCGCCGCAGAAGCCGTTGTAGACGAAGTTTGCGTCCAGATCCTCCGCCGTCTCAAAGTAAGACGGCTCCGGGTTGTAGGACATATCGCCACGGCGCCAGCCGAGCACACGGTTTACGGTGCCGTCGCTGAGCAGCTCTTTTGCGCGGTTGATCATTTCCTGCATCTCAAATCCTCCAGTCTGACGTTCTTGCCGAGCGAAGTAATCTTCGCCACGAACTCATTCATGGTCTGGGAGAACTTTACGCCCTCTGCTGCGGAGACCCATTCCACGCGGGTGCGTCCGTGCTCCACGCCGATGTAATCGAGCATAGAGAACAGAAGCGCCATTCTTCTTCTGGCATAGTAGTTGCCGGTGCTGTAATGGCAGTCGCCCGGGTGGCAGCCGCACAGAATAACGCCGTCTGCGCCCTTTTCAAAAGCACGCAGGATGAACATGGGGTTCACACGGCAGGAGCACGGCACGCGGATGATCTTAACGTCTGCCGGATAAACCAAGCGGCTGCTGCCTGCAAGGTCTGCGCCGGCGTAGCTGCACCAGTTGCAGCAGAACGCAACGATCTTCGGCTTGAACTCTTCGTTTGCTGTTATCGACATATTGCATCCACCTCCGCAAGAATCTGTCTGTTTGCAAAGCCCTGCAGATCCATTGCGCCGGACGGGCAGGTAACGGTGCAGGCACCGCAGCCCTGGCACAGCGCACTGTTGACAACGGCTACGCGGCGATCTTCACGGATGCCGTGGTCGTTGATGAGCTTTGTCTCATAGCTGATTGCGCCGTAGGGGCAGACGTTTGCGCACTGCGAACAGCCGTTGCAGAGCAGCTCGTCGCTCTTAGCGGTGCACGGGTTCGTCATCAGCTTATCCTTCGCGAGCAGACCGATGGCCTTAACAGCCGCCGCGCCTGCCTGCGCGACCGTTTCCGGAATATCCTTCGGGCCCTGGCATACGCCGGAGAGGAATACGCCCGCCGTCGGGGACTCGACCGGGCGCAGCTTTGCGTGAGCCTCGGTGAGGAAGTTATTGGTATCGATGCTGGCGGTCAGCATGGTCGCAATGCGGCGCACGTCCGCGTTCGGCTCAATCGCCGTTGCGAGGACGACCATATCCGCTTCCATCAGGATCTGCTTGTTGTCGAGCAGGTCAACGCCCTGCACAAGCAGCTGGCCGTTCGGCTGCGGCATGACCTTGCCGACCTGACCCTTGATGTAGTTTACGCCGTAATCTTCCACGGCGCGGCGGTAGAACTCATCGAAGTTCTTACCGGGGGTACGCACGTCGATGTAGAACACCGTTACGTTGACGTCCGGGTATTTATCACGGATCAGCATGGCGTGCTTTGCCGTGTACATGCAGCAAATCTTGGAGCAGTAGCTCTTACCGCGCTTATCGGAGCAACGGCTGCCTACACACTGGATGAACACCATATTCTTCGGGTGCTTGCCGTCGGAAAGGCGCTCCAGATGACCCTTCGTGGGGCCTGCCGCGTTCATGATGCGCTCGAGCTCGAGGGACGTGATGACATCCTTGCTCTGGCTGTATGCGTACTCGTCGTACTTATCGAGCTTGATGGTATCGAAGCCGGTAGCGACGACGATAGCGCCGTACTTCTCGGTGACGATTTCATCCTTCTGCTCGTAATCGATGGCGCCCGCCTGGCAGACCTTCTGGCACAGACCGCACTTTCCGGTCTTGAACTTGATACAAGCTTCACGGTCGATGACCGGGACGTTCGGGATTGCCTGTGCGAACGGGGTATAAATAGCGCTTCTCGTGTTCAAGCCGCGGTTGAATTCGCTCGGGGTCTTTCTGGAAGGACATTTCTCCTGGCAGACGCCGCAGCCGGTGCACTTAGACATATCGACGCTGCGCGCCTTCTTGCGGATGTCCACGGTGAAATCGCCCACGAAGCCGGAGACCTTCTCCACTTCGCTGTATGTATACAGATGAATCTTCTCGTTTGCGGAAGCCTCCACCATTTTCGGGGTCAAAATACATGCGGAGCAGTCGAGCGTCGGGAACGTCTTATCGAGCTGACTCATACGGCCGCCGATGCTGGGGGTCTTCTCAACGATATCGACTTCATAGCCTGCGTCTGCAATGTCAAGCGCGGTCTGAATGCCTGCAATACCGCCGCCGATGACGAGCGCGCGCTTTGTTACGCGGCTTTCGCCCGGGAACAGCGGCGCGTCAAGATTGACCTTTGCGATAGCCGCTCTGGCAAGGATGACGGCCTTTTCGGTCGCTTCTTCCATGTTCTTGTGGATCCAGGAGCAGTGCTCACGGATGTTTGCAATCTCGACCATGTACGGGTTGAGGCCGGCTCTTTCCGCCGTTTTGCGGAAAGTCGTCTCATGCATACGCGGGGAGCAGGAACAAACCACAAGACCGGTCAGGTGTTTTTCGCGGATGGCTTCGATGATCTTCGCTTGGCCGACCTCGGAGCACATGTACTGATAATCTTCCGCGTGCACGACACCCGGTTCATGACTGACCATTTCTACGACTTTCTTTACATCTACCGTAGCTGCGATGTTGCTGCCGCAATGGCACACAAATACACCAATTCTCTGCACGCTATCACCTCCTGTATCTTCTGAACGCGCTCACAAGGAGCTGCTGGGGCAGATCCGGATCCAAAAGCTCCGGGATCTCGTCCGGCGTAAGGTATGCTTCACCGCGCTGGCGCACGACAAGCTGTCTTGCCGCGTCGATGAGCTTGCCGGGCTTAACGTCTCTCGGGCAGCGCTCAATGCAGGCAAAGCAGGAAAGGCACTTCCAAAGGGACTTGGAATTCACAAGGGACTCAATGTCGTCATTCAGCACATAGGAAACGAACTGGTGAGGCTTAATGTCCATTTCGTTGAACGACGGGCAGGATGCGGAACATTTGCCGCACTTCATGCACTTGTAGGGGTTGACGCCGCTGATCTCGCGGATCTGCTCCGCCTGTTTGCTGATGCTCACTTTAACGCCTCCTCTTTCACGCCAAGGGCCTCTGCGAGAAGCTCGGTGAAGTAATACACCGGGATCTTGCCGCTGCCGCTCTTGTTGAGATTATACATGCAGAGTGGACATGCCGTGATGAGCATTTCCGCGCCTGCACCGGCTGCGCTGTCTACGATATTGCAGCTCATACGGCCGCTCATTTCTTTTTCTTTAAGGGAGATATAGCCGCCGCAGCACTCGTTGCGGTACGGATATACGACCGGCTCTGCGCCGATGGCACGAATGAAGTCTTCAATGATCTGCGGGTTCTCCGGATCGTCAAAGGCCAGCACGGTGCTCGGTCTGAGCAGCAGGCAGCCGTAATATGCGCCGATCTTTCTGCCCTTTAACGGGTTGACGACCTTTTTCTTCAGTTCGTCAAAGCCCACGCGGTCGCGCAGAACTTCAAGGTAATGCAGCACATTCGTCTCGCCGGCATAGGGCTCGTCAAGCTGCATGTAGTTGTTGGCTCTCGTGCGGATGTCCTCCACGTTTCTCATGTCGTCGTTGACTCTTTTGATGACATGATGACATGCGGAGCAAAGCGTCACGAGGTCCTGGCCCTTTTCCTTCGCTTCGTTCAAAGCGCGGACGGAGGAAAGTTTTGTTGCGATCTCGTCGGACCCGAGCGGGTAGACACCGCCGCAGCACTGCCAGTTTTCGATTTCTTCCAATTCAAATCCGAGCGCCTTTGCGGAAGCTCTGGCATAGGCGTCAAGATCCTTTGCCTTCGTTCTCAAGGTACATCCCGGATAATAGCTGTACTTCATAGCTACTCCTGTCATCCTTTCTATAAATTGATTTTGGGTTATGCTTCAAAATAAATTTGACCGATGGTTTCTTTCAGCTTGTCTGCGGAAGCGTGGAGCTTTTGCATTTCGTCCTCCGTCAGCCTCACAGGCAGCTTGCCCTGCACGCCGTTCGGGCCCACAATGGCGAGTGTGCTGATGCACACGTCCTCTAACCCGTATTCACCGTGCATCATGGTGGAAACGGTCACGATGGAATTGTATGCGGAAAGCAGCATGCTGCACAGTCTGCACACAGAAACCGTGACCGCGTAGAACGTGGCGCCCTTGTTCTTGATGATCTCGCCGCCGGATTTATGTACATACTCCGCCATGGCGTCTTTGTCCACAGGCAGAGCATGCATCAGCTCCACATAGTCGTCCAGTTTCGCGCCGGAAACCTCTGCGCACGACCACGGGATAAAGGAAGAGTCACCGTGTTCACCGAAAACATAGGCATGAATGTTCTTCTGCGCAATGTTAAAGTGGCTGGCAAGTCCGAAACGCAGACGCGCGGTATCCAGCGCTGTGCCGGAGCCGATGATCTGGTTTTCCGGGATGCCGGAAATTTTCATGAACACGTAGGTGATGATGTCCACCGGATTGCTGACGATGATGTACAGCGCGTTCGGTGCGGCCTTTGCAATGTTCGGTGCAATGCTTTTGATGATGTCGACATTCGTCTGCGTCAATTCAAGGCGCGACTGACCGGGTTTTCTGGCCACGCCAGACGTAATGATGACGATGTTGGAGTCCTTTGCGTCCTCGTAATCTCCCGATTTAATGGAAATCGGGTCGCGGAAGCAGGTGCCCTGGATGATATCCATCACTTCGCCCTCTGCCTTTTGCTTGTTGATGTCGATCAGGACAATCTCCGTTGCGATGTCTTCGTTGGAAAGCGTATATGCAATGGTTGCGCCTACGCTGCCGGCACCGATCACGGTGATTTTGCTTTTCATTGTCCCGGATCACTTCCCTTCCTGTGCTGTGCCCGATGGGGAGCACAAGGTTCCTCCGCGGGCGGGATCTTCTGAGTTACATGAAAACAAAGGGGCGAAACGCAGTTTTCCCCTTTCCCCACTCACGGGGTACATACTCAGCCTAATAAATTCTATCATATCGATATCTTTTTATCAAGCATTTTCGCGATTTTTCTATATGAAAATATCGGAATTTACGGCTTTTTCAGAAAGTAAAACAAAAGCCGCGCGGGCCTCTTTTGAGTTTGATACATCTTTCACAAATGCGAATTTCGTGTTTCATTCTCTGTGCGAAAAAAGCGCGCCCAAATCACCTTCGGGTACGCTTTTAGTTCGTTTACGCTTACTGATTTTAGCCTTGTTTAACAAGTTTCTAACGGCTTATCTCTCACCTGTGTTTTCCTTTTCACCGATGCCGCACGGCATCGGTAGGGAAACCCCCTTAGTAGGGTTTCCCTTTCTTTCACTGACTTTTGGGTAGTCAAAAAGGTTTCGTCGTCTGCGGACGACGCCCAAGGGTTTCACCCTTGGAACCCGATAAACTTTCTGAAGAAAGTTTAATCAAAGACTTTATTTGTCCTGCTTGCCGTCAGCTTTTTGTTCTGTCCGCAGCACCGGCAGTTCAAACCAGAATGTGCTGCCTTCGCCCTCCACGCTCGCGACGCCGTACCGCCCGCCGTGCAGGTCCAGAATTTTCTTCACGATGGAAAGTCCCAATCCCGTGCCGACCTGCGCGCGTTTGTGCTCCTTATCGACCTTATAGTAGCGATCCCAGATGTACTGCAATTTATCCGCCGGTATACCCTCGCCCGTATCGCGAATAGATACACGCACGGTGCTTTCCGTCACGGTCTGGTCGATATACACGGTCTTGTTCCCGCCCGAATAGTTGATGGCGTTGTTCACAAGGTTATACAGCACCTGCGAAATTTTCAACTGATCGGCGCAGACATACACCGTGCGGTCATACGTGAACGGGAAGCTGAAATCCGCCAATTTGTCGTAGCGGTGCAGCGTATTGCGGATATCCTCTGTCAAATTGAATTCGGAAACCGTCAGCGTCAGTGCGCCCGCCTGTAATTTAGAAAGGTCTAAAAGGTCGTTGACGATGCCTGTCAGGCGGTTCGCTTCGTCGATGACGATCTGCACGTTTTCCGGCGTGTTTTCGCCCGGAATGTCGCGCATCACCTCGGCATAGCCGGAGATCATCGTCAGCGGCGTGCGCAGATCGTGCGAAACATTGGCGATCAGCTCGCGGCGCAGATCTTCAACCTTGCTCAGCTCCGCCGCGGCATAGTTCAGTGTCGCGGCAAGCTCCGCTACCTCTCTTGCGCCCTGTTCCGGGAAACGGATGTCATATTTTCCCTCGCCCAGCTGCTTTGCAGATTCGTTCATCTGTTCCAAGGGCTTTGAAAGACGCGAAGAGATAAACAGTGCCAGCCCGAACGAAAGCAGGATCATTACGCCCGTCAGACACCACAATTGTATTTTCAGCGTTTCCACCGTGGAATCAACCGGAATCACGTCGCAGGACAGCAGCACAAGATACTCGTTCCCGCTCGAAAGCGTGACCGTCTGCGCGTAAATGATCGTGCGGTCCTGCCGTTCTATGGTGCTTGTCGGGTCTGTGATGTTGTCGTCCATCACGCTGCCGCCCGCCGCTTTCACCTCGGTGAAAAGCTGCTTGCAATCGAGGTAATCAAAGCGCTCCAACACGCCGCCGCGCGCCGCCGGGGAAAACGACACATTTGAGCCGTCGCTGTTGGAAATGAGGATAGAAATATTCGTCGAGCGCGTCACTTCAAAATAATCGCTCGCGGAGGCACTTTCGTCCAGCATCGCCACCACACGGTTCGCCACGCTGCGTACCTCATTGACCTTGATGGCTTTATAAAATGTGTTGAGCAGTGTGATCTGAAATGTCCACAGCAGCGTCACAATGACCGCCGTAAACAGCACGAACCCCAACATGACCTGCATGCGTATGCCCGGCTTGCGCCATTTTTTGAATTTATGCTTCTTTACTGTCTGTTCGCCCATAGTCCCGCCGTCCTTATGCGCCGTGCGTTTCAAAGCGATAGCCCACGCCGCGCAGTGTCACAATGAATTTACTGTACGGGCCGAGGCTGCGGCGCAGCAGCTTGATGTGCGTATCCAGCGTGCGGTCGTCACCGTAGAAATCATACCCCCAAACATTTGTGATAAGCATTTCGCGTGTGAGGGCGATGTTGCGGTTGTTCACCATGTAAAACAGCAGGTCGTATTCCTTCGGAGACAAATCGGCACGCACGCCGTCCACCGTGACGATCCGTCCGGTAAAATCGATTGTCAGGCCCTCCGCCCGGAACAACTCGTGCTTCGGTATTGCGGTGCGCTGCACACGGCTCATCACAGCGGCAACGCGCATCATCAGCTCTTTCGGAGAGAACGGCTTCACGACATAATCGTCCACGCCGAGTTCAAAGCCGTGGATCTTATCATACTCCTCGCCGCGTGCGGAAAGCATGATGACGGCCGGCGATGCAATCTTCTTAATCTCCGCCACGGCCGAAAAACCGTCAAGCTCCGGCATCATCACATCCATGATGACAATATCGAACGCATCGGGCGTTTTGCGGAACAGGCGCACCGCCTCCATGCCGTTTTCCGCTTCCGTCACCTCGTGCCCCTCAAACTCCGCGTATTTGCGGATGAGCAGGCGAATTTTCGCTTCATCGTCCACGACTAAAATTCTGTACATGACAAGGCCTCCTTTTAACTGTTCCGCTCCGTTTACCTGTATCATAACGCACTTTTGTGAAAAAGCGGTGAATGCCGAATGAAAACTGCCATGCCGTATGCGCCTTCCCGCTTTAATTCCATGTGGAAATTATATAAATATCCGGCCCTGTTTTCAAGTATTTCCACGATTTATTTCTTTCACGAAGAAATTTTTCTATTGACTGTTGACATTTCGGGAAAAGTGGAGTAAGATATTTTATAGAAAATACATACAAATCATTCAAGTATTTTCTCTCATTTTAGAGTGTTTTTACAATCCTCTTTCCGGTTTTATCGCATAGAGATGGGCGGAACGGGTGTTTTGTACACTTTATGTTGAGAAACCCGAGGAGGCGAGTCTATGTTACCGATTATTACCATTGCGCGTCAGTACGGAAGCGGCGGCCACGAGGTCGGCGAGCGCCTGGCGGAAAAATTGAATGTCCCCCTTCTCGACAAGCAGCTGATCGCCATGGCGGCAAAAAAGAGCGGGCTGAGCGAGGAAGTCTTTGAAAAGGCGGACGAAAAAGCAGGCAACAGCCTTTTGTATTCCATGGTGATGGGAAACTACACCTTCGGAAGCCGTATCACCGGCATCAACGATATGCCCATCAACGATAAGCTGTTCATTCTTCAAAGCGACATCATCAAGTCGGCTGCGGATAAAGGCCCGTGCGTCATCATCGGACGCTGCGGCGACTACATCCTGCGCGAGTACGACAACGTGTTCCGCGTATTCATCCACGCCAACAAGGAAGCGCGCATCAAGCGCATTTTGAGCAAAGGTCTGTGCGATGAGAAGAAGGTCTCCGATTTTGTCACAAAACGTGATAAGCAAAGAGCGAATTACTACAACTTCTACTCGAATAAGCGCTGGGACGATCTCTCGAATTATCACCTCACCATCGATTCTTCCGAATTCGATATTGACGAGGTTGCGGAGATCATCATTACGGCCATCGGCAAGATCAAGCCGCCCGCAAAGAAGTAAGTCTTCGCACATTCAATTTGAGTTTACCTTACCTTTTATATTTTTCATTTTTTATCCCTTCAGAAAAAGAGGCGTACCTTTTGGTGCGTCTCTTTTTCTATGGTCATATTCTTTTATCCCGTTACGGAGTCTATCTCGCTGTCTCCGCCCTCTATGCGCACACTCACGCGCTGCGGCAGGCACACGGCAGATTCTCCCGCACGCTTGATAATCCCCTTATTCACACAAATTTTGTCCGGGCACGGGCTCGAAACGAAATGTGCGCCGTCTTTGTCAAGCTCAATCACCGCGCCGTTCACTTCCAGCGTTAATGGTTCCTTTAAATCGGCCAGCACAACGCGGCGGTACACTTCGCCATCCTGCTCAATGACGGCCTCTGCCCCCTTCGGGCGCGTTTTGGCATAGAGATACACGCCTGCCGCCACAGCGAGCACCAAAACGAGCAGGAGCGCTTCTTTCCATGAAAATTTTCGCTTTTCCATCGCAGCCCCTCTTTCAGGAAACAAGCGTGTAATCGCGGCTTGTGCGTGTAAAGCGGTCTTTCAGTCCGTCCGTCACCGTGATGTTGTTGTCCGAATTGATGAAAATACCTTCGGCATCGAATTCTTCCAGCAGCTTCATGCCGTCTTCTCTGCCGAGCACAAAGCACGCTGTGGAAAGCGCATCGGAAAGTACGCCGCTTTTCGCGACGACCGTCACGGAAACAAGGCCGCTTTCTGCCGGGTAGCCCGTTTTCGGATCGAGCAGATGGTGGTATAAAACGCCGTCCTGCTCAAAGTATTTTTCGTAGCTGCCGGAGGTGGAGACAAAACCCTCCGCCAGCGTTACCGAACCGAGAGAGCCGTCACCGTTCGGGTCGCGCACTGCCACGCTCCACGGCTTGCCGGAGCTTTTTTCGCCGTATACGCCCACGCTGCCGCCGACCGCGATGATAGCCGCTTTTGCGCCCGCTTCTTCGTAGGCTCTGACTGCCGCGTCACACGCCGCACCTTTGCCGACCGAACCGAGGTCCACCGCCATGCCGAGATTTTTCAAAGACGCTGTCTGCTCCGTTTCGTCTATGCGCAGCAAAGAGTAATTCACATACGGCAGTAAGGATGTGATGAGGTCACTGTCCGGCACTTCGTTCAATTCGTCATCAAAGTCCCATAAGCGCGAGATCGGCGCAATGGTCACATCGAATGCGCCGCCGCTTTTTTCCGAAACCGACTGCGCCTGCGTTAAAACGTTCAGCGTTTCATCACTCAGCGTCACCCAGTCCTTGCCCGCGTTGTTATTCAGCTTCTGAATATCGCTGTTCGCCACACGCCAGGAGATTTTCTGCTCCAGCGCTTCCACCGCGTCCGCCGCTTTCACGGCCGCGTCCTCGCGGTTTTCGCCGTAAACGGTTTGCTGCACGTAGCTGCCCATGGCGTAGGTCGTCACCTCGTACCGTTCTTCTTCGCGGTCCAAAAGCGGAAACAGCGCCAAGACGACGATCACCAAAAACAAAACTGCAACAAAAATCAGCGTCAGATGTTTCGCTTTCTTTTCCGTAATCGTTTTAAAAGAAAAACGCGCCGGGCGCTTTACGTTTGCTTTCATAAAGACGAAATTCCTTCCGTTTGAGTTTCGGAACAATTTTAGCACAGATTGGTTTTAAAGTCCACCGTACATCTTTACAGCGGTATGAAAAAGCTGTAAACTATGAGTATCAAACGAAAAGGAGGCTGTGCCATGCGGAAAAATGCCTGCTGCTTTACAGGACACCGAGAAATTCCGCCCGAAGACCGGGAACCGCTCCGCGCGGCGCTGCTCTCCGAAATTCAAAGATTATATGCAGAAAAAGGTGTGACGGAGTTTTACACCGGCGGCGCAAGAGGATTTGACACCATGGCGGCGGAAGCCGTCTTGAAAATTCGCGAAGCTCTGCCCGTGCGGCTGCACCTCATTTTGCCGTGCAAAGGGCAAAGCGACCGCTGGCATTTTGCGGAAAAGCGCCGCTACCGTGAAATTTTAAAGCAGGCCGATACTGCGGAATTCCTTTTTGAACGGTATACGCCGGACTGTATGCTGCGGCGTGACGACGCCATGGTAGCACGCAGCGGTTACTGCGTCTGCTATCTGCGCGACCCTGCCGCCAAACGCGGCGGCACCGCTTATACCGTAAGAAGAGCGAAAAAAGAGGGGCTTGAGGTTATCCACTTGATCCCCGTAGAAGTTGAACAGCTCACGCTGTTGTAGCGTGGAACGGGACGAATAAAGTCTTTAGTCAAGTTTTCTTCAGAAAACTTGCGGGTTTTTAGGGCAGCGCCCTAAAGCGCTTTCCGCAGAAAGCGAAATCTTTTTGCCTACCTCAAAATCAGGAGGATAGGCTAAACTGTCCAGTGGACAGTTTAGCCGCAAGGGACCCAATTAGGGGGTCCCTTGAAAGGGCGAGCCAACGCGAGCCTTAGAAAAAAACACCTCAAAACCGAAAGGACATCCATGAAGAAAAAAACGGAGCACATCGCGCTCATCGGACTATTGGGTGCACTGGCACTGGTGCTGGGAATCCTCGAAAATCTCCTGCCCCCGCTGCCGGGCATGCCGCCGGGTGCAAAAGCCGGGCTTTCAAACCTTGTCACCATGTTCGCCGCCGGCGCTATCGGCCTGCCCGCGGCGCTGTTTATTGCGGCGATCAAGGGTCTGTTTGCGTTTTTGACACGCGGCGTTTCCGCCGGGCTGATGAGCCTTTGCGGCGGGCTTTTGAGCACGCTCATCATGGGCATACTGTGGAAAAAAACAAAATTCACGCCGGTCTTCATCGGTGTCTGCGGTGCGTTCGGGCACAACCTCGCACAGCTGCTCGTCGCGCTATGGATGACCGGATTCGGTGCGCTGGGATATATTCCCGCGCTCGCGCTGTATTCGGTCGTCTGCGGCATTTGTACCGGGCTTTTGCTGCAGGTTTTACTCCCGCTGTTGGAGAAGCTGCCGGTTTTGAGGAAATAATTTTATGATAAACTTATTTTCTAAGGGTTCGCGTACGAACCCTTTAGAGAACCCATGCAACTGGGTTCTCTACGCTGAACAGTCCTAATTTTTCGTTAGGCAAAAAGATTTCGCGCTCTGCGGAGCGCGCCTCTGGGCTTTGCCCCGAGACCCCATAAACTTTCTGAAGAAAGTTTAATCAAAGACTTTTAACCGCCGTTTCACGTTGTCTATCAAAAAACGCCTATCCTCGCAAAAAGGACAGGCGTTTTTCAGCTTATGTTATTCTTCCGCTTTCGGAGCGTTCTCTTTTTCGGCCTGCTCCATGTTTTCCTTTGCAACCGCCAGCATCAGCTTGATACGGTTCTCCTGGTTGACCTTCGTCGCGCCCGGATCGTAATCAATCGGCACAATATTCGATTTCGGGTACAGGTTTTTCAGGCTGCGGATCATGCCCTTGCCGACGATGTGGTTCGGCAGGCAGCCGAACGGCTGTGCACAGATGATATTCGGGTAGCCGCTTTCAATAAGCTCCATCATTTCCGCGGTTAAGAGCCAGCCCTCGCCCATCTTGCAGCCGTAGCCGATAACGCCTGTAATGAGCTTTTTGAGGTGCGCATACGAGGACGGCACAGTGAAGCGGTTAGAAACGGTGTTCGCGTGCTCCACGGCGCGGATAACGTGGCTTTCGATGCCGACGAGGTAGTCAAAGAGGATCTTCACAACCTCAAACTTCGCCTTGCTGCCGCCGAAAAGCTTAATATCTTCCATGCGGTTATCGACTTTAAACAGCATGAAGCCAAGCAGACCCGGCACCATCGTTTCGCAGTTCTGGCTGAACAGGAACTCTTCCAGATCGTTGTTGCCGATGGGCGAATACTTGACGTAAATTTCGCCGACAACACCAACGCGCACTTTCTTTTCGTCGGTCACGGGCACGTTCGCAAAATCCTCCGCAATCTGCGGCAGGATCGTCTCCATCTCCTTTGCAGAGTAGCCCTTTTCCTTTGCGAACATATCGGTCAGCTTTTTTGTCCAATCGTCCACAAGATTCCGGCTCGCGCCCGCCTCTTTCTCATACGGTCTCGTCTGGTTGTGCAGCAGCATCAAAAGGTCGCCGTACGCAAGCACGCCCAGCGCCTTGCGGATCATCGGCAGCGTCAGCTTGAAGCCGCTGTTTTTCTCGAGTCCGGACATGTTGAGCGAAATGACCGGAATATACGAAAGGCCGTCTTTTTCCAGCGCCTTTCTCAAAAGGTGAATGTAGTTCGAAGCACGGCAGCCGCCGCCCGTCTGGGTGATGATGAGCGCCGTTTTATGCAGATCATATTTGCCGCTGTGCAGCGCGTCCATCATCTGGCCGATGGTGAGCAGCGCCGGGTAGCAGGTATCGTTGTGGACATATTTCAGACCCTCGTCCACAATCTGACGGCCGCGCGTCTGGAGAATCTCCACGTTGTAGCCGTAAGAAGCGAACAGGTTTTCAAATAAACGGAAATGGATGGGCGCCATGTTCGGCGCAAGGATCGTATAACCCTCTTTTTTCATTTCCTTTGTAAATTCAACGCGATCGGTAAAAGCCATATTCGTGCGCCTCCCTTACTGTAAATCCAGCGCCGCAAACAGGCTGCGGAGACGAATACGCACCGCGCCGAGGTTTGTGATCTCGTCGATCTTGAGCTGGGTGTAGATTTTGCCGCCGTCGTGCAGAATGCCGCGCACCTCGTCGGTCGTGATGGCGTCCACGCCGCAGCCAAACGAGACAAGCTGAATGAGGTTCACGCGCTTATCCGCACGGTCTACAACGTACTTTGCAGCCGCGTACAGACGGGAGTGATACGTCCACTGGTTGAGGACCTTCGTCGGGAATTTCTTCTCCTTGCACGCAACGGCATCTTCCGTCACAACGACCGCGCCGCAGTCGCAGATGAGGCCGTCAATGCCGTGGTTGATCTCCGGGTCCACATGATACGGACGACCGGCCAGCACGATAACGGGCTTATGCTGTTCTTCGGCGAGCGCGAGGAATTTGTCGCCGATGGCACGCACGGCGCGCATGTAGAGGTCATACTCCGCATACGCCGCGTCGGATGCTTTCTTCACGTCTTTTTTCGTGAACGTACCGTTCGGGAAGTGGCGGCGTAAAATCTCGTACATCTTGCCGGGGAAGTCGTGTCTGCGGTGCAGGCCAACGTAATCGCCGATGAAGACGGTGTTCTTTAATTTCTGGATATTGGAGGAGATGACCTCCGGGTAATAGGCGACGACCGGGCAATTATAGTGGTTGTCACCGAGGTTTTCGTCAAAGTTATACGTCATGCAGGGGTAGAACACCGCGTCCACGCCCTCGTCAAGCAGCGCTTCCACGTGGCCGTGCATCAGCTTTGCCGGGAAGCACGCCGTATCGGACGGAATGGTGTGCTGACCCTTTAAATAAAGTTGGCGGTTCGACGCCGGTGACGTTTTCACATCGTAGCCGAGCGTTGTGAAGAACTTATACCAGAACGGCAAAAGCTCGTACATGTTGAGGCCCATCGGAATGCCGATGACCGGCTTGCCCGTGTCTTTGTATGTATAGCGCGCGAGCAGCTTGCGCTTCTCTTCAAACATGTTGTACTGCGCTTCGGTGGATTTCACGCCTGTCACCGGCTTTTCACAGCGGTTGCCGCTGATGAACTTGCGTCCGCCGGAAAAGGTGTTCACCGTCAATTTGCAGCTGTTGGAGCAGCCGCGGCAGGTGATAGCCTTTACGCTGTGGGTGAATTCTTCGAGCGCTTCCTTGCTCAAAAGCGTCGAAAGCTCCGTCGCCTTACCCGCAGCCTGTGCTTTTTCGCGTGCATACAGTGCAGCACCGTATGCGCCCATCAGGCCCGCAATGGTCGGACGGATGACATCGTGGCCGATCTCCTGCTCAAACGCGCGCAGCACGGCGTCGTTCAGGAACGTACCGCCCTGCACGACGATCTCCCGGCCGATTGCTTTGGAATCGACCGCACGGATAACTTTATACAGCGCGTTCTTGACAACGCTGATGGAAAGACCCGCGGAGATGTTCTCCACCGTTGCGCCGTCCTTCTGCGCCTGCTTCACGGAGGAGTTCATGAACACCGTGCAGCGGGAGCCGAGGTCGACCGGGCGATCTGCAAACAGACCGAGCTTTGCAAAATCTTCAATAGAATAACCCAGTGCGCCCGCAAACGTCTGGAGGAACGAGCCGCAGCCGGAGGAACAAGCCTCGTTGAGGAAAATATCGTCGATGACGCCGTTTTCAACCTTGAAGCACTTGATATCCTGACCGCCGATGTCGATGATGAAATCGACCTTCGGGTTGAACGCGCGCGCCGCATAGAAGTGCGCCATCGTCTCTACGATGCCGTAATCGACGGAAAACGCGTTTTTGATGATGTCTTCGCCGTAGCCGGTCGCCGCGCAGGCGCAGATCTTCGCCTGCGGGAAACGCGTGTAAACTTCAAGCAGGAATTCACGCATCAGCGGGACAGGGTTGCCGCTGTTCGACATATAGCGCGAACAAACAATATTGCCGTCCTTATCCGTCACAACGGCTTTAACGGTCGTGGAGCCCGCATCGATGCCGATATAAACCGGCTCGCCGTCCTCCAGTGTGTCGCGCACCTTAACGCCGGCGTTAAGGTGGCGCTTTGTGAATGCTTCGTAATCCGCCTTGTCCTTAAAAAGCGGCGGGCAGGCGCGGTATTCTTCCTTTGCCGTGTAATGCGCAATGCGGTTGATGATCTCCGCAAGCGTCGTCTCATTGCCGTCCGCCGCAAACGCCGCACCCAACGCGACAAAATACAGCGAATTTTCCGGGCAGATGCCCGTAATGCCGAGCGTCTTATCAAACGCCACGCGCAGCTCGCTCAAAAACGTCATCGGGCCGCCGAGGTATACGACCTTGCCCGCGATTTCTCTGCCCTGCGCAAGACCCGCAACGGTCTGGTTCACAACGGCGTAGAGAATGCTTGCCGCCACGTCTTTTTTCTGCGCGCCCTGATTTAAAAGCGGCTGAATATCGCTCTTTGCGAACACGCCGCAGCGGGAAGCAATGGTGTAGATCTTCTCATGCTCTTTCGAAAGTGTGTTGAGCGCATCCGGGGTGATGTTCAAAAGCGTCGCCATCTGGTCGATGAACGCGCCGGTGCCGCCCGCGCAGGATCCGTTCATACGCACCTCAAGGCCGGAGGCGTTATTGCCGTCCGTAAGGAACAAAATCTTCGCGTCCTCGCCGCCAAGCTCGATGACCGCATCCGTACCCGGCACAAGGCGGTTCACCGCAATGCGCGTCGCGTACACCTCCTGCACGAACTGAATGTCGCTGCGCTCTGCAAGACCCATACCGGCCGAGCCAGAAATGCTCAAAAGCACCTTTTCTTTCGGAAACTGCTCTGCCACTTCACGCAGCATCTCGACGGATTTCTCCACGATGCGCGAAAGATGACGCTCATATTTTTTGAAAAGCACCTCGTTCTGCTCGTTCAGAACGACGCACTTTAAGGTCGTGGAACCAACGTCCAAACCGATTCTCATCATGTTGATTCATCCTTTCTGCGGTACCCTTTCCGCATCGATATACCGGTACCGCATAAACGCCGCCTGTTTCGGCAGCTCTTACATATCCGCAAAATTACCCAAATATACTTTTAATGATACCACAGGCGCGCGCGCAATTCAATACGCAGCACCGCGGCGAGATTGTAAAAAATTCGTGACATAGCGCGGTTTTTCTTGTGTGGGAAAGCCATTTTTCGCACGGGTTTTCCACTTTTTGTCTTGTCCGCGGCGACTATTTTAACGGCTTTTCGCATATAACTCACTGATGAGAAATGAGGAGGGTTTCCTATGTCAAACGGCAAAAGAAGATATTTTCCGGGCGCCAACACCGGGCGCGGATTCATCGGGCATTTTGAGGGTATCGTGCCGCCGTGGAGTGAGCCGCACTACACCTACGTTTTAAAGGGCGGCCCCGGGGTAGGAAAAAGCACATTGATGAAAAAATGCGCCGCCATCGCACGGGCAAACGGGTTTACCGTCGAAGAATTTCGCTGCGCAAGCGACCCCGAAAGCTTTGACGCCGTGCGTATCCCGCAGCGGCGGCTCGTCTTACTGGACGGCACCGCGCCGCACACCATAGACCCCGCCATGCCGGGGATCGACGGCGAAACGCTGGATCTCGGACGATTCCTGCACAAAGAGGTCTTCAAACGCCGCCGCGAAGAGCTTTTTGTCCTTGCAGAAGAAAACCGCGCGCACTACAAAAACGCGTTCGCGTGCCTTTCCGCCGCAGGCAGCCTGCGCCGTGCCGCCGTAAGCGAAGCCGCAAGGTCTGCCGACCTTACCATGATCCGCACATTTTTAAAAGAGGGTTTCACACTGCCGAAGGAAGGCACACCGCGCACACTATTTTTAACGAGCCCCACGCCCGCCGGCGTTGCGGATTTCCGGGAAGCACAGGATGCCGAAAACACCGTGTACCTGCCCGGCGTTTTGGGCGCGGTGTTCTTAAACGAAGCCATGAAGCTCGTGCAGAATACGCAGACTGAAATTTTCCTGCATCCGCTCACGCCGGAAGCACCGCAGTGCGTGCGCATCGGCGACACCATGCTGTGTGCCGCGGACGATACCCGCAGCACATTAAACGAGTTCCTTTTGAGCCCGCTTTCGGACTTCATCCCGTTCGCCATGCAGGAGGCCGAGACCTTGACTGCGCAGGCTGTGGAGGAGCTCAGGCTCTGCAAGCGCACACATGACGCGATTGAAACCATCTACCGCCCGTTCGTCGACTACGACCATGTAGAACGAGAAACGAACCGTCTGCTGGAAACCCTAAAGCTGTGATAGACAAAAACGAAAGCGAAAATCTGTGAATTCGGCGCATTGCAGTCGATACATAAACGTGTTAAACTGAACACAGCGAAGCGATGCAAAAGTTTTTGATCGACCTTTTTTCAAATGAAGGTCAAACCGAACCCATGGTTCGGTCGTGAAATCCAAAGGCAACGCCTTTGGTCGAACTCCGCAGAGTTCGAAACTCTTTTGCCTACCTAAAAGCTTTAACAGTCCGGCGGACCGTTAAAGTGTGGGAGACCCAATTAGGGAGTCTTCCAAAGAATTTGCGGTGCAAATTCTTGAAAATCTCAGAAAGCACTAAAAGTATTGAAAAGAAAGGAATTTAAACTCTATGCAGATCACATTTCTCGGTGCAAGCCACGGCGTGCCGGAGGCGAATCGCCGCTGCTCCTGCACCTTGATCGAAACGAACGGCCGATATTATTTCATCGATATGGGCGTCAACGCCATCGATGCCCTGCGCACACGCGGCATCGAGGTGGAGGACGTCAAGGGCATCTTCATCACGCATATGCACGGCGACCATACAAACGGGCTCATCTCATTCGTCGACCTTATCAGCTGGTATTTTAAAACCGCCGACCCCGAAATTTGCCTGCCGAACTTGGAGGGCGTTGAGGCCATCCGTGCATGGCTCAAAGCGAATCACTGCGAAATGCGCGACCTGCGCTTTAAAAAGGTCACGGACGGCACGATCTTCGACGACGGATATTTAAAAGTCACCGCCATTCCCACGCAGCATTGCCCGGATTCCCATGCTTTTTTCGTGGAAGCCGAGGGCAAAGCCGTGCTGTTCACGGGCGACTTAAAGCATCCCAACGTCGATTTCCCGAAAATCGCCAAGGAAAAGCCGACCGAATTTGTCATCTGCGAAGCCGCACACTTCCCGGCGACCGATTACGCGCCCGTTTTGGCCGCCTGTCCCACAAAGCAGGTGCTCGTCAACCACTACGCGCCGTGGAATATCCCGAACGTCATGCAGCTTGCGGAAACGCTCGCTCCGCTGCCCGTCAAATTCGTGAACGACGGCATGCAAATCACGCTTTAAATTCATACGCAAAAAGGTCTGCTCCGTTTCGGTGAGCAGACCTTTTCCTTTTACTTTTTGTTGACGGGATAAATACCCGACCAGCCGCAGTTGCCGTCTTTGTCTTTCAGCTCCACGCGCACGAACGTGTCCGTGGGCTTCACTTTATACGTCGCTTCGGTCACATTTTCGCCTATCGTCGCGCGGTCGCCCGCCCAAACGGTATCGGTGAAGAACACGATCTCCTGCACCGGCGAGGTATGCACCGTGACCGTGCCATTTTCAATTTCAACGCGGAAATTCGGCCCCTGCGTTGCGTAGAAGCGGTTTGCGCGGATAGCCGCCAAAACACCCTCGCGTGTCAATTCATCCGCCTGCACCATGATGTACGAACGCGTCTCGTCACCCGTGTAGTGGTGTGCATCATCTGCCGCCATGCACGGCAAATAGTGCCCCAAAAGCGCCATTTCGTCGAAAAACATACCGGAATACGGACGGCAGTTCCATGGTAGGCCCGAAGTAGTGTTGTAAATCTCACACCCGTCAATGCCGCACAGCTTTGCGACCTCCGAAGCGCGATCCAGCGACCACGCGGGGTGTGCCAAGATTGCAATGCCGTTCACGTTATGGATTTCATCGATGATCTTCTGCGCGGAAAGCCCCGGCGCGCGTTTTGTAAGCGTGGGCGCTTTCTCCATGCCGATACCGACGATGTGGTAAATGCCCTCCTGCACGGTACTGCCCACGTCGAACTCCGTGCCGTTTAAGAGGAGAAAATTTTCCTCCTGCCGCCCCTCACCGTGGAACCAGTGGTCGGTCAGCGCAAGGAAATCATAGCCTTTTGATTTGTATAATGCAATCGTTTCTTCCGGCGTATACGCGCCGTCCGAGTTCGTTGTATGGGTGTGCAGATTGCCCTTATACCAGGTTTTGCCAAACACATCCGTAAACATAGTCTTTCCCCCATCCTGCTTTTCGTCTCTTTGGGATTATCATAGCACGATGGCGAGGTGAGTGCAAGCTTTGTGTATGAAAAAAAGGCGGCAATGCCGCCCTTTCAGGGAACCCATAGTGCTTACGCTTTTTCCGCGCTCAGTGCTTCTATCAGCTTTGCTTTCTGCAAGGCGACGACGACGGCCGGGACCAGAATAAGCTGCACCACGATGCCCGGAATTGCGTTTAAGAGTGCGCCGGAGATGAATGCCGCAAATGTGAACGCGCCCGCGTCCGCCGCGATGCCGCTGAGAATCACCTTCACGATACCCCAGACAATTCTGCCCGCGACCATAGCGGTCAAAAGGCTGCCGTACAGCGTGCCGACGGTCTGCTTTTTGAACACCTTGCGGTACATGATGCCGCTTACAAGTCCGTATGTCAGCAGCTCAAACGCCATAGCGATGGCGACGTAGAACGGCGGCATGCCGAACATCACCATGCGCAGCAGCGGGGCGATAAAGCCCACAACCGCGCCCACCGGGCCGCCGCATACGAAGCCTGCAAGCAAAATCGGCAGGTGCATCGGACACAGCATTGCGCCGATCTGCGGGATATGCCCGGTGAAGAACGGCAGTACTAACGCAAGCGCCAGAAAAAGTGCACCGAGCACAAGGTTTTTAACGGAAAATTTGCTGTTTGTACGGTTCATTGAAATACCCTCCCAGATACAAAAAGGCCACGAAGCATTCCGCCCATACCGAGCGAAAAGACCTTCGTGGTCTATTTTTTAAAGTGGCTTTAAAATACTTTCAAACGGCGTTTCACCGCGCGGTCTTTTGACCGTTACCGCTTCCTGCGGCTTTGCTGTCTACATCATAGCATAAGTTAATCTTAAAGTCAACTACCGAATTTCAATTTTGCCGAAACGAAATTACTTTTCCGCGCTAAGGATAACCGTAACGTCCGGGTGCAGCTGCAAAACGGAAGCCGGCACCTCCGGCGTAACCTTGCCGAAGCAAGCCTTTTCGACGATCTCCGCCTTATCCGGGCCTGCGATGAGAAGAATCTTCTTCGCCTTCATAATGGTGCCGATGCCCATGGTGATGGCCTGCGTCGGCACATCCTCGCGGCGCTCGAACAAACGGGAGTTCGCGTTGATGGTGCTCTCCGTCAGCTGTACGGTGTGCACGGTCGCCGGGAAGTTGTCCGTCGGCTCGTTAAAGCCGATATGCCCATTGTGGCCGATGCCGAGCAGCTGCAGATCGATACCGCCGAGAGACTGAATAAAGCTCTCATAGCGCACAGCCTCCTCTTCAAGGTCATCTGCGTGGCCATTCGGCACATGTGTGTTCGCCTTGTCGATATTCACGTGGTCAAAGAGGTTGTCGTTCATGAAATAGCGGTAGCTGTTCGGGTTCGTACCGTCCAGACCGCAGTATTCGTCGAGGTTTACGGTGCGCACTTCGGAAAAGTCCAGTATACCGTCCTCATAGCTCTTTACAAGATCTTTGTAGGCGCCAATCGGCGAAGAGCCTGTTGCAAGACCCAGCACGCAGTTCGGCTTCAAAAGCACCTGGCCGCCGATGATGCCGGCTGCAATGGCGCTCATTTCTTCATAGGTTTTCGTTTTGATAATACGCATTTGAATATTCATCCTTTCAATACAATAAAGCGCCGGCCTTATGCCGTGCGCGTTTTTACCCAAAGAGTTTCTACCTACAACTATACCATAAAATTTACAAAAGTAAAGGCATTCCCGCAGAAAACCGCGAAACGGTTCCCGGAAATGCCCCAATTTACTTTATGCCGTCTTATTCACCGCTTTTTCCTTTTTCAGCGCCTCAAGCGGGATCTGCGCCAAAATGACCGCCGCAAACACCAAAACGCAGCCCAAAAGCTCGCGTCCGTTCATGCTTTGGCCGAGGACCAGCCAGCCGGAAAGCGCCGCAAACACAGATTCAAGGCTCATGATAAGGGACGCCACCGCAGGCGGGGTATCCTTCTGCCCCAAGATTTGCAGCGTGTACCCCACGCCGCTCGACATCAGGCCCGTGAAAAGCAGCGGCCCCGCGCTTTTTAAAATGTCCGCAAGCGTGAATGTCTCCGCAAACAGCGCCGCTGCCGTGCAAAGAATGCCGCAGACAAGAAACTGCACGCACGAAAGCGCCACGCCGTTCACCATCGGTGAGAAGTGGTCGATGATGAGGATATGTACGGAAAAGCCCAGCGCACACAAAATGACGAGCAGGTCGCCCGGCGCGATGGTGAAGCCCTCCTGCACGCTCAACAAATACGTGCCCGCCGCCGCAATAACAACGCTCACCCAAACCGTTGCGGGCACGCGTTTTTTGAGGAACAAACCGAGTATCGGCACAATCACGATGTAAAGTGCCGTCAAAAATCCGGCCTTGCCCACTGTCGTAAAGCTGATGCCGAACTGCTGCAAATTAGAGGCCACAGCAAGCGCCGAGCCACACAGCACGCCGCCCACCCACAGGGTCTTGCGGCTCTGCTTTCTCTTTTCGTCCGTCTGCGTTTTTTTCGGCGCTTTGCGCTGCATAAACAGCAGCACGGGCAAAAGCGCCAGCGCGGCAATGAAATTGCGTACGCCGTTAAACGCAAACGGACCCAAATGGTCCATGCCGAGGCTCTGCGCTACAAACGCCGTGCCCCAAATAAGGGCAGTGATCGTCAGGAGCAAGGCTCCGCGAAATTGCTTCATGAAAATTCCCTTCAAGTCGTAGTTTTACACTTCATTCGTCTCGCGCGTCAGGTTCTTCATCCAGTTATACCGGTTGATCTTCACCACAGCAACGAAGCATTTTAAGATCTGGTCGCATTTGAGGCACGCAAACACCACCCAAGGCGGCGCACCGAGGTAAGACGCGATAATGGCAGACGGCAGCACCACAAGGAACACGAAGATCGTGTCGTTGCGGAAGACAAACGAAATGTCGCCGCCGGATTTAACAAGGCCGAACAGGCACGCCGCCTGATAGCACGTGCCGATAATCGTAACGGAAATGACATTGATGAACTCACGCGCATACGCCACGGCCGCGTCGCTCGCGCCGTACAGCCCGATGAACGGGTCGCGCAGGAAGTGCACCGCAATGCCGGAAAGAATGCCGAGGCCAAGGAAAATGACCTGCGTCGTGCGGGAATACTCGCGAATTTTTTCCATACGTCCGGAGCCGACCGTCTTGCCGGTGATAATGCCCACCGCGCTCGAAAGGCCGTTCATTGCAATGTACATCATGTTGTGCAACATATTCGCGATGCTCACCGCCGCAATGACGCCCGCGTCATAACGGCCGAGGATCATCGTCTGCCCCAGCATGTTCACCGACCATACGACCTGCCCTCCCATGATGGGCAGACCGTAGCGCAGGAAATCGCGCGTCAATTCGCCGCCGCGCTTTAAGAGGTCGGCAAAGCGAAGCTTCAGTTTTTTATCGATGCAGCGCACGTAAACGACCATCACAGCCGCTTCAATGATGCGCGAAAACAGCGTAGCCACCGCCGCACCGGTCACACCGAGCGCCGGGAAACCAAGCTTACCGAAAATCAAAATATAGTTGCAGATGACGTTCACGATGAGCGTCACAAATGACACGTAAAGACCGATCTTCGCCGTCTCCACCGCGCGCATCGTCGCCACCATCACCTGCGAAATGCAGAAGAAAATGTACGAAAGGCTCACCACGCGCACGTAAACCGTGCCCGATTCAATGACCGAAGCATCACTCGTGAACAGTGATACGATCTGCGACGGCAATAAAAACGCCGTCACCGTAATGACCAGACCGATGAGCAAAGCAAACCGCACACCGATGGCCGCAATGCGGCGGATGCTTTTTGTGTCGCGTTTCCCCCAATACTGCGCAGCCAAAATGAGGATAGCACCCTCAATGCCGCCGATGAACATTTGCAGCAGCGTCTGCAGCTGGCTGCCCACATACACGCCGGAAATCGCACTGTCGCCGAGCGTGCCGATCATCACGTTATCTGCAAGGCCGACCGCAAAGGTCACGGCATTCTGCAGCGCGATCGGTATCGCGAGCGTGACGAGCGTTTTGTAAAAGCTCTTGTCTCTTGTGAAAAACATGTTTCCTCCCCCGGAGCCTGCGCTCCAAACTCAATACAATAGCGCGCAAAAGCGCATCTTGCTTCTGATTATAAAAAAAAGCGGAGAAAAAGTCAATACAAAAAGGGCGGCAAAGCCGCCCTTTCAAGCTCTCAAATTTTACGCATTTTCGTGTGTTGTCACGGTGCCCTCCGCCGTGCTCGTTTCCGATTCCGGCTCCGGCGTCGCCGTGGCTTCCGCACCGTCTGCGGCTTTCGCTTCCGCGGAATAGAGCACCGTCAGCGTCTCGGCGTCTGCTTCGCCGGTCGCCGTGAGCCCGTTCGCTTCCTGGAACGCCTTTACGGCCTCCATCGTCACTTCGCCATACATGCCGGTATACTCCACCGTCAGATAGCCGAGCTCCGCTAAGCGTTGCTGCATCGCGAACACATCGTCGCCCTCCGTGCCGGATTCAATCGCCGTGTATTCCGGCGCGGGCGAGGGGCTCGCCGTCGCTTCCGCTTCCGAAAGCTCGGAATCCAGCTCCAGCGCAGCGGAGTTTTCCTCCGTCAATTCGGGGTATGCAAGGCCCATCATGTCGATGCACGCGTTGTACACCGTCTTGCCCTGCCAATTCATATAATTCGGGTCGACGGCGTAAACACGGCCGTTTTTTACCGCCGAAAGATTCGCATACTGCGCGTCCTGCATGATCTGCCCACGCACATCTTCTGAGCAGAAAATCATCGTCGGGTCGCTCAATCGCAAATCGTCAAACGTGAACGTGCCGCCCGTAAGGCCCTTAAAAATGTTCGTCAGACCGATATACGACATCATCACGCTGCCAAGCTCATCGCCCGTCACCGCAGAGCCGTTCACATCCGAAATATAGCACGCCGTCACCACGGTGTTGCTCTCCGGTGCCAAGCGCGAAAGGTCGTCGAGCGAGGAGAAAATCTTCTGCGCTGCCTTCACGCCTACATTATAGCCCGTAGAGCCGCCGTTCAAAGCCGTGCCCACCTGCGCGTACAGGCGTTCAAAATCCTCGCGATTTTTCGCGCGGGTCAAGAGAAGAACCGTAATGCCTGCGTCCTCCAGAGCCTGCTTTTCGCTGTCGTCCATTGTCTCCGCCAAAACGAGATCCACACCCGCAGAGATCACACTCTGCGCATCCGTTGCGGAAACCTTCGGCAACACCTGTAAATCGGGCTGCGTGCAGTCATCGCTTGCAAGCGATAAGCTCGTCTCGTACCCCATCGCCAGCACCACATCCGCTAAACTGCCGGAGAGTACCGCCACCTTCTGGGGTTTTGCGTTTAACGTCACTTCGTTCACGGTCACCGGGTATTCCTGCGAAACGGCGCCCGATTCAATATTCGCCGGCTGCGAGCACGCCGTCGCGCTGAACGCCACCAAAACGCTCAAAACGACCGCCGCAGCGCAGCGCATCCATTTTTTCATATCCATAAGCATTCGCCGCAAAAGCGGCATCCTCACTTTCCGGGTCATATCCGCACAGCTTTAGCCGTGCGAAAACAAAAGGTCTAAACATCATAATACACAGTTATTGTAACCGCATTGCCCTGTATATGTCAACCTTTTTGCCAAAAAACGCTTGACTTTTTCTTTCAAAACCGATAAAATAGTATGCGCAAAGCGTGTTTTTCCATGTTTTAGCCGAATATGGAAACGTATCGAAGCGGTCATAACGGGACTGACTCGAAATTTCGGCAGAAGCTGGGAATTTTGTCCCCCTGATTCTCCTTGATATTCCTCAACACAGAAAATCTCAAAATCGAATATTTTTTGCCGTCTCTCCTGTTTTCTCTCCAACGAATTTTTGAGCAAATTTCTGGAAAGAAAACCGGACGAAAATAGACACGGAGAGTTGTCCGAGTGGTCGAAGGTGCAGCACTCGAAATGCTGTAGGCCGAAAGGTCTCTAGGGTTCGAATCCCTAACTCTCCGCCACAAAAAGCCTGTAAACAAGCCCGTTTACAGGCTTTTTAATTTTTGCCTAAAGGGCAAAGCCCGCACGATTTTCGGTTTTCAGGGGAGAAAATCAGCTGTTCTCCCCGGCACTGATCGAACTCCAGCGGCTGCTGAAGTCGCCGCCCTCCGGCAGAGCAAGCCCTGTCTCCATCGCCTGCGCCGAAGTGATCTTGGACTTGTAATCCAAGTGGGCGTAGATGTTCGCCGTGGTGGTAAAGTCGCTGTGCCCCAACCACTCCTGAATGTGTTTGAGGGGGACGCCGTTGGCCAGCAGCAAGCTGGCACAGCTGTGACGCAAATCGTGAAAGCGCATCCGGCGCAAGCCGTGGCTCTCCAGAAACTTCGGAAACGCGTTGGTCAGGTAGTCCACCCGCATCCGCTCCCCCAGCTCGTCCACGAATACAAAGCCGTCGTATTCATAGTTGTAGCAGTTGCCGCAGACCTGCTTGTTCAGCTCCTGCGCCTCTTTCACCTGCAAAAAGTATTCCCGGAAGCTGCCGATCAGCGGCAGGGTACGCAGACTGGACTTGGTCTTGGCAGATTGCTGCTCAAACTCCTGATACTTGCCGTCGATGATCGTTGAGGTCACGGTGCGCTTTACGGAAATGGTGCCCTGCTCAAAGTCGATGGCATCCCATTTCAAGCCCACCACCTCGCCACGGCGAAGTCCGTAAAAGGCAGCCACCAGCACCGGCAGCTCCAGCTTGGTTCCCCGAAGGGCTTCAAACATCTTCTGCATCTCGTCCGCCGAGAGAAAGACCGGCTGAAAGCTGTTCTTTCTGGGCCGGTCCACCTTGTCCGCCACATTCTGGATCAGCATATCGGTCTTGACTGCATATTTCAGTGCCGAGTGAATGACGGCGTGATAATGGATAACAGTATTGGGCGTGACCCGCCTGAGCATTTCAGAATAAAACATCTGCAAATGTCGGGCTTCCAGTTCCCGCAGTGTCAATTTCTTCTTGCGAAAATAAGGGACGATGGTGCTTTTCAGCAGTCCTTGATAGGCACCGTAGGTTGCGTGGGCCAGCCTTTCCTTGGCGATCTCCAGCCATTCCAACAGATAATCGGCGAACAGCATATCACTGCTCAGGTCGCCCGCCTCTTTGGGCGGTTCAAACTCCGCCCGGAGCCTTGCCAGTTCCGCCTCGGCCTTGCGCTTATTTCCCTTTTCGGAAAGTCCCAGCGAGATCCATTTCGTTTTTCGCTGCCCTCCGGCGTTTTTGTAGTTCAGCACGGCATAATACTTGTCGTTTTTCAAAGTCAGATGTCCTGCTACCATTTTGCTTTCCTCCTGTCTTTCTATTTGCAGAACAGAACTCCAAACCGACAGCATCAGTATACCATCGGTTTGGGGTTCTCTCTATTCTGCGATTTGTTTGATTACAGCCGCATCAATACGAATCAGCGAGCATTCCGGTTCCGTTCTCTCTGCCGCTTCAGCAGTTCCAACCCCTTGATGATGTCCCGGCGCATCTGCTCCTCGGTGTAGCCGGAGGGGAAGTATTTCCGCAGCTCCTCCCGCTTGAATTTCAGCTGCTCCTGCTGGTTGGGCTTCGCCTCCGCCAGCACGGCGTAGAGCGTCTGGTCATCCAGCAAGCCCTCCTGCGCCAGCTTTTTCAGGCGGATGCTCTGGGCGTGGGACGGGGTGCAGTCGTTCAGCGCCATCGCGTCCAGCACCGCCCGCTGCTGATACGAGTCTAAGTAGGAAAGCTCCACCGCCGGGTTGAAGGCGATCTTGCCGTCGTCCACCATCGAAAGCAGCTCGGGAATCAGGTAGGTCAGGCGAATATATCTTTTAATTTGATTACGGCTTTCGCCGGCATCGTCAGCTACTTTTTCTACACTGAGCAGCTTCTGCCCAACTTGGGCAGAAGTGACACCTTGATGCTTGATGGCATCCAGCTTCATCTTGTAGGCAAACGCCTTTTCGCTGGGCAGGATGGTCTCCCGCTGCAAATTGGCATCCACCATTGCGATCACCGCTTCATCGTCAGACAGCTCCCGGACGATGACAGGCATCGTCTCGACGCCCAGCACCTGACACGCCGCCAGTCGCCGGTGACCGGAGATCAGCTCGTAACCGCCGTCCGGCAGCGGCCTTGCCAACGCCGGGGTGATGGCTCCCACCTTGCGGATGCTTTCGATCATCCGCTGCATCTCCTCATTGTTCTGCACCTTGAAGGGGTGACCCTTGAACGGGTGCAGCTCGGCCAGTGGAATATTCCGTACCCGCTCCAGCTTAGCATCGTCCCGCTCCGCCTGCGTGGAAAACAGATCGTCCAGCGTGGGTAAAGTAAAATCAGATTTTCTCATTGTGTTGTCCTCACTTTCATAGTTTTTTCTTTCGGGGTCTTAGGGCACGCCCTAACGAGTGTTTTGCGCTCCGGCCCTGCCGGGAGTAAAAACGCACTGCTCGCTCAGATGACGCAGGCATCGCAAGCGGATACACTGTTTGGCTCCGACAGGAGTAAAAACAGTCTGCTCGCTTAGACTGCGCAGGCGTACTTCTCGCTTACTTTAATTCATTCAAAATTGCTTCCAGTCTGCTCAGAATTTCCTCTTTCTGAAGCTGTGGGAGCTCCGCTTTCAGGCCGTTCAGCATCCGAAACAGGCGGTAATCCCGCTCCGTGATGGCCGCTCTGACCTCTTTTCCAAGCCCCAGTCGCCGCAAGTATTCCGACAGCGACAGAGAACAGAACCGGGCATTTTCCAGCAGCTTCTGCTTCTCCTGCTCGGTCACACGGACATTGATCCCGTAGTTTTTGCTGCGCATTTGTTCACCCCCTTTTTTCGGTTTGTGACGGCAATGACGGTTGTGACGGGGATTTCCTTATATAGCGATCCCGACGTCATTTGCGTCATCGCCGTCACGGCGCAGAAATTTGATGAGTCGGCTTTTTCCCGTTCGCTTGGTGCGATACTCGATGCCCAGCGGCTCCAGCACCTCATAGGCGAACTGGCCGAGATACTTTGTGACCATATTGGGCGTGACCTCCTGCTCCTTCATTTCGGTCAGCAGCTCCGTGGCCGTGCCTACCCATTCGGTGCGGCACTCCATAAAGTCCACCACCCGAAACAGAAATTTCGGCAGCTCTGCCTTGTGAATATCCTCGCTGTTCTTGCGCTCCACCAGTTCCCAGACAAGGTCGTTAAACTGCAAGGTCAGCTCCTGATATTCCACATCCCGCCCGCTGACCAGCAGCGTAGCGGCGTTTCCGCTGCGCTTACGGCGCAGGATGAAGTTGGTGTCCGCAGCGCCGATGATGCCGGTAGAGCCGCTGACATCGTTAAAGGGATCGTCGCTGTCTTGCAGCTTTCGCAGGTGATGCACCAGCAAAATGGCGATGTTGAAGCCGTCGGCAATGCGCTTGATGGAGGAAATGTCGTCGTAGTCGTTGCCGTACATTCCCGCCTTTCCGGCGCTGCCCTTGGAGTCCCGCACCTTTTGCAGCGTGTCGATGATGACCAGCTTGGTGGCGGGATGCTCGGTCAGGAAATCCGTGATCTGCTCCTCCAGCCCGCCGCCGATCAGCCCGGAGGTCACGGCAAAATACAGGTTGTCCGGGGCGCTGTCGGTGAGGTTGTAGAGCCGGTCTTTGATGCGGCGCTGGGTGTCCTCAAGGCTCATATAGAGCACATCGCATTGCAGTGTAGGCAGCCCCCAAATAGAGTTTCCCTGCGCCACTTGCAGCCCCAGCCACAGCATCAGCCAGCTTTTGCCGATCTTGCTGGCACCGCTGATGACATTGACACCCTGCGAAATAAGGCCGTCTACGATGAACATCGTCTTGCTCATCGGCGTGGACAGCAAGGTCTCTGCGTCCACGGTTTTCAGTTTGTTACCCATAGAAATTTCTCCTTTGTAGAATGTTAGAAATGGATTTTGGCGGGGGCGGATAGAAACGGCCCCCCGCCCCCGCTTCGCCCTCAAAAAAGCCCCGGAAATCAAGGCTTTCCCGGTGCTTAATGTTCGACGCTGCGCCGCCGCCTGGCCGAGTCCGCCTTCTGCTTGCGCCGGATGGAGCGCCCGCATTCCGGGCAATATTTCTGCCGGTTGCTGCCGGGTGCAAAGGGCTTTCCGCATCGGTCGCAGAGCCGTGTGCGCTGCCGGTAAATATCGGCGCAGAGTACCTTGTCGGCGGGCAGAACCGCCCGCCGGAAGTACTTGCACAGCAGCGAATAGGAAATCGTCTGCACGCACACGCAGCCTTCGCCATCGTCCAACGGCAGACAGTTGCCACCGTCGTAGTTGGCACACAGCCGCCGGATCAGCCGGTTGCAGCGTGCCCTTTGGGCGGGTGTCAGGCGTTTGATCTCATCCACCCTTCTTCACATCTTTCTCCATCACATAGTTGATGACGCTGATTTTCGGGATCTTCAGCGTCGTGCCGATCTTCACGGCGTGAATGTACCCCATAGTCAATCAGCTTGTAAGCCAGCTTGCGGCTGATGCCCAGCATCTCCCGAAGCTCTTTGACAGTCACAATGTCCGGGTATTCCAGAAACATCATCTGATAAAGCTCTCTGAGTTCTCCTGTCTTCATAGGCTTGAACCTCCTTTGTCTGTTCTGAAACCGCATTTCTGCGGTGATTTTTACTTGCTGCCGCTCATCCGCATCGTTCCTGCCCCGGAGTCTCACCACGGCGTATCGCTTCTTTGATGCGCTCGTTCCTTTTTCGGGAAGTCGTGGCGTCACTTGCCGGAAGCATATCCTTTGGAGGCGGCGATTCAATTTTCAAGGTACACAGGGAGACAGTCCCCTCAATAGGTAGCCAGCGAGAAAGGCATTTTATAGACCCCCTCACTAATCAATTGGGAAAAATTTTTCGATTTGTACGAAGGAATTTTGAAAAAAATCTTTGAAAGTCTCTCTACTAACCAACTGGGAAATTTTTTTGGATTTGAACGAAAAAATTTTTGAGAATTTTTCTGCGACCCCCTCTACTACTTAATTGGGAATTTTTCCGGCAAAAATAAAAAGAATTTTGAAGAAAATTTTTAAGCGCCCCTCCCACTAATCAACTGGGAACTTTTCTGGCAAATAACAAATAGGATTTTGAAAGAAATTTTTCAGGGCCTTCCTACTAACCAATTGGGAACTTTTTCGAGATTTTGGCAAAGTAATTTGAAAAGTCCCCTCAATTTTTCAAAAGGACCCTTCTACTTACTCTGAATAAGGGGTGCCGTTTGGCAGGGTGTTTTTCAAAATTCCCCACAAAAATATTTCTCCCTTCACTTACTCTGAATAAGGGGCGCCGTTTGTGGGGGTGTTTTCGAGAAATTTCTCAAATATTTTTTATCTGAACGCAAAAAGCCGCCCTCCCGGTGATAGGAGGACGGCTGATAATCACTATTGACTTATAGATGGCTCCTATAGGAATAGGGCACCGGCCAAGCGGTCGGTGCCCCATCGTAGTAATATCAATCGTCTAAATATACAAATGATTGAGGTGCAGACTGAATATTAAGGTCTGCTAACGACTTCGAAGTCGGATATTTTTCGAATGATCCAATGACAAAAGCGTATGCCGTTGTGCATCCACTAAAGTATTTTCTATACTTTGACCTGCTAATACCAGCATTTGCTTTTGTACTGTTCCAGAGCGGCGTAGGTTTCATCTTGAGCGTTTTTACAACTTCAACCTCGCCAATAACAGCTTGTTCTGGAGCAGAGGAATACACAACAATCTTTGATACCTCTTTTTTAGGAATACGTTTTCGGTACTCATAGTGTTTCTGCCCGTCAAATATTTTATTGGCATATTCTGGTTTGATAGATAATAGAATCGTGGCCATGCCTCATTGCCTTTCAAAGTGTATTTTTGTTTGCGATTTGGCTAAAATCGTGTCAAAATCTGCGTCAGAAATATGATCAAATGGTCTTGGCCCTCCATTCCGTGGAACAATGCCGCTATCCCACAGTTCACCCAAGGTGATACGCTTCGTCAGACTCTTTACAAAAATAAATTTAACCATCAAAAGATTATTGCGGTGTTTTTCCCAAAGTTGATTTAGCGTTTCCGGGTCAAAGACTGTACGGTTTTCACAGTATTTGAAGTAATCCTCTTTGCTTGAAAAGTTATATCTCACTTCGTCAACGACACAAATTGTACTGACAACAGATTCATACGCTTTCCTTCTTGGCGTTATCCCCTTTCGGTAAATAACAAGCAAATCACCCGGACGCATATCCCGTTTATACGAGAGGGAAATATACACTTTTTGCAACGCATAGCGATGTGCCTTGTCTCCCAGATAATCAAAGTTCCCTTCAGTTCTCAATTGCGAGTCAGGAAATAATGGAGTATGATATTGTGCTTCAATCGGAAGGAAGAATTTCTGCACATTGTATCTAATATTAGGAAAATTCTCTTTGACTGATTTTGATATATCATAACCAGCCATTTTCTTAACAAGCACTACTTCTTCACCGTTGTCATTTTTCTTAATGCCATATTCATAGAACCCCCATCGAACCAGCAAATCATACAGCGTCCTTAATTCGGGGCGGTTCATATATAGCGTAACATATATTTCCTCCGCATTGCGTTCAATGGCATTGTCAAAAATGATTTTAATAAAGCGTTCACCAAGCCTAAAGCCGGAAGCTTCAACCTTGAATGTCCCAACTTTTAATCTTCGCTTAGGCCGAAAAATTGGGGCAATGTCGCTGTAGTTTTCCTCTTCTGTTTCTGTTTTGAGATATAGGAATCCAAGTATAGCGCCTGTATCTGTTCGACATACATAAGCTTCTTCATTGCTCTTTTTTATAAACCAATCCTCAAACCCCGTATACGCTTCACGGAAGGTAGCAAAAAACGGGTCTGTCACATCAATATTTCCAAACAGTTCTTTTTTGACTGCAAGCACCTTATAATCTATAAGGTCAGGATTTTCATTGGTACATTTTTCAATGAACGAGTTGATTGTGAATACACGCTCTGACAGCCCTAATCTATCTGCTTTTAAGCGCATACGGCGGTCTTCTGTGATTAGAATATCTGCTCTTTTACAATATAATTCGCACAAAAGTTGATTGTCAATTCGATCGTTGGCTGTTTTAGGGGTGTCACTTAGAAGTGCGGTAAATTCCGCCGTCTGTGGTGCAATGCATCGCATCTCTGTATATCCTGATTCTTTTCCTTGTTTACCACAATTTTGTTACGACCATAAGTTTCTCCGTTGAGTGCGCTTATCAAGTCGCCAGCTGAATAGCAGGGGATTCCAATAGAGAGGCCAAGCCTTTCACTCAAGGTGCTTTTTCCCACGCCATAGATCCCCGCAACAAAAATTATGCCATCTTTCATTGTTATCCCCCTTTTGAAAATGTAATAAGTTTGGGTTAGCCCATCCTCATCTCCCGATACACCACATCGGCCAATGCGCTCATAATGGCATTGTACTTGTGCCGATCCTCAAAGAGCGAGGTATAGGTATCCTGCGATTCCAGATAGCTGTCCTGAGCCGCTGCTCCGAAGGCCTTAGGGAAAATGCTTTCCACAAAAATCTGCGGATCTGAGGTCTGCGCCATCTTGGTCAGCTTCTTATCGGCCATCAGACGGCTGCGCAGAGCCGTCAGCAGTACTTTGTCTCCCTCGGTGAATTCACCCTTGTACTTTTCGTTGATCTTGGCGATGATCTCATCCAGCGGCGACTTTGTGTCCAGACCCATTGCGCCCTTTTGCTTGGCCGGTTCGTACACGCCCTTCACCTGTTCCAGCTCAATGCTTCCGGCGAAGGTCTTTTGCAGCTTGTAGTATTCCAGCTTCAACTTACCCTCAAGGTCCACCATATCCGTGGTTTCCGCAGGCAGCAAATTGATCAGATAACAACAGAACGCATATTCCTTATGCAGCTCCTTATCGAACATCCGCAGGATCTGGGAAATATAGCCGTACCACTTAATGAGATTGCGCACCTGACGGCGGAACTGATACCGCTCGTTAGGCGTTTTTTGATTATAACGGTCTGCCACCGGCTTCAACACACTGGTCATTCGCCCCATCGCCCGGGCATCCTGCCGGCCTGTGCTGAAATACTCCTTGGCAAAAGCCTCAATATCAGCATCGTTATAGACCGCAAATCCCCGCAGCTCCTTCTGCGTCTGATAGATCAGGTCAACGTTGACCTCCTGCGAAAGCGAGGTTTCCTGATAAAACGGCTGAAATGCCTCCAAAATGTTCTCTTTCTTGTTGGCAAAGTCGAGAACAAAGGTGTCCACCTTGCCGGTGCAGGTGCGATTCAATCTGGACAGCGTCTGCACAGCCTTGACGCCCTTCAGCTTCTTGTCCACGATCATCGTGTGCAGCAGCGGCTCGTCAAAGCCGGTCTGGTACTTCTCGGCAACGATCAGCACATTGAAATGGTCGTGGAACTCTGCCTTGGTCTGCGTTTCAGCGATGTGCGTCCCATCCGTACGAACATTCAGCTTCGGTTCTGTGTACTCTGTGTCACCGTCCTGCACAGCACCCGAAAAGGCCACCAGCACCTGCACATCGTTGTACTTCTGCTCCTCTATGTAGCGTTTGACCTCGTGGTAGTAGCGCACTGCTGCAAGGCGGGACGAGGTGATGACCATCATTTTGCCCCTGCCGCCGATCTTGTTTCGGGTGGTTTCCCGGAAGGTCTCCACGATGATCTGCGACTTCTGGGAGATGTTATACGGATGCAGCTCCTGATATTTGCGGATCACCTTAGCCGCACGGCTGGCGGGCACATCCGGGTTATCTTCGGAGGTTTTGACGATTTTGAAGCAGGTGTCATAGGTCATATAGTTCTGGAGCACATCCAGAATAAAGCCTTCCTCAATGGCCTGCCGCATACTGTAAATGTGGAACGGATGAAAGCTGCCGTCCTCATATTCCGTGCCGAACAATTCCAGCGTCTTGTCCTTGGGCGTTGCGGTAAAGGCAAAGAAGGACAGATTCTTATGCCGCCCCTGAACGGTCATTTCCCGCATCAGGCGGTCGTCCGGGTCCAGTTCTTCTTCGGCCTTGCCCTCGATTTCGGCGTATTCCCGCAGAGCATCCTCGGTATCCGCAAGGGCTGCTTTCAATTTCAAGGCCGAGCTGCCGGTCTGGGAGGAATGGGCCTCGTCCACAATAATCGCAAAGTTCCGTCCCGCTACTTTATCCACTTCCTGATAGATGACCGGGAACTTCTGCAAGGTGGTGACGATAATGCGCACGCCGCCGTTGATGGCGTCCCGCAGATCCTTGGAGGTCTTATCTTCCCCGATGGTCTCAATGGCGCCGAGAGTGTGGTCAAAGCCGGAGATGGTCTCCTGCAGCTGCGCATCCAGCACGGTGCGGTCAGTAACGACGACCACGCTGGAGAACACCGGCTTGTTCTCCTCATTGAACAGCGAGGCCAGCCGGTAAGCCGTCCACGCAATGGAGTTGGACTTGCCGCTTCCGGCGCTGTGCTGGATCAGGTAATTATGCCCCGCCCCGTTCTGCCGAACATCGGCCAGCAGCTTGCGCACCACATCCAGCTGATGATAGCGCGGAAAAATCAGCGTTTTGCCGTCCTTCAGGTTCATAAACTTCTGGACAATGTCCATCATACTGTCCTTCTGAAAGACATTCTCCCACAGATACGCTGTTGGGTAGCCGTTTGGGTTTGCCGGATTGCCCTTGCCGCCGTCGTTTCCGGCTCCGTTGGAGCCCTGGTTAAAGGGCAGGAAATAGGTGTTCTTTCCGGCGAGCTTTGTGGTCATCCACACCTCGGTGTGATCCACGCAGAAATAGGCCAGAATGCGCTTGTTGAACTGGAAGCAAAGCTCCCGCGGGTCACGGTCATACATCCACTGCCGCTTGGCGTCATCCACCGTTTGGCCGGTGTACTGGTTTTTCAGTTCAAAGGCGAATATCGGGATGCCGTTGAGCACCAGCACCATATCCACGCTCTTTTTTGTATCGGCGGAGAAGTACCATTGACGATAGCACTCGATGGTGTTTGCCGCCCACTGGGCAGCCGCCGCTTGATTCAGGGCTGACTCCGGCTTAAAATAGCACACCCGAAAACGCAGTCCACGGTGCTTGAAGCCGTGGCGCAGGACAGAGAGCAGCCCTTCCGTCTCGCAGGCCGTGTTGAACGCCGTGCAGAACTTCCGCACCGGGTCAAGCTGATTGGCGTTTTCAAATCGCGCCCACTCCTTGGGCTGGGTGCGCTGCACAAAGTCGATCAGGGTATTCACATAGAGCCCCTGTTTAGCATCATAGGTGTCTGCGCCCTTGGTATATCCGCCCGCCGGGGAGAGAAAGAAGGATTCTATATCCGCTTCAAAGCGCTTTTCGGTGGTGATCATAGTTTCATTCCTTTCCGCACTCCTAAGAACTATTTGCCATATGAATGTAGTTGTTCTTTTAATAATTGCACAATTTCACTATGCATTGTCTCATATTCTTCTGGGGCATCGAATAAAATAACTCGAACAAAAATATAGCTTTTAAAGGCCTGTTTAATACTTTGGTAAGTTTCAAAACACTCCTTATCTAAAATACCATCTTGAAAATATGACAGCAATGAAGGCTCACTGGTAAACGGTATCTGCGCATACCGCATATGTGGGCTTGGGTCATTGAGTTCATGATAGTACTTGTTAAAATCGGTTTGCTCTATAAGTTTTTTTACAATTTGAGGCTGATCAAGATATTCTACATACAACAAACAGTCTTTGTATATTGAATACAATACAGATTCTGCAATTGCTTTTTGGTTGTTAACCTTTTTTACATTCCAACGATCAATCAAATAATATCCTGAAACAAATACAAAAATAGCAATAACTGTATTTATCACATTTCCAAGTAAGTCAAAATTTATCCTAGAAATGTCCATGCCTAATGTCGTTGGAATATTGAAGTAGTCAATTATTAAATAGAGAATCAAGAGTATAACTGTAACTGCGACAATAATTGATACAGGTGTCTTTCGTACTTGCTTCATATCTCAAACCTCCCTTTTTCCCGTCACATACTCGTAAATCAGAGATTTCTTGTAGTTTTCGATTTCGACCAAGCACTCCTGCTTTTTCCAAATTAATGCGTCAATTTCTTCGCACCTATTATCAAGATAACTTGCTATGGCTCGCTGCTCATCACTCGATGGCAATGGAAGGAACATATTTTCATATGCTGTCTGAGTCATACTCGGCAACGTTGTCTGAGATATATAGAATCTATAATCAAACGAACACGCACAGTAAAAATAGAATTTCAAATCAAAATTAGGTTTGGCATATACATTAAACGCTGTATCTACATTCCAAAATTTCGTGCTAATATAGTGTGGAATGTGTAGCGTTGCACCTTTTCTTCCTATCAATACAGAGGGACCTTCCTTATATTCTCCACAAGTTTTAAAGCTACTTGCACCGCTTCCATACACAGGAATACTTCCCTCTGTTTTGGGGTCACTACCGTTTTGAATATTAACGCAGTTTTTTGCCTTTGTATAATCCCACTCCGCTGGAATGTCCCCAATCCATTCAATGCCGCTGTCCTTCATCGGCCTGTCGCCACGGATGCCCTTGGTGACTGCCTGTGTAATGACCGCCTGTTTCAGCTTTTTGTATTCTTCAATAGACGCACGGGTCTTTTCCAATACAGCGTCGATCTCGGCGCACTCCGCATCCAAAAACGCCGCAATGCGCTCCTGCTCGGCATATTCCGGGACAGGAACAGTAATAGATTTCATTTCCTGCCAGCGGGTCGTCCAAAGATCGGCTACAATTCCGTGCCCCCACTTATAAAATTCATCCGCAAACAATGTGGTATGAAAAAGCCAATTGTAATAGCCGGGATGCATAGCCGTCCTCGGTGTCAAAATGATATTGATTAGGGAAACAGACCCATCTAACGGAGAAATACCACAAGAACCACGACGGTCAGAGCGGCTGTTGATTGCAAAGTCTCCAACCCGCACCAGTTTTCTGTTGTCTCCGTCGTCCGTCTTTGCAGCGGTAGCAAGCTGCGGCAGAATGCCTTGCATTGTCACCGATAACGGCTGATAATCTTTGTCGGAAACCTTTTCATTTCGCTGCGTATATAGGTTTCCAATTTTCGAAAGCTGCCAATCCTGCGGTATAGCTCCAATCCAAGCAATACCGCTGTCTCTCATTTCACGCATCTGCCATCAGCCCTCCTTATGGAACAGCGTGTTCAGGCTGTCGGCAATCTCACGCTCCAGCTTTTGAATCCGCTCCACAATGTCGTCCACCGGCTCCGGCGGCTGATACTCATAGAAATAGCGGGTCATCGGAATTTCATAGCCCACCTTGGTCTTGCTCTTATCGATCCACGCATCCGGGGCGTAGGGCAGGACTTCCCGGGCAAAATAAGCGTCAATGTCCTGCACCAGCGGCACATTTTCGGTGTCCCTCTTTTTCACGCTCGGTACAGGCTTACCTCGCTTCGTAACAATCTCGGAAGTATCATCCTCCTCACAAAGCAGCGGCAAAATATATTCAATATCCGCCATTTTAAAGTCATATTTAGATTTTTCCACCGCTTTACGGACAGTTTCTATAAACGAAGCTTTGCTGGTAAAAATCTTTTTCTGATCGATTGTTCGCAAAACTTCCTGCCATTTAGGATAGACAGGTTCATAAACATCCGGCAAACCACGTAAATCATCTAGAGCATCGGGTAATTCTAAATTAGCAAGTCGTTCTTCCGCCGTTGAATAGTTCTGTCTCAGTGGCCGCTCCACAACGATTTTGTTGTAGCCGAACTCCTCACTGCCGAAAATCTTGCTCTCACAGTACACGCCGGACTTGTCCCCATACACGGCATTGTTCCGGTATTCGCCGTAGGCCTGCACAATCAGTTCCCGGCAATGGTCGCTGATGTCGTTGCGCTTGGTGCCGATGGCTTTGCGACGCTGCTCGTAGCAGTGGGACGCGTCAATGAGCTGCACCTTGCCGCAGCGGTAGGCGGGCTTGTCCTTGCACAGAACCCAGATATAGGTGGAAATGCCGGTGTTCATAAACTGGTCGGTGGAAAGCTGGACAATGGCGTCCAGCCAATCGTTTTCCAGGATATACTGGCGGATGTTGCTGGGGCCGCTCCCGGCATCGCCGGCAAACAGAGGCGAGCCGTTCTGGATGATCGCCATTTTGCCGCCCGGCGCCAGTTTGGACAGACCGTTGAGCACAAAAAGCTGCTGACCGTCGCTGATTTTCGGCAGACCGGGCGCAAAGCGCCCCAGCTCGCCCTTGGCGGCTTCGGCTTCCACCGCCTTCTGTTCCCGCTTCCAGTCGATGCCGAAGGGCGGATTGGAAATGCAGTACCGGAAGGTGAAGCCCGGAAACTGATCATCGGAGAGCGTATCACCGAACCGCATATTATTGGGATCGCCGCCCCGGATCATCATATCCGCCTTTGCAATGGCGAAAGTGGAGGGGTTAAACTCCTGCCCGAAGCAGGTCACTTCCACATCGCTGTTCAGCTCGTGGATGCGCTCCTCCATACAGGAAAGCATCTGCGAGGTTCCCATTGTCATATCGTATACGGTCACATTGCCGTCATCCAACTTGGCATCGCACAGCAGCAGGTCGGTCATCAGATAGATGATGTCCCGGCTGGTGAAGTGCGCTCCGGCCTCCTCGCCGAAGGACTCGGAGAAACGCTTGACGAGATCCTCAAAGATATAGCCGCAGTCCACGGCGCTGATCTTATCCGGACCGAGGTAGCCCTTGGGGGAGTTGAACTCCTTGATGACCAGATACAGGCTGTTGCACTCCACCATACGGCGAATGATGTTGTCAAAATCGAACTTGGCCAGCACATCCTGCACATTGCCGGAGAACCCGGCCAGATAGTCCCGGAAATTCGCTTCGATGTTGTCCGGGTCGGCCAGCAGGCTCTCAAAAGTGAAACGGCTGGTGTTATAGAACTGATAGCCGGAAGCACGGGTCAGAAAGCCGTCGATAACCGCCAGCTTCTTAACCTTTTCATATTGCTCAATCACCGCATCGTGGGTGGGCAGCAGGCAGTCGTGAAACCGCTTGACCACCGTCATCGGCAGGATCACAAGGCCATATTCGTGGGGCTTAAACGGCCCGCGAAGCACATCCGCCACATTCCAGATCATCGTGGCCTTTTCCTGTACATTTACGCCCACGGCGCTGCTTTTTTCGTTAACCATTGTTTTCTCTCCTCACCCAACCGCCACTTCAACCTTTTTACCGCTGAAGGCCACGCCGTATTTATAAATCGTCCTGA